>Ga0116229_10005762_pt1 | contig 20112 bp, 22 predicted proteins | sample S1TSphgellanicum_3_FD_87313 | JGI IMG/M metagenome (GOLD analysis project Ga0116229, IMG submission 87313) | Host-associated microbial communities from peat moss isolated from Minnesota, USA - S1T2_Fc - Sphagnum magellanicum MG | ecosystem: Host-associated > Plants > Peat moss > Unclassified... | reverse complement strand
CTTGATTATGCGTTGTGCCTTCATTTTGTAGCTTGGTGTTATATTTTGGTATTGTGTGTGTGGTTGTAATTTTTGTTGCAATCTTCTCTACTCGCAGCAATACATGTTTTCTTTTTTTTCTCTCATTGTTGTATCAACACTTTCATTTTTTGCTTTCACTCCATATCTAGATGTTACATGTGTTGTTCCATTTACATCGATAGTCATTTTCTATTTGGTGTCTTCAACAAGATGTTTACAAGAACTTTTTCATGGGTTTTAATTTTTTTCTTTTTTCTTTTTCTTATTTTGGATTTTTTTTAAATTGTTGTTTTGATGTGTGCAAGTTTTTTTTTTTTTTTTTTGGGTGCAAATGTTAGAATTGATTTTTTCATTTTTTTTTTCATGGCATAGGTATTTGTGTGGTTGCAAACTATAAATTAGATTCTACATCATCTATTTCTATAGTGTAATAATTTTGTTCCCATTTTTTCTGTGTTTGTCCTTTGTTTTGTTTTATTTATTTTAATCTTTTGTGTTTATTTTGTGTTTGTTGCAATGTCTACTTCTGGTGATGTAAGGTCTATGAAAAGAATTTGTAAACATGTTTCTTCAATTGTTGTGGAAATCCTAAAAGAGGTTCTACCTACATCAATAATATACCATGTCAATTTGTTGATATTGATGCATTTTTTGCCTCTTCTAGTGTTAATGATTTGTTGTGGTTTATTGAAAGGTCTAAATATTTTATACATTGTGGTGGTAGTGATGAATTTATTATTAATTCTTCTAGTGATAATTGTACTTCTAATTTTACAAAGTTACATCCCCTTGAAGTAGATCCCAATATGTTTGGGCATTTTTAAAAACCCTTATGTTTTTTTTAACCTTAATAATTTTGGTATTTTTGTTGGTTCACATTCATTTGATTTTGTTATTGATCCAAGCCAATAAACTATGTGTTCTATATCAACATCTAATGTTATTTGTGTTGATCCTAGCCATGAAAGTATGAAACTATGTGTTTTGTTCCAATATGTAATGATCATTGTCCTTGCACATCATCTATTGTTTGTGTTGCATTAGATTTTCATTTTGTTCCTAGTCGTGATGTTATGTTTTTTGGATTTGAAGTTGATGAAGGTATAGACCTTATGTCTTTTATCAAGGAGCCTATTATAAAATGTCACTTTCTTACAATTGATGATAAAAAGATAGAAAATGTGAATAAAGGGGGCCAAAAAGTTAACAAGCATGGTGAGCTTTGGGTGAATTATGTTTACAATGAATGGAGAATCTTTTGTGGTTTCAACACCAATTAATCGATGGTTAATCTTTCAAAAGATGAATGTTTTATTAAAGATCTAGTGGATATGTTTTCTTTTATTTTGCAAGTTACAAAAAAAAGATGGTTGCCTATATCCTCCAATGAAGTATGTTTCTTTTGCATGTTTTGTATTTCATGTTGTCTATATTTTAAAAATATGTTTTAGGGTTTAGTTTCTTTTGCATCTTCTTAAACCTTAAACCTATTCAAAAATCTTTCATTTGTCTCTTTTGTTATTTTAAATTATTTTTTGCCTTTGCAATGGTTTTTTTGTCTAAAAAGATTTTCCTCTACGTAACATTCAATAAATTTTTTCTTCAATTTTTTTCTTTTGGCTATTTCTTTTCAACTTAATGTGAATTGTAAAAAATATCCAACATGTTTTCATAGTGCATCTTGATGGTTTAGTGCCTAAACTTGAAATCATAGACTTAATCCTTTTTTTTTTTTATTGTTTTGTTCTTTGGTAGTGACTAAATATTCTTTAAATTGATTTTTTGGTTTGCAGCAATTATGTTGTTTGTATGTGAATTGTATTATCTTTTTGAACATCTAATCTTTGATATGAAGCATTAAAAAGATTATTTTTTAAAAAAAATCAACATATTACATAATTAAATAAGATCCATGCATTTCCTTTTAATATTTTCACAAATGCAAAGTATCATTATGTGAAAATTATCAATTACAAAGCAGTTATTTGATCCTTGACAATTGGTTTTGGAAAGTTCATTAAAAAATTAGATGTGTTGTCCGTTGAAAAGGAACATAAAATGTTAGCACAAACAATGTCAACCCACGTATACATCTAGCTTAAATTTGAAATTTGGATATTTCTATATGTGATTTTTTTCCATAAAAGGGTGTTTTGAACTCTGTGTTGTGGACTTTGATGAATTCAATTTCCTATCATTATTTATTAATGTTGTTTTGAAATTTTGTCAAGGGATTTTCAAGAATTAGAGGATAGACATTATGTGTTGTTCCATGGATTGACATTGACATGTTGTTGATTACTCTATTTTTGATGTAATTGAACATACAAATAACTTGCTTTTCATTGCTCTACTTTTTGACCTATTAAAAAACTTGAGCCACATCCATTGCTTTTATGTTCTAAGCCTTAATGAAAAGTTTTTAATGAGGTATGGTTTACCAATACTCCTATTGGTTGGAATTCGTTTGATTTTATTATGAATAAGTTAATTGTTTATTTCCCAAATTTAAATGAAAAAGTCTTGCCTAACCAAGTAGATCGAAATGTTGAAATTACTTGGATGGAAGATGTGCTTATTTCTTGGGAGTATGGTATGGAGGTAATGGGTCATAAGGATCTTATTTTTTATGATAAATAAGTTTTTAAGTTTTTCATATTTCACTTTTGATCATTTTTTAATTTGTTTTGATTTTTGTTTGAATGTTTGTGTAAATTTTTTCGATGTGGTTTTTATTATTATAAATATAATCACATTGATGAACACTTGTGTGATAGAGCAATGTAATGAATTATTTCTAGTGAATTCAAATCTCATTGTTTGTTGCACTGTGAAAAGGCTTTTAGTGAAGAGAAAATTACTTATGAAAAGATAAAGCTAATAGTTTATGTTTCATTTTTTTCAATTAATGTTTTTTTTTCACATTTTGAGTTTTATGTAGGATGATTTCCATTTTGGTGGAGATGATGGAATTGTTGATGTTGTCGCTTTTGTTGTTATATCTAATGGCACGAAAGTTGCTATTATTTATGGCCTACATGATGATTTTGTTGTTTATTTTTAAAATTATTTCTTTCAATGTGATTACTAGCATTCCTTTTTGTAGTTGAAATGTTTCCATTGCTCTTGCTTCCACAGATAAAAAAAAGACAATGTTAGTGTTCCTTCCATGTATCAAAAGAAAACCATTGTGTCTTAGTGCCAAATTTGGGCATGGGCGGATCTAGATTTGTTATTGATTTTTGGAATAATTTATGTTTGACAAAAAAAATTGAAATACAAGGATCACTTGGGTGCCATCTTCCTTCGTTGCCCATTTGAAATCATCAATTTGAACACTACTTTAAACCACATCTTTAGCCATAGCTTGTAAAATTTCTTAATTAATATTATATATATTGTTGATTTGAAATTTGTTGATGGTTTATTCATGGTTTAACAACACTAGCAACAATAGATAAGTTTTGATTTTGTTGGCTAGATGTTTTAGATATTTATAAACTTTTCATTCCTGTTTTCATTTCCATCGCATACATATTTTTTTATGGTAGCACATGCATAATAAAAGTTTTAGGGAGAATTGTGAAGAGGATGAAAACTCAAGTAATTGTGTTGGATTTTCATGATGATGCCCATGGTCCATGGTTGGGTTGATCAATGGGAGGTTTTTTGTGGACATTGGTTTAGGCTTTGGTTTTTTTTTGGGAAACTTTGGGATTTTGATTGGGTGAATGGAATCCAACCAAGAGAACATTGAGAGTACTAATCCATAGTTTTTTCTATTAATCTTTTGTTTACATGAATTCAATATATGCAAGTGAATATATTCATTGAATTCAACAAGTGTGTTTTTGTCTATGAATTTTTTGTGGTGAATGAACAATTGAATTCAACATTTGAATTTAGTCATTACATATTAGATAATGGCTAAACTATTGCTTATTTTAGTGGGTTCAATGGTTGACAAGTCTAATAGGGTACAATGACATGCAAACTTAATATAATAAATAACAATGAAACCATTAGCGTATGTAAACAATTTTGAATAATGATGTCAATTTTTGAAATGGACAATTGACCTTTTGCAAGGTAAGGTGAGTTGACCATTAGACTTAACAAAATAGAAATAGTGAAACCATCAATTATTTTTTTAGGTTTCTCATCCCTCTTTTTTTCTAATATGCTTTTTGCGACTAGTGGGGGCTTTGTGCATGATTTGTTCCTTTGCCCCTTAGTGATTCACTTTGGGTTTTGTTTTTTTGGCTCGAACTTGGGTCCTTTATCTTTGTTCATTCTTTTCCCCTTATGTTAGGTGTTTTGTTTAATGGAGTTTGCCAAGGTTTCATCATTAGTTTACATTAACAATTTTTGAAAAGGATAGATGATCATTATGTTAAATAATATACATAAATAGGATAAGTGATAAATCAAAAAGTAAAGTCAACTTGGATCAGAAAAGTTGCCATTTAAAATGTTTATAATGTGATAGAATTTGAGATCAAAATCATTTACATTCCTTTTGAAATAAAATAATTATGAAACAAGCCTACCATGCAAAGGTTTTCAAGCTTTTGATTGGTCATTCACTTGGCATTTATCAAGCATAATATGTCATCTTCCTTTTCTGTGCATACATCATTCAAATAGGATTCAATTAATTTTATTTATTTGTTTGTTTGTTTTTCACACAACATTCCTATCACATCAATTTTTCCATGTTACATATGTTCATGAAAATTGTTGCTTCATGCTTTATGATGGGTAGAGTCCCAAGGCAATGAACATTTGCAACATGTGTGATTAGACTTGACCACCTTGTTCTCCTAGGCCCCTTATATTAGGAATGCCCTCATTGGGTCTTTACTACACACATTTTGCTTTAGGCATAGTCAACAAACTTTAACAAAGAATGAACAATGAAGTGAAAAAAGTAGGCATGCATGTCATAATTCAATTGTTAGGTTCAAAAATTTCAAGTGTGAAATTTCAAATCTCTAGTTGTTGCACAAGGGTGATTGTTGAGAAGTCACCAAACCCAAGTACACTAGCTTTGAAATGAAGGAAAAATTACATCTATAAAAAATATGACCTAATGAAAATCATAGGAATAAAAGTTGGGAACCTTTTGGAACTTTCATATCCTTGATTTTTTTGGCACAAATTTGACATTATTTTTCCCTTGTTTTATCCAAATAATTGGAACCAAATCTCCACCTCTCAAGGAAGGAATTGATCTCTTTGATGTTCATCTTAACAACTATTTTTTTACATGCAACATGATAAACCTAAGCATAAAAGGATGTAAGCTTAGAGATTGTTAAGAAAAAGTGTGATGGTGAAAATTGCAAATATTATGAGAAAGAGTTTTGAAGATGTCTAAATAATTACTATTAGTTTAGCTTGTGCTGTTGGCCCAAGTGTGAACACATTGAAGGCTCAACCGATTTTTCCTTCCAAACCCAATTTTTGTAATTTGTTTGAATTTTTCAGCTGCAAAATCCACTCAAAAATCAATGTCTTCCACACCTTACCTCTGAAAATTGTGAAATAAACTTTATTAAATCTAACTTGTCAAGGGCTTTCCAACAACACCAAGAGCACCCCCAAATTCCAATGCAGTTTTCAGTTTCAATTTTGTTTAGTTTTCATTGAGAAAATGGTTGAATAATCAATAACTTCCACATTCTAATGTAGTTTTCAGTTTCAATTTTGTTTAGTTTCCATTGAGAAAATGGTTGAATAATCAATTACTTCCACACCATAGCTTCAAACAGTCTCAAACCAAGTTGGTGCATCCCTACTCATGGAGAGCTTTCTGAAGATACCAGGAGCATAGTGGATTTCAGCAATTCCTCTACTTTTGCCCTGTGTGGAGGCATTTCCCCAAACACAACACCCTCTCTTGACCTTATTACAACACTGGAGACAAAAAGTAAGCCCAACTTGTCCAGAGCAGGAGCAATCCTACTCAGAAATGGCAGTTCAATCAATAGAGATCAACTCAGCTGGAGCCAACAACAAATAGCCCAATAGAGACCAACCCATTAGCAATCCAAAAAGAGCAGATAGAGAATTCGGAAGAGTGAGGAGAAAAACATCTCAGATTATCTTCTAAACATTATAATCTACCAACTTCATGCTGCCAATGCACAAAGGTTAAGTCAGGGAACACCCTAAAGATGCAAGAGCAACAGCACACAGACTTCAATGTCAAATTAAAATCACTTGCACAATTTCATTTTAGCAACTGTCAAAAAATTTGAATGAAGTAAACTGGCATGAGGCACATGAGCACCAATGGCAGGCAGCCCTGCATTTTATTTCAAAGAGTTCCACATATTGAAGCTTTGGACCGAGACAGAACACTCCATGTAATGCTAGTGATAAAGCTGGCCATCAAAAGCTGAAAAGAAAAAGACAAATGTTCTGCATTTTGCCCTTCACAAATTTCTGAATTCAGCAGGATAACTTCTTCTTGTCCCTTCAAATTTGAAGCTCATTTGGCAGGTCCGGAAACCTTTGCACCATGAATTTCCTGTACTTTGATTTAAGTACATCCACTGTTCAAATTGGCACAAAACCCCAGACAGCCCAGGCTGCAACATTAGTTTTTCTTTTTTCTTTTAAAGGAATATCAACTACCTTAAGTAGTTAAAAAAGCATTTACACCTCCATATTGCACTATCTTTGTACCGTAGGCATGTCAACAACCAGCAGTGAAGTTTTACCTTGAAAGCCTTATTCCGTTTTCTTAGAACCAGAAGAGGAGGCGTTAGAAGCCTGCCCAATACCTGCAGATTCTGATGGTTTCTTTACTTTACTTTTGGGCAATTTCCCTGTCACTGTTGCTTCAATGTACTTCACAAGTTCATTTTCTGCATACAAATTTTTTTTCCAGTGAGACTTCCATCACCAAACATACTCCAGTATGCAAATATGGTCACTTGCATATCAATAGAAGTTGCCACCTTGAAATTACAATAGAGACTGCAAATCATGAATGTTCTTCAGCAAGTATTAATTGCAGTCTCACAAGAAGCTCAGCTAAAATGTAATTGTTCTCAAACTGGGGCTGCAAGTAGTGACCTGATAGAAGACTGGCATTCACCAGAAATGCTGGAATGTTGGAACCCTCCAACTATAAGAACCAAAGACACAAAACAAAACCCCTGGTCAATCATGCAGCTATGCTCCAGTGATCCTTGTCCTACAGCACTGAATTCAACAATGGTCCTGCCTAATGCCTGAAAAGGGAAACAGAGTCAACAGTACACAAACTTAGACAATAATCACTACATTAGCAGTTCTGGGAGCTCATTCACAGCTTTCATTTCCCAGAATATAGGTTCATTTGATGTCATTGTCACAATATTGCTGCTTGCAATCACATTGACCAAAATTGCAAGACCAACATAAAGGATCTCAAAGGATTAAAACAACAGACCAGAGCTGAGAGTCCCTTTGCAAGAATGACTGGATCAACAGACCCTGGACCTGGCTGGTAACCAGGATGAAATTGCTCGCCATTGTATCCTGCTACGAACAAAGCAGCTGCCTTTTCAGCTGTCACCTTTGAGATGTCTGGCACAGCCCCAGTACTGCATGACAATAGTCATATCTCAGTTGAAGTAAAACCTTAGTACAGAATCAAAGCTACGGCTTGAGTCCTTGCAGCAACCAAAACAGACACAGACAGGTCAAACTCATCCACTTTCAACCTTAAAGATATCTCTCATAAGAATTGAGAAATCTCCATTCTCATAATTAAGAAAAGGCAAAGTGAGGTTAACCCTTCTTCAACCAGCCACAGAGAACTCCAAAGAAGGAAAGACAAAACAGAGAACAAAGGACCAAGAAATAAAAAACAAAATAAAAACACAAAAGCAGTATGAACAACAGTGCCAGTCTCACACCTGTTCAGGGACAATCAACAGTAGCATATATGATAGTGACTCCTCTATCACAACTTTCCCACTGACTTCATCAGCTCCCTACCGTGGGTAAAGGCCAGTGAAAACACTAACCTGCACACCAAGTTTCTGCTGCAATTCCAGAAGCAACAGGAAGACTCAGCCATGCTACTGGCTAGCAACAAACAACACAAGGAGATAACAAAAAACAGAAAAACCAAACAGAAAAGGACAGCAGAGAAGAACAACAAAGACCAAGTGGGCTTACAAGAAGCTCTGCACTTACAAGACTTTATACAGAATCATGCTGAATACTCCAAATGCTGAAATTCCAAAAAGGAATTTTTCTTTACTGAGCAACCCTCTAGTCCTCTTTAACAGATTCTTTAGAGCGTAGCCTTTACTTTTCAGAAGGACCATACGACTGACACTTTGAGAGACAAAGAACTCTTCACAACTACAAAGCATCAAAAACCTGTAAAATTGACTATTGATAACTCCCAATTTAGCAGTAATTGAGATATTGGAATGAACATGAGGCATGTGAATCATTTCAAATAACTGCATACTCTCATTGAGAATGTTTGTCAAAAATATCACAGGATATACCTTGAGAACTTTGTTTCACAGCTAGATTCAAGAAGTTACAAGAAAGATTATTGAACCTTAAAAATAACAAAGTACTATTGAAACACACATGTTGGATTCAATGTTCAACAATCTCCATCCACACATGTAACCGAGAACAAATTGCCTGCTATTGACATCATGATGAAGGTCACCTGTCAGCAGTCACCAAAACAAGGGAGGAGGGGGTTTTGTAGAGGTTGGCAGCCTGCGGCTGATGGGTTGCAAAGAGGCGTGCAACACCATCTTTGCTCCAAACTATGCCAACGTCTGGTGACACTGCTGCCTTGAGCAGAGCAGGATTGCTTTGGACCAATGACTCTGGTGCAAATAACAGCACTGTTGACCCTCCTTGGACCAATAGCCTGATCCCTCCAATCCATACAGAAATTTAGTCAGTATCACACAATAGTTATACCAGAATTTGAGTATCTGAACAAAGCTCTGAATTATTCTCTCTACTTCCAATTCCTCCTTGACAAAAATACTGGATACTATTAAAGAAAAAGCTGTGTCTCCTGACCTTGAGAACAGAGGGAGGGCATCACGGGAAGTGACACTGGGTGCTGCCAAGGCAGCCAGTGACATCTTCACACTTTCAGTGTCATTGACAGCACTACCCCACAAGATCATAGTCGACCTATCATAGTCAATGACAATAGACCCTCCCTTGCCTTCTGATACCGTTCCCAGCCTTTCATGATCTGTTGGGCTGCAAAAGCAACATCAAAACTTGTCAGAGAACCTTTGCCAAAACATTGGTTCTCAGCATACTAGTGCCCCCTCAACATTTCTACATAAACCTTGTTGGCAGAAAAGCTAGAGACATATACCAATAGACAATTATCCCGTTCTCATGTCAATTCAACAATATAGTGGTCACTTGTCAAATGATAAAGGGCCTATCAACCAAAAAAGGTAAGAGTTCCAAAGTTGATTGTTAAACTTTACAAATGCACAGCCTTTTAGTTGGAGAGCAGAGTGCAGTTAAGTATGGTGCACAAGCTGAGTAATTTCCCACATCAACATATTCATGATACTTTACATCTTTGTAGGGAGGCATTTTCAGAGCTAACCTGTATTTTGAGGCAACATAAACTGTGAGAGGAAAGGCATCATGAGACACCACTCGTGTTGGTGCTGGGTCAAGGATCCTTTGCAGAATCAAGGCAGCTGAGGAACTGTCTGAAATGGTACGCACTTTCACATCAACACTGGGAGATGAACCAACAGCACCATCATGTACATACAGCTTTGCAGCTGATGATAGATGTGTTGTAACCTGCACATGTAAAGAACTGTTCTGAGTTTTAACTTAATCCACTGGACCCAACTTACAGGACAAAAGTGCCACAACTTGATTGAAGTTTTGAAACAAAAGTCAATTTAAGCAAGTCTGTGTCTTCCTCAAGAATCCACAGTACCCTCTCCTGTTACAGGTGCATCATCCCTCAACATGCAACCACCATATGTACATGCAGGCAGAAACAAACTGACCTCCTTAAAAATACCATTGAACTGAGCTTTGCTGATGTCTGCTGCTCCCACAGAGTAAGATCCCCGTGCATAGATTTTGGCAGGAGATGCTGACCCTGTATCCCAACATCCAATAACCCTGTTAGTAAAAGCAAGGTCTTCTCTGAAGTCAGAGACATGCTCTTTGGTTCCCAGCAAGAATGGTGATTACCAATTGTGCAACAAAAGCTAGGCCCTAAAGAGTGGAATTTCCAAAGCATTCATTTTTGTTCAATGGTCAATACAAACCAAGCCAGAATATTGTGCACAGGCAGAGCTTGAAGCTGTTAACTGCATGACATGGTTGCAAAATGGCACCCTAATAAATGGAACCATTACATTTTCTGCTAAAATATCCAACTGACTAGAATGCAAAGTAACAGGACTGGTAAGGTGGTAAAGTCCCACAACCAACCCGGAATGGCAGCATTATGCTTCTTCAGCTCTTTCTCCTTCAAATTCCGATAAGCATCCCCTTGTGGAGCAACTCCTTTGGATGCAAGAGCCCAGTTCAATGCATAGTTCACACCTGGCCCTTCCCTGTTCAGATGAACTCAAAACTATCTCAGAACTAACACAAGTGTTTTTTGACACTTCCAAACCTTCCCTGGTGAATGATACCCATCATCATCCGTACAAAAAGCAGCACCTACAAACACAACCTCCCCTACAAACAGAGGCAGCAGAAGGCTGTGGGCCAGCCCTTCACTATGCTTCCTTTGCTGCAAAGCAGGCCAGGTGATACCCGCTCCCTCCCTCCATCCATGGTTAGACAGTGCACAACTGACCTTGGGAATACGATCGTCTCCACATGCCCAGCTGCTCCACCAGAAGTTGCAGACTGTAATCAAGCAATACCCACAAAAGCCAAGCTAATATATCAGTACAAACATAAACTGAAAATCTTTAACACCTACTGTCGGTCACAATCATGCAAAGTGAGACAGCTTGGTTTGAAGGCTCAGCACCCATCACATGAGCATTCCTACATGAAGTGATTGTCAACTCTCAAGCTTCACAATGTTGCATTCTCACATGTGGACACCATGCAAGAAGAAAAAAATTGGCTGATATTATTTGATTGTCCTGTATCCTTAACCGAATCGCATTGCCAATGTCAACCACTGGAACAAACAAAAGCTCAAAACACATGATTCCTTAGGCATTAAGCTTGCAAAAGAGATTTGTGGTGATGGTCCTATGGATGTACTGATCGTCATCAATACCTAACTGGCGGATTGCAGAAGCTGAAAGGGAAATGGTTCTCCAGATAAAATGTTGAAAAATCAAAGCTACTTTCCAAATGTGAAGAATGCACAGACCAAGAAAATAGCACTGAAAAGCTGAAGCAAACCCTTTGCTGCTACAAGATATGCCCAGAGGGAAAGGAGACGAAGAAACGATCTGGGAACCGGAAGCAACATAGAGAAGAACATCTTCCAGGTGAAGAGGATCCACCAGAGATCTGCCCTCAAATCCCGAATCTACCGAAGCCATAGGAGGAGAAGAAAAATCGCAGCAGATCGGGGTGGATGCAACATACCTTGTCAGTAGATGTTTCTGCGGCAGCAAGGCAGGCGGACGCGTGCGTGTAGTAGCGCGAGGAGGAGGAGGAAGAGGAAAAGCGCGCCAGTCCTTGCACCATAACCCGCCTCATCGCACCCCCTTTCCCTTCCGCCGCTTGGTTTCTGGTAAAACGCAAAGACCGCAGACAAAGATGCGCCGAGGCCCGTAAAGATGGTTCAAAGAATTTGCAAATGGATGGGTACAAATGTCTTGGGAAACTATTATGGCGATAGCTGCTGCTGCTGCTGCCGCAGATCTGCCGCCCCAACGCAACAACACTCCGGAGGCACAGCAAACATAACTCTTCTGGCGCACAGGCAAAGCGAAGCACACAATCTGTCACAGAGCCCCTTTCGATGATTCTCCACAGTAGGAAAGGAGACACATTCGTCGTATAATCAACCCCGCCTAAATTCTGATTGCTGATCACGGACGAAATCAGAACGGAAACAGAATTATTTGTCCAGGAAAACAGGATTTTGCGGTTAGGGTTTTGGGGGCCAAGCCCTAAAACCAAGACTGTTTCCTGCCATGACTCTATCCAGTACTTTATTTTCTTTCCCTTCGTATTTGCAGGAGATTTTCTCTTTGCTTTGTTGAAGGGGGACTGATGCAACTTGTGGCATTCTGCTCCTCAAGTTGGATAGTGACGTCTCTGGCAGTTTTGATGCATGGAAAGGGTGGTGGTGGTGGTGGTGCTAAGGTTTTTCCATGAACAGCAGGAGAGTCCAAATTAGGGTTTTGGGAGAAATTCGAAGTGCAGCTTGGGGTGCAGAGCTAGGGATTGTTGAGCATGTTGTGTGCTTCACAAGAAGAGAGTTGCTGTATCAAATTGAAACAAGTGTCCTCCTGCTACTCAAGTGCACATCTGCAGTCTACTCAAACAGACGCTGCTTGCTTGAGATCAACAACAACAGCAGCAGACAGTTAGCCTGGATCATCATGCGGTAAGTGTGCCAGAACAAATTTATATGCTCAAGCAATTACTTTCCAACACTTGAAATGTTGCAGGATGAGTTGTTGTATATAATGCAAATTATGATTTGCTTTTGGTCATCTGAATTGGGAAAGGGGAGATATTGCCCAGGGAGTAACCTCTGCAAGAGAGATGTTGCTTACTGATAATGTACATTGAAAGAAGAGAAACTAATGACTGGCCCTGGGCAAGAGAGATATTGCTTGCTGATAATGTACATTTAAAGTAGAAAAGTTAATGACTGGCCTGTGTACCCATGTCCATAATGCACTTTCTCAATCTAAGCATGCATAGATGAAGAAAGTACATGATACTAGCTTTCTTGGAGCTGGTGGTCTGATTTTCAACATGTAGTTGTTACAGTGCATTTATCATGGCATACAAGAATAGGAATCCTTTCAATGAAGACTTCCTTGCCAGTGAAGCCTTTCCCAATCTTTTTCCTTATGAACAACCTGCAAGTTCGTCCACTCAAATTGGTGACATTTGTGGGATCTGTTATGGTTAGAAGACAAGCACCCTTTGATGAATTGAAGGTATGTGATTACTTGCAGGTATTTGAACTATTGGAGCAATCTAAAGGGGTGTTAAACTGGGTCTGCAGACAGTGAAGGACTGGATTATTTTGAGGAGCTAGGTAGTTTTTGTGAAAGATGGAGACCCAACCTACATGCAGCTATGTCAAGTGTCATTTCTGTGTCTGCTGTGCTGCTTTGCAGACTTGTGCTGGGTTTGGCAATGTTATAGTGGATGCCAAACCTTAGAGGCAGTCAATCAAATGTTCTATGCCACTCAATGCTATTATCCTGCTGCACTTTATGCTGAGTGTTTTGGTGCAATAAGTCTGTTGTAAACCACATGCAAATCTTTACTGGCCATCATGGCTAATCATGCTGTTATGTACTGTGGAACGGTAAAGCCCATGCCCATTATGTTCGGTACGGTGCCAGGTGAGCCCATTAGGGTGAGCTAGGTGATGCACCCAACATAAGGGCAAGGGCGAGGTCATTCCATGACATTAAGAAGTGGGGTAGCAGATTCAATACTTTAGACAAAATTTAAGTTCAACAGGCATCTTGGTCACAATTACAAGGGTATGATCATCACAGGAAGATGATCTCATACAATGTGGTCAAGAAAATGACATAATCAGCCATCTCAAACCTTTTGAAACTTTGAGAATTTCAGCTCCAATACTTTGTGAGCAACTTTCATGATGTTTATGACCACACTCAGTGTTGTGTTACCTTCAAAGTGTTCTTGTGGATATTTCTGTGCAATTATAAAGACATGTTATTAATCTTTGAGAATTTTGGGGTCATTTCTTCTGCTGAGCATGTCTTGTTGCATGTGTTGAATGAAATGTCCACCTCAAAAGTTTTGTATTAGGTAGGTTCACCTCAATGCTGGGTGTTATATTTTGAAGAAAATATTGGGTTGATACTGTGTGTCTCCAATGCTAGTTTGACATATGCCTGCTGTTTCTGCAGGATGTAAAGACACTCATAGAAATGCTGCACTGAGGTGGGCACCATGTTGGTGCCAGTTGTCTCACAGGATTTTTGTCCAAGTAATCTTTGTGCTTTAATTTGTGTATACTGCATGGTTATGGTTATCATTTGCCCTCGTCAACAAAGAGATGAACACAAATTTACAAATGGAGATACACTGTTGTATCAAACATGGCCATGAGAGTTTACAGACAAGAATCGCGAACTTGCAACCTGACCTCAAGCTTGCAGTCTTGCATTACCTTGAGATGTTGACAAAGACATGCAGACATATTCATCGTACATAGATTGTCTACTATAGGGTGGTATAGTTGAAGCAGGTCATTATCCACTGGCATTTCTATGGAAGGAACTGATAGCCTTTACAAGTTCAAACTTTGTGGAGATGGTTCAGCCAATGGCATTGCAGCCATTGTTTGATAAGGGAGGTTGCAACGGAGAACCATAAGTGGTTTGAGAGAAGAGAGCCCAAGGGGGCCTTGTAAACCACTAATTTCACAGCTCACTACAGTGTGTAAGGCATTCTCCACTTCTCGGACTCAGAACAAACAGTCTTAGAGAGAAGCTTTTGCAATTGCATAAGACACCAACAGTCAAGAACAGAAGCAAGCATAAGGAGACAAATAGGCCAAAACAGCTCCCAGCATCACTCCTAATGGTTCCTCTCATTCCATTACCAATCAAGCAGTGTGCATGGTGTAATGACTCAAGCTCATATAGCAAGTTCAAATCAACAACAGGTAAAATAGGAAATGTTCCATAAAGCTTCCAAAAGATGAGTTCACAGTTCATAGCAGACTTTTCTAAAGACTTGGGACCAAATGCAGTTGCCAACTTTATGTAGTCTTTCTCTTACAGGGAAAGCCAATAAGTTTTTACAAGTTTGCAACACATGTTTTGGTCTTCACGTTCTACCATTACGTTCCATTGTTGAGAGTCTTTCCACAAAATTATTTGGAAAACCAAAATCTGTGAAAGACCTGTCAAAATTAATTAGTCAGCGAAATCAAACTGTATCCATTTGGGCTCTCACAAAAATTATAAGAATAGGATTTAAGAATTATTGAATTAGCAAAATCCACAAGGTATCTATTTGGTCTTTCACAAAAGTAGGAGTCAAAATTAATTTACTTGGCAAAACCAAAATATGACCACTTGGAAGTGGGCTTTTCATGAAATAATGAGTTGAGATCAATTAGTTGGCAAAACTGAATTCAAATCCATTTGGGTTTGTGAAAAAAATTCAGAGTCAAGAGAAATTAATTGGCAACTTCAAGACCATTTTCAGAATTGCACTTTCACAAAAGTATATATGTAAGTCAAGATTAATCAGTTGGCAAAACCAAAAGATGTGACACAAACTAGCACTCTCAAGCTGGTTACCAGACATAACCATCCCTTGTGATAATCCAGATGCACTCTTTTCATCCATGCAGAGACCAGTAATGAAATCTTCATTCAAGTAGAGAAGAGTTACAGAATCATTGGCCCTATTCCAATCCAGGGTGATACCTTGTGCTACAGAGTAGTAGCTCACTAATGAAATGCAGACAAAAAGGTTATGGGTTGTAACTAGTGACCTGAGATCCAACTAGAGTCTTGAGATTCTTGCAAGGGATGCTGTATGTTGTCATCTTCCCTTGCCTTGCTCCCACCCACAACTTGTTCCCTTCCCACTCCCAGGATTTTAAAACACCTGCAAAAAATACATTTTCTTTGAGCATTAGCCACCTCCAAAACTCAACTGCTGATACATGCAAGGGCGTCACCAACTTGGAGACGCAAGTTTACTCTTTGTGGATACCACAACATGGACCATGTAACTTCAAACCCACCTGCTCTTGTGTAGGCTTGATGGAAAAAGACTCCAATTGAGAAGCACCATCATGCCCTCCATACTTTCAAACAAATGTGGACCTGCAAGTTCAAACATTCTTTTGAAACCAGTTTGCTAACAAACATGCACTTGTTGCAGAAGAACCCAAACAGTTTTACTGTGAAGAAGTTCCATGACTTGTGCAGTTGGAGAGCTGCCTTAGACATATGATTCAATGACACTAGTCCCAAGGAGGACAAGTGGAGAACAGAATATACTTCGACTGCGGCGCCCAGCATTGTAACGACTGCAAATGAGGAACACAGCACAAAGTCTACAAAGATAATTAAAGGCGAAGGATAGCACCATCTGTTCCAGGTTCAGATACCTCAAGTATGCGAAGTGTAAACTAGGAGCAGCAAGCAATTTACTCTCATAGTTTTGCTCGAAGCAATCACCCTGGATACACGAGGAACTTTGCACTGCAGGCATTCATGTTCTCCTACACAATAGCAATTTCACATGTTGGACATGTACTTGGTGGTTCCATCTTCAACTCTAACTTCTCTCTGAATTCAACTGTCCCATTTTCCATCTTTGATAGTTGTCAGAACCTAGAGGGTTCAGTGGACGATCCTAACAAACAAACCCAACAAAATGTAGGCACTTAATGCATCATGAAATTGTGAAGGACATCATTTGCATACAAAGGGAGCAATGTTCAAACCTGGTTTTGTTCAGGGCTTCAGAGTAACGGAAGAAGAAATCTCCTTAAAACGTCTGCAGGTCCGACAGCCAGGAGGACTTCGTGAGCAGTAAATTATTGATCTGCAGCTGTGGGTGGACTAGGAACCCTACTTTTACAGCAAAACAATAAGTTCCATGAATCAGTGGTAGTGAGACGTTGTTCCAAATGCAGCAACAAACATACAACATGCAAGAAAAAACTGATTAGGGTTAGGACTTTAAGACTAACAATTTCTCACCACCCAATAATTCAACTTGGAACGTTTGTAGAGCATTTTCAAACCTGTGTTGAGTGAAGAAGAAGAAGAAGAACACGGGCAAAGCACCAAGTCCAAGAGTACGGGAGCTGCAACATTTATGCTACCACATGAGTTACTACGTACAGAATGACGTCACAGATCCTCTTTATTGTTTGGAAGCAAAACCCAAGAACTGAATGAAGATTGCAAACCCTTTCAAATCTCAAACAATAAAGAGCGTCGGACATCGGATCTTTGCCCAACCCTTGGTCCAACATGACCGGAGCAACATTTATGCTAGCAGTACACTTCCACTACGTACAGAATGACGTCACGGATCCTCTTGAGACATACCTAGTTTGGAATCCCACGAGTGCAGACAGAAGATTGTAAACCCTTTCGGATCTCAAACTTCGGATAATATGTGTCGCACGTAGTTAAGACATCGGATATATGCCCCACGCACTCCTTCTGCACGACCGACCACATCTCATGGAGACCACACGTGGGATCATCAAAACAACACTGATAATTTCAGTGAGATTCTTTCACGTACTCCGTAACACCAGCATTTAATTTCACGGAGAATGTATGAAGACGAAATAAGAGCGGCTCTAAACTTCAAGTCATGACCCTGAAATAGCATTTAACTTCACGGAGAATGTATGAAGACGAAATAAGAGCGGCTCTAAACTTCAAGTCATGACCCTGAAATAGCATTTAAACTTCACGGAGAATGTATGAAAACGAAATAAGAGCGGCTCTAAACTTCAAGTCATGACCCTGAAATATTCTACTGTGCAATTTCAAAACAAGTATACTTACCTGATAGTTTTCATCGTTCACATTTCCCAACTGCAGTACATCGCTTCCTGCAGTTGAATGGAGTCAGGATTGTTTGCAAAGAGCAATACGTCATGCAAAAAACTGATCGAACGATATGTATGTTGGCATTGATATGAAAACAGCAGAATGATGCAAAAGAATCGCAAGTCTCACCTCTTTCTGTGGCTAATGTCATGAGACAATTGTCTTCCAGGGGTGTTCACATATGATCTGCAATCGATGTACGTATCCAGATTATGTTACTACCGACTTCGACTTTGTACACTGTTCACCTGCCTGAAGAGTATCTTCGTCATGCCAGTCTTGAAAATTCTCTTCCAATGACACGATCTTCGACATTCTCTGCTTCTCCTGCAATAAACAGAACAGAACAACAGAGCAGAACAGAACAGAAGACAGAACAGCACGTAGGAGACCGAGGTCGGCCAACATGATTCGATGTAAAAATGAAGAAACATTAGAACAATTTTATACGTTGATGATCTCAAAACATACAAATCACACTCTTGCAAACAAGTTCCCACGTATATCTTCTTCCATAAAGAAACACATGCTATCTCCTTCCATGAAGAAATTCATGCTGCTGCAAGTCGCTGAACAATCATCACCTGTAGGCTGTTAGCAGCGTGGTACAAGGGATCGCTAGCAGCTGATGCAGACATTACAGAGAGATTAGAGAGATCTGGCTGCAGCCGACGAAGCAATTCACAAAAGTTTCAGGGGAAGATCATGAAGACGCCAGAGCAAAGTACCAGAACTTCTTAACCCGCTCCAGTACGCCATTCTATCTCATGGCTAGCTTACGATACAACAAAAATTGCATACAGGAACTGATTTAGACATAATCTCGGCTTCGAAGCTGAAACTGTTGTTCGATTCTACACAGAAAGAACAGCTGCACAAAGCTACACACAAGAGATGATTTTGCACCTGTACACGGTGTGAGTGCAATTATCATGCATCGGATTCCATGATCATGTGCAAAAGCACGACGCCAACAAGTCGAGCATCAAGATCCTCGTTGCTGCAAACCACTGCGAAACTGGTAGAGAAGTGGATCCCTGCTGAGGGGAATGAAGCCTGGTCCGAAGCAAGCGTGGCGTGTAATAAAATCCCCTGTAAGGATTTTAATTACAGCTCTGCAGCCTAGATCCGGACCATGCGGCATTCCTCACAGCAGTGATCCACAGTGCACACATCTTCTCGTCATGAACACAAAGAAAAAGAGATCTATCTTTCGGCGTTGCCACTTGCAGAGTCAGCCACAGTTCATGGACAATCAACAGGCGCTTGAAAAATATGACACTCGGATGCAGCAGGCAACAGCAGAAACGCATGCTAGTCGATCATCTTCAAGAGAAATCGTGTTTGCTTAAAAAGTGTGAAACAGAGGAAGCGATCAAAGGACTTAAAAGTACACTGTCATAGGCGAAAATGCACTAGGCGACAACAGAATTACACTGGTGAAAGCGTGAAGAGCGTATGGAGAGAGACAGAGAGAGAGAGAGAAAGAGGAAAAGAGGGTGAAGAAGATTGTGAGGAAAAATGGGGAGCGGAAGCCGGACTATATAGCAAGCAAGAGGGGAAGGTCCGTCACGGGCAGTGCCACGGGCAGCTAGGAGGATGGTAATGAGCTTCATATCCGCCTGCTTCCTGCAACAACAGCGCTTCGTTTTGAAGAAGTCCATTAGATCTATGCGCGCCATAGATGGAAGCAAACTTGATATAGTAAAACAATATCTGCACCATCTCCACATGCCCCACTAGCACATTGGCCAACAAGACAACAACAAATCTTGGACTTCAGTTCGAAATCATGAAACAATCCCTGTTCTCATGTGGCCTTCCTTATCCCTTCTTCATGCACCGAGCTTTGCAGATTTGGTTCAGCATCTCATGGCCATCATGCCACACATCTTCTAAGAGCTACTACTACTACTATTACCATGCCGGTTACCAGACATAATGGGGCTGCTCAAGCTGGTTGCCAGACATAATGGGGCTGCTCAAGCTGGTTGCCAGACAAAATCGGGCAGCTCAAGCTGGTTACTGGACATAATCGAGCTGCTTGAGCCTGTTATTGGACATAATTGGTTGCTATTGCCATTGAACACACGCTTTGTTATGAATTTGGTGCTAATTGCTTGTGTTATTGCAGGGGCTTTGTTGGTTGGTGTGAGTTAACAAGGACGGACCAATCACTAGCACCGGACAAGCATGGAGATGAGGTTATAATGTGGGCAATCAGGTGCTACTAGGGCACTCACGGATTATGGCTTGTAACTCTTGATGTCCTCTTGGCCAATTGGAGCACGAGGCACCCATCGACAAACCGGTT
>Ga0116229_10005761_pt1 | contig 20113 bp, 17 predicted proteins | sample S1TSphgellanicum_3_FD_87313 | JGI IMG/M metagenome (GOLD analysis project Ga0116229, IMG submission 87313) | Host-associated microbial communities from peat moss isolated from Minnesota, USA - S1T2_Fc - Sphagnum magellanicum MG | ecosystem: Host-associated > Plants > Peat moss > Unclassified... | reverse complement strand
ATTTACAACATCATAATAAACATGAATACAACATTGATTCACTATTGAATATCCAATTTGCAATTGTGTTGTTGCAACATTACATCACCTACCTTCAACAACACATAAGTAATACAAACACAATGTTGGAAAAGTATGATTATAACATATATACAATAACATAAGCAACAAGAATAAAACATTGAGTCAATATTGAATATCTAGTTTGTAACTATGTTGTTCCAACATTGCATCCCCTACATTCAACAATGCACATGCAATGCAAATATGATGTTGAAAAAAAATGAGTACAACATAAATTCAAAATATAGACAACATGAATATAATATAGAATCAATACAATAATAAAGTTTGTAACCATATTGTAACAACATTGTATCATTTACAATTAAAAGTGCATATCCAATACAATCACAATACCAATGCAATATCATTACAATATGGACATAATGTGAATACAACATGTCAAACAACAAAAATACAATGCAAATACAGTGCTACATCATTTATCATTTAAACAATACCAAAATCAAGTCAATATAATCTAAATTGTTTCAATGCCTATTTTACACGAACAAAGCACTAAACCTTGGACATCTTGTAAAAGTATTGTGAAAGTATTTAAATAGCACTAATACAAAAGGGTCGCCACTTTGTGATGTTAGGCCTATAATTGCAACTATATGTCCCATCCAAAAAGGTATTTACTTAATTCAAAATGAGGTAACAACTCTAGAAGAAGAATGGTTTTCCTTTGACCACCTACATAGAAATAACATTTGAAGTTTATTTGGTTTCCAATCTTTTAGTTTAAGCATTTCCCATGTGCCTATTGAAAATTGCCACAATCTTGTGAGGTCGTATGATGCAAATTGTTAGCCTACAACTCATGGTGGCAATTAGAAGGTGACACGGCCTTTTGTTTTCAAATTAATATAACAACACTCCAATAATTGGGAGGTTGGCATCTTATTCTCTAGTGCATTGTTTTCCCCATTGTTGATGTCCCCCCACCTAGGTATAAACAAATTTCATTATTCTTTCAAATGATAAATGATATGATATGACTATTGGAAATTTCCTTAGATGTTCATGTGTCTACCTTATCACAATGTTGGTAACTTCTTTAGGTGGGCCGTGGGGCATATGTGCAATGTAAACATGTGTATCATGTTTTGCAAATGATTATGTTATGTGGGCTCACGGAAGAGTTCATTCATCACTACACATTGAGTTGGGATAGAGTTCAACGTTTGTTGATGCATTCTAAAGCCTTTGGACTCTAATGATAATACATCACAATTGAATATGTATGAAATCAATTGTGATTTTTTCATTCATGAAGCTTGTAGTAGTTGTTTAGACTATATAGGAAGATTGGATTCCAATTACAGCCTAAAAGTTTTTTCCACTATGTTTTATTTCAATCTTTCTTATGAGATGTATATTCTTTTCGTTTTGGTTAATCATTACATGTTTCCATGTATATTGTCTCTTTATGTATAATCACTAGTAAAAAACAACCTTTCTTTAACCAAAATGTTTTCGATTGCACGTTGTTTGTAACTACATTACAACTAGGATTTTTTAATTAAAAAATATATATTGGCAATTCCCATTTAAGTCCACTTGTTTACATAATTGGTAAATAGTCAAAAACAATTTCGACTAGGTGGACAATCGCTAAATATTCTTAATATCAACAAAATCTCTTTAGTTGGACAGCCGACATTTCCGATGGATAGTAAGAAGCATATCCCAACTTCACATGTGTGTTAATTTCATTAGTCTAGTATTCAACTATCGTTAGTGACACCATCGACTAACAAATGGATGATAAAATGTGTTAGGGGTTGGATGAAACAAAAAATGGATTGCATAAATGAGATAACAGATGAATGCAAATGACTTCAACCAATGGATTGCCATCAATGAAAACAAGTGGCAACTATCATCTAGAATATCAACATTGAATCCATGTACAACTAGTTACAACCATGTTATAATCAAGTAGCATATGGATGTTAAATTGTCATAAAACATTTTATATTTCAAAATTTCAATTGATTTAAATATTTCCTAACACTGTCATCATCAATGTCAATGTCTAAGTTCAAAACAAATTCATTAGCTCCCAATAGTGGGAATGTAACTTTTTGAATCGTGAAAACCCCTAATACCTTTGTGTGATGGTCACAAAACATTGTTCATGGAAGTTTATCATTAGGGGCATGGAATAATTTGTCCTTGGAGTTGTCCCCCTTATTGGAATATAATAGACTTTGTTGCAACTTCACACTTCCAATGCTTGGTATGTGGGCTCATTTGGTTCTAGCTTTAAATGAACTATAGTAGGAAATTACATATTTACAACTAATTGTAGGAGTCAGTGGAATGTTGCATCTTGAATTCCCTTTAATTGAGGTTTGAAGATAAGAATATAGACTAAATGTACTGGTGATTTCATTAGATTTCATTTGTTTAGCTTGCATGGTTTGTATACTATAATTATTCCAATAAAGATTCAACTTAATGCCAACTGCATTGTAGTCCATTGGTCAATTCAATATCAACTATAATAACAAAATAAAATAGACATGTTAACTTCCTTGCAACTAATTTTGACCTCTTTTCTTACATATATCTCCCATTATATTAGTTAGGCATTGTACTTAAGCTCGATTCCTTTCACAACTCTGTTGATGCACCTTGCGCCTTAGCATTATTATTAAATCCAATCGACCTATCAACTAAATTTTTATAATTGTTTGACTTTTGTTATGAGGGTGTGAGTGTGCCACGCGTCACTTCATTACTGGCCATTCGTTTAATCTATCATATTATGCAAAATGGTGCACAATAAAAAAATGCCATGTGTTGCCTCGCTATTAGCCTAAATGCTCCACAAACATAGTTCTGATAGTTGACCTTGCAACTCAATCTTTACTACACTTTGACTAATCCATTATACATATGAAATTGCCATGTTAATTCACTATTGGCCAAATGATTTTCTCATTGTAGTTGCAACATAGTTGACTTTCTAACTAATCCTTTACTTTGGGTCGACTATTGGTTTAGGGTTACAAGTGTGCCACGTATCACCTCACTATTGGACAAACACTCCAACTTGTATACATCTAGCATAGTCGAAATTACAACTAAATGTATGTTAACATCATGCCCAATTAGCAAATGAAATTCATCCACCATGTGAGGGTAGTTGACAACATCCTTCAATTATATTGGTAGAACATTTTTGTTACTAAAATGGTAAGTAGTGGCTATTGATATGGTATTGACACGTGGCAAAAACTTTCAACTATAATGACACTCTTGACTCGTACTTATCAACTTTGCTAGTTTGCAGTTGAGAAAAAAAAATTCTCAGTTGCAAAAAATAATTTGCAATTGTTTTTGTAGTTTTCAACTATGTTTGTAGTCAAACAATAGTTGAAAATGTAGTTGCAAAAGGGGGGTTTTCTACTAGTGAATATCACAATACCTTGGCCATTTCAACACATGTTTGGCAAATAATTAAAGATTTTAAAATTTTAATTTCATCAAATATTTTTCAACCATGTAATTTTCACCCATTTCAACAATTCTACAAATCTTACATTTTTTCCCAAGAGCCTTAAACATTTGGATTGGTTGCAACAAGGATGATGAAATGCATCTTTATATATTTTTTGTCTTCAAACCTTCACATGAGGCTGCACTCAAGAATTCTATCCACCAAACCACATGTTTAGAATCAATAAACCATTGTTGAACCCAACAAATATGCACATGACATGGCAAAATATTCTATGCCATGTTATGGAATATTCACCACATCACCTAAAGTTTTCCACATGGAAAATGAATATAACAAGAATATTCCATGACATGGCATAGAATATTTTTGAAGATTTTGTCCTATTCAAGTGAACAGGCTCACTTGCTAACATCGTTGGAAATTTTGTGTGGGCATATGGTTGTAGAAACAATGGGTGTGTTGGCCTTTTTTTTATCATTTTGAAATTACGTTACAACTACATGTGTTCACAATATGTTGGCCCTAATGTTGGCTCAAGGGTCAAAAGGCTGAAATGTGTCATGTTGATTTTTTTGGCCATGACAAAGCAAAACTTTTAGCAACAAAATATGACAATAAGCCCTTGATCCCCTTCCTTATGAAATGTAGCCATTTCTTGAATCTTCATGTTGCAAGTACTTGTATTTTAGTTGTAGATGGCCCATCATATCTTGTTTTTGATAATCCAATTTCAAGTGTAGAAGCATAGGAGGAAAAACTTTTATCTAAGTTGTCTCTTTTTCGTTGTTTGCTACAAACTCGAGTGATGATGTAAGGTCACCTTTGCTTTGGTGGAAGGAACATGTTAGACTATATCCCAATTTGGCCTTTCTTAGTAAATAGATCTTGACAATTCTTGGTTCGTAGATTGAATCAGATAAGATATTTTTTACACTTGGAATCTTGACTAATTTAGGTCATCGTAGACTTAGGCTCACAAACTTGGATGCCTTGGTCATGATACGCAAGAATTGGTTAGAAGATGCACAAGTTGGTTGCCATTTTGCAAAGCAGGATGTTGGGGAGTTCTTTTATTTTCAAAACAAACTTTTTTTAAGCCCAATAAGGAGAATTGGACCAATTTGGCTACTTTAAGGATAATTTGTAATTGTTGCATTATATTCCTTACAAACATGGATTTGATTTAACTTGTCTTTGTAATTTGCATTTTGAATTTTAACTTTGCACTTTACATCAACTTTAATTGTGTAGTGTTCAAATTTCACAACATTTCAAACTTAAAAACTTTTAATCGTCTATATGTGTTTGTGCATGGTTCAATGTGCAATTAGTGTCAATGCTTGTTTTTTGTTTGTTTCTATTGGTTCATTATGGAACATTGTTTGTCTTTGTTGGTTCATTGTGGAACATTGTTTAAGGTTTAGAGTTTTTCTAACTATCATGAAAACATACCAGGACCAAGGTTGATCACCATTGGTATCAAAATTTTTAAAATAAGATGATACGAGATTTATACTCATTCTCACATTTTAGGTTTTAATACCATACTCATACCTAATTTGATCACTTCATTTACATACCCAAATTGGATTCATACCCTTTCCATTCAATACTAAACATACCATGACCAATATGGCATGTGTAAATATATATACATGCACAACATTAGTCTAGATTTTAAACACATTATTGTCTTTGATTGATTGTACATAATTTGTATTTTGTATATTGTGTATTAATTGAACAAACTAATATTATCACATTGAAATCAATTGTTTATTTGTGCTTTAAGATCTTTATGAAAATGATTGGAACCAAAGATTTTTAAAACTCAAAAAATCGATCTCAAGACTAAATTGAAGGTTTAATAAAAAACATAAAAAATTATAACCAAGATTGAAGGTTCTTTTTGAAATCAAGAATTGAACCACATTATTACATTCCCACCATGGCATAGCAAAAAGGCTATTACAATTGGTCATAAACCATGTATGTGCCATGGTACTTGGGCAATTTTGGCACAAATTATATTTCTCATTTGATCAAAATTTTCAAAAAAAGAAAAGTATTTTATGTCAAAAATTTTGAAATTTTAATCAAAATGTAATAAATCAGCCACACTTGAACCCATGCCTTGTCCAACAAAGTAACATAAAATGTGATCAATCCGAGTGAAATAATAATAGGAAAGTTATGAAATATTTAATCATTTTATCGTATTTAATCCTCATATGTCAAAATTTTCAAAATAAAAAATCAAGTGTTGAATAAAAAATTGGCTCTTTTGACCTTGGCCAAGAAAATATTCAAATGGCCAAGGAAAAATAGTGTGGGCTTTTAAAAATAAATCAACTTGTCTCCTTAAAGAACTTAAACATATGTTCAAACATTATCTTTTCACAATTTCAATTTTAGTTCCAAATGTAACAAAAGGCTAGTTTCAAAATTCTTGTGTTAGTTGCAACAAAAAGGTGCTAGCTCAAGTCCCTACCACAAGAACCCAAATTTAACATTGGAAACCAATACCCTCACAACACTCCAAGCCATGTAATGTTCAAAATGTCTTTTTCCCCCAATTTTTTAATTCATAAAAAAAAAACTTTTAATGTGATTTTCCAATTTTATCTCAAAAATATTTTGCTAACTACCTTGGCAACTTTGACATTAATTTTGTTGTTTGTAGAAATTTTTTGCAATTCTTTGAGAACAATTTTTTGTGAAGAAAAATAAAAAAATCTTTTGAAATATTAAAAAATCCATTATCCAATATGAAATATTATAATTAATTAATTATTTGACATACGTGTTTTGAAGTTGCCTTTCATTTACAATCATTCAAATTCGTTAGAAACATTAAAATTCACCATGAGTTTGGTGAAATTTCCAAAAAATTCAAAAATTCACCAAAGGTGGGAGGAATTCTAAAAATGCAAGACTAGATTATTGGACTTGATTATAACCTTGTCCTAATCCCTTTGATTGGAGACTACTCGACCCAAAGTTGTTTACACTACATTTACCAACCTTGAACATGATAGTTTAAGCCTTTAAAAAGTTTGTCCTTAAATACTTGATCCCCTTAATTGTAGTGGGGACTATCCCACCTAAGGTTTTTATGCTAAATTTAACAAGTGCTAGTTGGGTATTAAAAAATAAATAAAAAAATTGACCAAGGTTTCAAGTTGATTTTCACCTTGAATACCTTAGGGTACCATTAAGAGTGATGGCCTTTTTGAAACCTATTTAAAGGTTTTCACTAGCTAAAAATTGTTTGTTTGAAACCCTTCCTTAAATTTTTTTTGATACCCTATCAAGGTATTAAAAACTAATAGGGTCAAGGCGTTAGTATTTAGTTTACTTTGGTAGTTGGTAGTGATAGAACCATCCTTAGCCTTTTTTTTTCTTTCTTCATTCTCCTTATAAATAAAATGGGTGTTTAGTGTTTTGAAGATATGCTTAAATCTTATAATCTTTTGTTTCCTTTTTGCATTGTTTTTTTGTTGCTCATGGTTCATAATTGTTTCCTTGTTGTGCTACGTGGTGTTCGTTTACACCCTTTTGTTATGTTTTATTGGTGTTCGTCAACACTCCTTTACTATGTTTTGTTGGTGCTTGTCAATGCCCCCTTGTTTTGTTCTACTGTTGCTTATAGGCACCTCCTTGTTGTGCTTTGTAACAGTGCATCAATGCCTCCTTATTATGCTATGTCGGTGTTCGTCATTGCCTCTTTGTTATGTTGGTGTTCATTGACATTTCCTTGTTATGTTCTATTTATGCTTGTTGACATCTCCTTATTGTGTTTTATTGGTGTTCATTAGTGCCTCCTTACCATGTTCTATTGGTGTTCGTTAATGCCTCCTTGTGTTATGTTTGTGCTATTTGGGTTTCCAAACTAGTAATTTCCCCTTGCATTTTTCTTTGCAAATGTGTAGTTGTGAAAATTTCAATTTCTTCTTCAATTGCACACATTTTCCGACTCTCTTGTTTCAACTTTAAGAAATGTAATATTTAAGTGCAATATTTAAGTTATAGCAACTTCACTCAAACTTGGTGTTTTTCAAATGGTCTTCTTATTAGAACATTTGTTTCTTCCTTAATTTTTTTGACAATTGTTGCATGATCATTATCCACATGTTTTTCAGAATTGTTATACCATATGTCCTATAATATGTTATAAGTCTTTTTCTTTCTTTTGTGTTAGGATTAAGAACATGCACATGACTATCGTAATAAAACAACCATGTCATGACTTGAAGACTTCCAAGATCAACTTCTTGTCATCATCCACAAAATAAAAAGTTCAGCAAATTGTAGTCCTATTATGGCCTTTCCATATTTTCCTTTGTGCATGCAATGTTTGAAGGTTCCTTTCCATTTCATTCTTTTCATTAAGATTTGTTATTTCTTTTACTATGTTTTGTTCTATCTAAAGGCTTTCATTGAAATTTCATCTTTCATATTCCATTCATTTAAACCAATTTCATTTTCACCATCAACAAAGTGCTCAAGTTTTAGGAAGTGCAATATTTAAATTTGTTTCCATAAAAGATCTTTTTAAAAAGGATGATGAGCAATAGAAAGACTTTTTACAAGACTTGGGTCTTATAGTTGTGAAAAATCAATTGCCATTGTAGTTTATGGAAGTGTTTGGTTCAAACATCTAATTTTACATCTATGTCCTCAAATTACCTTCCCTTTAATTTTTATTTTTTTTCATGAGATATTATCTAAATCGGTGAGAAAATGAAACAAGTATATGTTTTACCAAAATTGGGAAATTTATATCTACAACAAGTTTTGATTTATGGATGTCCAAAGGGCCATATGATATTTTTGTTTTTGTGACTAACTTTGTGGGATTTGATTCATAGTCTTGAAACATGTGATTATTGGGTTGTTTGAAACAATAGAAATTATTGGTCAAGCCAAGGCCACTAATATGACATAATTACATGATCAATTTATGGATTAAGAAAAAAATTATCGCATATGTGAAAATGAAGGGTCAAATTTAATTGCAATGACAACTACCTTGAAATCAATTATTAAATGAAACTATCCAAGGCACTTGTTTTTTCTAAGGCATGTTAATATGCTACAACTAATGAAAAGGCTTGCAAAAACCTTTGATTTATTTCTATCACATCATATTTGTAAAATGTATAACTTGGCTTAAAAATTTAGGGAAGGGCAGACATGAATGGAACAAGGCATGTTTAAATTCAAACATTTTCCCTAGAAAATTGAATATTCTAATGAAGATAAAATGAAATTCTATATTTTACAAATTACTTTTATTCTTTTTTGTTATTTAATTTTTCTATCATTCAATTATGTTTGTTTAATACATATATAATATTTGTTTAATTTTAGTTGTAAGTTTGCTAATAAAATCATTATATTCCAATAAGTGTTGCAATTCAAGGATGTTATTATCTTTTGTTATAACATGTAGCATTAGTAGAAAATGACCATTTTACAACTAGTCCTTGCAATTAATTTCCTAGGCAACATTTGCAATTATAATCTTAATAGTCATGTTGGACAAGTCTCATGTGACATTGGTTACAAACAACAAGGAATTTTGGATGAAAGAATAAGTCAATGAAATACACTTTTATCATTTGACTAACCATGTATGTATTGTTGTTTGCGACTATGATGCGATTTTTTGGGTGAACAATGGGAGTAAATGTTGTTTTGCCAAGTGTCCTAACTTTTAACATTTTCAATAGAATATTGTCAAAATTAATGATAGGGTGCCATTTCTTTTTATTTATCACATTTAAAAAATAATTGTGGATTTAATTTTTTTATCGTGAGTGCATGAGTTTTGAACTAATCTAGTAAGCATTAGTTATTGTCAAATGCATTATAATATGTTATTACCATGTGCTTGAAATGCAAGGAAAGAGTTACAAACCCATGCCCAAGTTAGTTTGATTGATGATGATTCCAGAATTGCCCTTGAATTATCTTTGTTTGCTACCAATATCAAGAAGGAAATTTGTGGTGTTTTGGAATCATTCCATTTTTTAAAAATAAATTATGAAAAGAAAAAGTCTCATAACATGTTATATTTAATGTTAAACCCTAGATTTAAAAGCCTTTGTCTAGTATTTTCTTTTATGGGTCATAAAGAAAAGGTTAGCATTGTTGAAAAATATGATAGATGACCATTATATCTTATATTTTTAAAATGTTATCATTATTCACACCCAATGGCATAATTTAAAGTTGAATGTGCAAATCAAACAAGAAATGTAGAATTTGATCCGATTTTTTTTATAACAAACTCTTAACACAATTGAATTAACAACAAAACTTGTCACCAAGGAAATGTTGTTTTTCAAACATTATCAATTGGATTCCAAAGAAATCAAGTGCTCTTATCAATGATGGGAAAAACATGAAACCATGTTTCCTATTGTTGGTTTTTTGGCCTACCAAATCTTAGTGATTGTTGGGTCACAAATTGAGACTAAAATGATTTTTTCTTTAGTAAAGTTACTTACAAACTTAAAGAAATGTTGCTTACAATCAAAAAAATTTAAAAGATTAATGTTTGTGAACAAAAATTGACCAAATGATTTTTAAATCGATTGTAAACCACCTTTCAATTCGGTGGAGTTAATTGAAAAGGATTTTAATTTTGAAATAGTAAAAGAGTTTGAAGATTCTTTTGAATGAAATGAACTTTTGAACATATAAAAATGTTCGTAGAATTTATTTGATTTTCATGTTTTTAAAGGTTTTATAATGATTTATAAAAATTAAATAAAAAATAAAAAATTTAAATAACAGAACTTTTGATACTTGTTGTCTAAAACCTGCCTTTGAAAATCGACTAGTATAACTCTGTGAGAATTGGCACTTTGAAACCCAAGGGAAATCATTTTTTCAATTTTTTGAAACTCTCCCCAGGTCTGTTGTAGAATAATAATAATTATATATAGTAAAGGATGTCATGAAACATCATTTCATCCATCTATTCGGTCATCCATCCATCCCGTCATGGTTTGTTTACTTTGATGGGGCGGAAAAAGAATGAAATACAGATGCGATGTGGTGAAGAATAATATATATTAGTTTTGTAAATATTTATATTTATTTTATTTTTTATTTTGGGGTTTTTGGACTTAGGTACACTCATCCTGTCTCTTTCTCAACAATTGAAAGAGTTGGGTTGGGGTTTTTTTTTTTTTATTAATTTTATTTAGAATATTGGAAATTTTCAATGCTTTTTTCATTGCCATAATTTTTTATTATTGTTCAATGGATGCCAAAGCGAGCAACTGTTAAGCACACTTTTATTGGATATTGGCAATTTCAAGGCTTGCATTTGCCATAATAATAATGGCAATGGATGCCAATTGCCATTTTAGCACACAAACTTAATAGATATATTGGTAATTGCAATGATCAGATTGCCCAGAAATTTTTTTTTGCCAATAATAATATGCTGGATGCCAAAGGTATTATTATGATGCATGTGAAAATTGGCTGCACCATAAACCATAACCATTATGAACAGGGAAGGGGTCTGGATACTGGAACTTATCAACATACAAAAAACAAAGAAATAATTTTCAACAGATTGATACCTACTAAATAAGTAACTTACTACTTACTTACAAGTTGAACAACGTTGGGTATATTTGCTGTCTCCAGTCTATTCCCATTCTCTATGTTGCTATCTCACGGGTCATAAGCAGTGCAAACATCAAGATTTTCAGCAGCCAGGGTCCCCATGGATACATGCGGAATGTTGTATATAAAGAGGTTTTGGAAATGTAGTTTGTAATTGTAATTTTGTAATATGTACCTTCAAATACACACACACCTGTGCATTAGGCACGGGGTTCAAACTAGTAGTAGTAATAAAAGAACGAGGTTGAGTATCAGAAAAGCTTCTGAAACCTGGACCCTGCGGTCTCAAAAACTGAGACCCGCCCGACACTGGACTTAACGACCTTGAACGGGGCAGTTTAAGGCCTTTAAGGAGTTCGTCCGGCCCTTAAGGAGCTCCCGTCTCACACCGGGGCAGCCTTCCCAGAACAGCCCCCTTCTCGGCCCTTAGACCTGACCTTACACTTCCACCCAGGGCCCAGGCATCTGGTCCTCCTCCTCTTCCTCCTCTTTGCTCTTCATGATGGCAGTCGATTCCCCATGCTTCCAGCTCCATAATGATTTCGTTGTTACCGTGGTTTGGATGCCATTCCGACGGCATAAACGCTGGCGGCTGGCCGGCAAGCAAGAAACTCCTGCGCACAGAATGAGTGCAATTTAAGAACCCTGTGTAAGTATCTTCCATTATTAACCATCATCGCGTTCCTCACATTTTGCACATTTTCGGATAATGAAACAGAGGCCGTGCTGGGGAAAATACAGGAATCTGACAGGCGTGAACTTCTTTTTCCTGGTCTTGGTTCATCATTTTGTTCCTTTCTGGCGGAAGATGTGCCTCGAAGTACTGTCGATTTCCCGATTCAATGCGTCATCTCAGTAGATTGATCCCGTGCTATATGTTATTGGTTCGAGAACAATGTCCTTTCTCGCTTCAAGATTTGGCACATAAAAAGAAGCGATGACAATTATGGAGCAAGTAAAGAGATTAGTAGCCACATGTCTTACGTGTTCAATATGCATTCGAATATGCATTGACAAACTGTCTCGCTGCAGTCGTTCAGCTGTCATTCAGTTACAGAAAAGACCTGCAGACGCGAATGATTAGTCTCTCGCATTGATCTTGAGATTTCTGAGAAGATTTTCATTTGTGTGCAGAATGGCTGGTTACTGTTTTCAATGTTGGAGAGGGAAGACCGGCATGTAATCACAGCGCGTGATGTCATTTCATACTTCTCGCGGCGAAGCAGGACCGTCCTTTTGTCATGTGTCAAGAAATAGAATCTTGGGGGAAAAAATAAATTCAGCTTCCTTGAACACAATAAATGGAGCTGCAAACTTCACGGAAAGTAATGCAGACATTAATAAGGGTGGATGAGTCGCAAAGAGCAGCCGTTTCTTTTGCAATTGCTTGTCTAGCGATGACGAACATCCAGTTCTTGCTTGTGACAGTTGATTGAAGCTTGTAAGAAAGAGGCATGACGGAGACATTGAAACAAAACCGTATACCAGAACGTTGCGGTTTTGCAGAGGTAGGATGCGAAAGGCGGCGGTTCACACATTCTGTTGGTTGCCCAGAAGAATACAACGAGATCCGTGATTGAAGATCGCGAGTGAGTGCATCAGCTCCTCAGCATTTCCATTTGGAAAGCTTCTTGATGGATTCCAGCAGGAAAAATGAACTTTGAAAGATTTTGCGGGAGTGTTAGGAAGCATTTTCGCTAAGTTCTTTTTTTCACCTTAGCATTTGCGGCAAAGAAAGCGATCAACACTTGCGACGTATGAGTTCCAGTTAGCCCTAAATCTGTAGGGCGTCGTGACAGAAACAACAAGAGGAGCGACTCCCGGTCCGGATCAGGGTTCTATGGAAGGCTACAGAAGCACCAACACTGTCGCTTCAAAACTGCAGCGGAAAAGCTGCAGAAATGCAGAGTAACAAGAAGCAGAGCATTTGAGGGAAATCGTGAACTGGAGGAGGAGGCTATTGCTGAACAGGACAAACTCTGGGAACGATGCGAAGATGGAATTGGACAGTGCGCTCTGCAATTGTCGCAGTAGTTGTGCTTGCGGCCACTGTGCTCGTATCCGACTACTGCAAATGGCGCCGCCTTGCACTCCCCTGGTATTCCGACACTGCTCAGTTGGATAGTTTTCATGAGGAAATTCTGCAACATCGAAAATCCAGTGGGGGGAATCCGACGACTGGGCAACACTTGAGCGTTCCATTGTCAGAAGCAGGTCTGGCAAATGCTGCTTCAATTAATGTTGCAGTCAAATCACCTCAGGCAACTGTAGCGTCCAGAACTCCTGGGTCTTCACCAATTGTTACTACAGCTCCTCCTCCTCTATTAAGCGCTGTTGCCAAGGTAATGTGTTTACCCAGATCTTCATCTCTTTGAAGAAGCAAGCGTCATGTTTGTCACATCAAAGGTTTACAAACTGTTTTTTGGAATTGGGTAGTAACAGTCACTGCTGGTTTGTTTGTTCTTTGCAATTGAAGACTGTAGCAAGGTCATGCATGCATTGTGATGGTTGCAGAGTCCACAGCCCAAATCATCAAGTCTGCAACGGCTGGAAAAGAGCTTGTCTAAAGCACGGTTGGCTATTAGGAATGTGATTGTCTCTGGGATCAAGGTGGCTGCTGCAGAACCAGCCACTGATGGCAGTGATGAACTGTTTGGGGATGTCTACAGGAATGCTGCCGTATTTCGCCGGTATGTCATGTCCCCCCTTTTTCTTATTTTATTACCCAGTCTCCATGCTTTCCACCTTTTTTCTTCCACCTTGATTTGAGCTTTTACTTTGAGGGATGGTGAGTCATGAGACAAGTGCCATCAATTCTCTCCTACTGCTTTTGGTTTGTGATGTAAACAGGATAACAGTTTCTCTTTACTTGATTTCTCTCAAGCAGGTGTTGTCATAATTCTTGAAATTTACAGTGGGGGTATGAGATGTCACCTTGTTGATGTGACAACTAAAGAGACTCAAACTTGCAACAACACCAGAATATCATTCTATCTGGATGTCATCAAGATCATGGTCAATCACAGTTCTAAGTTGGGCTTCAAACTTTCTGTTGTGTCAACTGAAACCAGCCATTGCAATCTTATGATCTTGTGATGCTGTAATACAACTTCATGGTTGCAGCAAATGGTGGGAAATCGTAAAGTGGCAGGCTTTGTGGAAGTCACAGTTATATTTAACCTTGTCTGCCATCTATATATGTAAAACTGTCTACCTTTGCTGGGCCTTCCTACACATGGCATATGTTGGAGGCCATTTGCATTGTGCCATGGGGAGAGATAGTTTCACTCTGTTTTGGCTGATTGGATCAGTTCTGAGGAGGGGCAGGAGCTACTGGGAGATGGAAAAGTGGCTCAAGATCTTTGTTTATGAGGAGGGAGAGGAGCCACTGGTGCATAATGGACCATGCAAAGAGATTTATGCAGTTGAAGGCCGCTTCATTCAGGAACTCCAAGGAGATAACCCCTTCCTCACAACCAATCCAGAGCATGCTCACGTGTTTTTCATGCCTTTCAGTGTGGCAATGATGGTAACCTATCTGTATGAAGCAGAGTCACAGGATATAAATCCCCTCCGAAATTTTGTACAAGACTATATCAATTCCATCACACAGACATACCCATATTGGAATCGCAGTGTGGGTGCTGACCACTTCATGATTTCATGTCATGATTGGGTATGTGTCCTTCATGTGTACTATTCCTGATTCAACTATGAATTCACTCATGTCCTCATCATCTACCACTGAGCTTCTTCATAGCATTTTCTTGCTAGGAAGGTTTTCCTTTGGTCTGATGAAACAGGTTCTAGCACCATGAAGAATCAATAATCAGTCTTACAAACAGTGAGAACCAACTAGGTTATATTTCAAACTTGTGTGTTGATCAGAATGGTCTCAAAACAGGAGCAGAACTACATAATAGGCAAGATGATGCAGAAGCAACATGAAATATATATAAAGAGGTTAATGATTCAGGACCTCCTTCCTGTAGGGTCCAGAAATTACCAGATCTCATCCAGATTTAGCTACAAAGTCAATTCGAGTGCTCTGCAATGCGAACTCATCAGAAGGCTATGTTCCATATAAGGATGCCAGCCTTCCAGAGATCAATTTGGTTGGTGGCAATATCCCTACAGAACTTGGTGGTCCCCCAGCCCACGAACGGCCCTATTTGGCATTCTTTGCAGGTGGTGATCATGGTCCTGTGCGACCTCACCTTTTTGAATACTGGAAGGACAAGGACACGGATGTCAGAGTCTATCAGGAACTGCCTGCAGGACTCAATTATCATCAACTTATGAAGGAAAGCAGGTCAGCTTACAGCTACAACCACAGAGGAATGAAATTCATAAGTTCAAGATGTTAATCTAGCTTCTGGATTCAGCTGGTCATTATTGTGGTCACTATGGAACAGCTATGGCTCTGCAGTGACTATTCTGTGATCGGTCAATGAATCATCTCATTCACACTGACCCCAAAAACTCTAACTTAGAAACTAGCCTCACAGGTCATCTTGGAGTCCTTGTAGTTTCTTGCAGCAATTGGTCTACAGTGGAAACTTCAGGCTTTTGAACCTAGCACCAGAAATACACAAGGTCCCATGAGTTGAACACTGCATACATGGTTTGGTTTAGAAATATTCTTGACACAATTCTGATTCTGATACTGGTGGCAGATACTGCTTATGTCCAGGGGGCTATGAGGTGAATAGTCCACGAATAGTGGAGGCAATCTACAACAATTGTGTGCCTGTAGTGATTGCAGATGGATTTGTACTCCCCTTCAGTGATGTTTTGAACTGGAGCATGTTCTCACTCCATATCAATGAAAGCAACATTCCTATGATCAAGCAAATCCTGCAGGCCATTCCCATGGACACTTACATCTCAATGCAGGTCACAACTAATCTCTTCATATCAATCACTCTTCTTCACTCTGAATAATCATCATCTTCCCATTCCCTTCTTATAGAGCTGATCTTTTCTGTTATGTTTGCTTGCTTGCTTGAGTCCCTCTCTATCTTCTCACTTTTGTCCCATCCATGATTAGACTGCACTGGAATTGGTCTATTCTGCAATTATCAAGCAATCTGACCACTCCAGTGGTAACTTGTCAGAACCCCATCTGTGGAACTAGGGGACAAAAGATTCAACTCAAGAGATGTTGGAATAGAGTCTTAGCAGTACTATCTCTTGGCTTCCATGTCTTGAGATGTTCTGTTTTATTTTTGCCATTTTATTTTTTAAACCACCAATGAAACTCATTCTAACAGTTGATCTAGTGATTTTCCTTTCTAATGAGAGTTTGGTGTCCAAAATATGGGTGTAGGAGAGGGTGAAACAAGCACAGAAGCATTTCTTGTTTAACCAGCCAACAAAAAGGTATGATGCATTTCACATGATTCTGCACTCTGTGTGGTTGAGGCGCCTCAACATTCACATCAATTCAATTTAGGATTAGCTCACTCTTCAGCTCACCTGGCAGATTCTGCTGGGTGAGCCCAGTGAGCTCACAGGGCTCTCACCCTACCTCACCCATGTTTACCCGTCAGGACCAGCCTGTTCTCTAGTATCTATTTGGTACATGCAGTTAGGAACAGAAGCAGTGTCAAATTGCCAAGGGACACCTATAGCCCCTTTGTTGCCAATCCCACAGACCTGAAGAATGGCACAAAGGAAATGGAATTCAAATACAACATCAAAGTGAGAATGGCCTGGTTTAAGTTGGAAGCAAATTTAACTTTAATTCCTCATTGGCCAAATGTAGATCAAACTTTGACCTTAGCCTTTTACATAGCAAGGGTTGGATGGATTGCAATATGGATTGGATGTCCAGACTTGTACAGCATATGTTTGATAACAAAACCAAATTGTGCCAATTGGACCCAGTCAATCATATTTTTTATACCACATTAATTATTACTTGAAAATGATTTATGCCTTTTCATATGGTTTTTAAAAATGCCCATTATAAACAAAATGTATAGATTCATAATATGGTACACTATTACATAGATTAACATATAACTTAATATGTTGATACGTTCTACTATGGTATGGTATGAAGAAAATTTGAGTAGAAGATTCACAAGTCTTTCTTTTGAGATACAATTATAAAACTTGCCAATTGAATCACAAACTTTCACAAAGTTACTTGCCCTACCATGTTCCATTAACTTTTTGCTTTGCTATATTAGAAGGTATGGTTGGGCACAAACCCTAAGACAACCAATAAAACCACAAAAGAATATTTTTAATGTCATGTGCGAGATGCAGAATGAAACAACTTCAAGGTTCTTCAAGATTCATTGTGTTACTTTGATACAATAATGTACTACATTGCTACATTAATGTAAAATGCTAAAAATTCAAGAAAACTAAATTTGCAACTAACTATTACAATGGGGATACCAAGAATGTTGTGCAACATAAAAAAAATGCCAAACAAGTTAAATGATACACATGGGTCCATACATACATGTGGGTCTTGATCTAGTAAGTTCACCTAGCTAGTGGAGATCTATGCAACATAATTTCATTTTGTTGCATAGTAGGTTATACAAGGTAATCCCATTGAAGCTTCTTTAACTAGCAATTGCACAAATGTGTCCAACAAGTGTAAAATCAAGATTTTTTGGCATGAAGTGCAAAAAAACAAAAACAAGAGGTGAAGTATAGTGACAAATAAAATGTGTGTTTAAAATGTGAACAAAGCCTTCACAACTTTTTATCTTTCTACTTTTAATCAAATTCTTCAATAAAACCTACAAGTACAAAAACATTACATCATAAAAATTGCAATATCCATGGGTTGAATGGTTAAAAACATGTGAAATTCAAGGGAGCTCATTTTCGTGGATAGTTTGGATGACATGAATTGCCACATGAACATAAAAAATTTACAAACCTAACATAGGACCCCACTTTCACTTGTGACTAAATTTAAATAAAAGGCAAGAAGTATGTAATTATCAATGGGTTTCCTTTGGACCTTTAGGAAAATCTAGTTATGTACCATCATTTTGTAATAGGTCATGCTTGTAATTGTAGCTACATATTGCAATGTAAAGACTTTTGGTTGCCAATTACCACATTGAGCAAGTTAGATTTTCCTATCTAATATGTTTGTTACAAAACACAACAATACAATAATGAAACATAAACATAGGGCTTACAATGACATTTGGAGAATATTTCAAACTAAAATAAAATGCCCATGTTAATTTATTAATCCTAAAAGACATTCCCCAAAACATTTTTCAATCAAAAGACCCATGCCACAAGGTTTTTAATCACAACATTGTACTTGACAATGTCCATCACATCAAAATTTTCATCACATCAATTTAGACTCGTTTCTTGGATCCATTTTGTTAATTCCGAACAATGAATATATTATTTTAATTTTACCTTTGTGTATATTTTAGATATGAATCTTAACACATAGGTAACCTAGAATAAATAAACTTATTGATTATTTTGTTATATGAAAATATTTTAAATTATGAGTTCAAATGACACACACATAAAATTGCATAAGTCTTCAAATTACTACACTTTCAAATATGTGACAATATTAGACCTTCATATTGATGACCCTTAAGGTTGTGTAGTTCTTATTAGTATTAAAAAAATGTTCAATGAAAATAAAGTCATGGATTCTGATCAATAATGTGGTCATTGGTACAATTGTCACAACAATTATAAAGACACCGCATTAGTTTGGGAATTGGGGTACACTATGTTTATTGCTTCTTGAAACTCCATGTTTTTTGGCCTTTTAATCTTTGAGGATACCTACCCACAATAATTGTACAATTTCAATATCTCAAAAAAAAGTCAAATTAATTTACATGAAAAAAACACACATACATCCAAAATTTTGGAAAAGAAACAAATGAAGAGCTAAAATTTTGTTTTAAATATTTCAAAATTTGTGGGGAAAAAATCCTTTATTGATTCCATGAAAAGAAAAACCCTAAGATATCATCTTGCACTTTGTTGTAATGATGTACATACATACTTGAAAAGAAATAAAGATGACCAAATGAAAATTTAAGTCTCATTCTTCATGTCCTTGTCCCTATTGTTGTTATTATATGTGTGTGTGTGTGTGTGTATGTGTGGCTACAGAGTTGCTATTACTATAAGAAAAAGAAGGCTTTGTGGTTAGGTTTGAAAGGTTCTACAACTATGGAGTTATTGTTCCTACAAGAAAGTAAGTTATTGTTTTTATGGTATCTTTGAAAAGTTCTATTACTATGGAACTATTGTTGTTGATATGAGAAGTTTTTTAATGTCATCATTCACTAACTCATTTCCCCACCTTGGATTTTCACAATGGATCCAAATTTGTGAGAAAACACGCACACTTGTAATTTTACTCCCCACCCACCAAAAAAATTGTTCAAACAAATCCCCCAAAATCTCAACAAAAAAACTCAATGCAAATAATACACATACAACAACGTTCCTTTTCCTCTTCCAACATCGCCTGACATTGCCCATCACAATAATTCAACCATGATGACCAAAAAAAACCTCCCACAAACATCAATGACAAATAATCATCCCCAACCAAATGGACCAAAGATTTCAAAAAAAGAAAAAAAACACAAAATTGAATGTAAAGCCTTGTGTAGCTAATTTTGTTTGAGAATGAGTTGAAAATGGAAAAGTTTGATTTGAATATTGTCCAATGGAACACATGGTGGCAGATCTCCTTACCAAGGCATTATCAAAAGAACGACATCATAAGTTGATAAACATGTTCAGATTAGAAACTTCATAGAGTGAGAGTGTTAGAAATACTATTCGTTTCTAATTCCCAATGTTGATGAATGTGTTAAACATTCATCAAAAGGATGAATAGTATTCACATCCTTGTAGTAGTTAGGTTAGGGTTTAGAAGTGGAAACTACT
>Ga0116229_10005759_pt1 | contig 20115 bp, 15 predicted proteins | sample S1TSphgellanicum_3_FD_87313 | JGI IMG/M metagenome (GOLD analysis project Ga0116229, IMG submission 87313) | Host-associated microbial communities from peat moss isolated from Minnesota, USA - S1T2_Fc - Sphagnum magellanicum MG | ecosystem: Host-associated > Plants > Peat moss > Unclassified... | reverse complement strand
TGTCCAACGATGGTTCCACAGGAGCTGGTAATGGCACTCAGTCCATTGGAGGATTATCTGAATATGGGAAGCTGCCTGGATCTAGGGATGGGAATCAGACAATAAGTGGAGGAGGAGGGGTTGCAGGGTCATCACCACTAGGCCATCCTGGAAGAGATGGAGGATCTGTACATGGTGGGAATGAATCTGAGGTGTCATACTTTAAGGGCTCTGAAGATGATGGACAGTGAATGTAATTCTTTTTGAGATTGTGCAAATTTGCAGGTTGCTGTTTCCCTTACCATTTTTCCAAATGGTGCTAAAATTGTTTGGGATCAAGGTCAGCAGCTGCTGCAACACCCTGTTGGTTCTGATTGGTGTCTGGAGTTTTGTGGGGACATGAAACATGTAGTTGTTCCAAGTTGCAAGCCAGCTTCACATCTACAGGTGGTGGATTCAGGCAGCTCTCTATTTCGGGCTTAAAGAGGAGATCTGAATCTGAAGGGCTTATCAATCTACCAGGGCTTTGTTGCCTGCTGACACCAGATGCGTTGGATGAGAAGCCTTAGCTTTTAGATGACGCTGTAATTTTTTTGTTACATAATCCTTGGCTATATCTAATGCTAATTTTACCATTCTTGTAGTGATGTACAAACTCCTTTCCAATCAATTGCTCCAGACCAGATACAATGGGAAGTGTGCAGCTCACAAGTTCTCAGGATCTTTTCAGTGTATGACTGGTTTTGTTCAATCATTGAATCAATCCCCTGTTTCTCTTGTAAGCTTCTATGTCATGAATGGTTATAACCTTTGGACACCTTAGAGTCTGGTTTAAGATCTGGTTTTTCCAAAGGCATGTCAATCAGAAGTTGTAGTGTTTGCTGGCCTTGCAACTAAGAGTACCATCATTTTATTAAGAAAGGACAGTTGTTTGGCCTTCCAATTACAGAGTGTATGGTCTCACTACTGAAGAATGACAAATTTTTTGTCATGTCAAAAGTGGTCAGAGAGCCCTACAGTTAGAGCAGTCTGAAAGCCAATGCATGCAGTAGAGCTGCCACAAATTGTAATTGATGTTCCTCATCAATCATTATAAACAAAGGCACATGCACGAATATGCTTCTGTTCCCATAGGCTGCAGAGTGGCGTAGCGATTGGTAATACACATAGTTGCACACAAAACGTCCTGCATCATATGACTCCATCACGTCATAGCCATTCATTCGCAGCACGGTCACTACATCTCGCACTGGGATAGTTGTCTGGTGCACATAAAAACCATGCACCAAAAAAAAATCAAAATTCTAACTTCTCACACAAAAATAGCTACCACTCAAACCCAGAGTGATGCTCATCTATGCACAAACATCATCTGATGTGGATGAAAGCTAACATTCTGCATTGTTGGTACCCTACTGGATGATCCTTCAATGTCAAAGTTTGAAAATACATTTGGTTTACCCATACACACTCCAACAGAAGAATTTTCCACTTCACTATGTGCCTATGTTTGCATCTCATGGCCATGAAATATGGGTACAAAGATTTGAAGGCACAGAAGAAATTTGAATTCTTTCTTGTTCAACTAGACACTGCAATACACTGCAACATAGCCATTTTCACAGATGTCGTGGTGCATAGCATTAAGAAAAGGAAGTAACAGGAGAAAACACCTACCTCACGTATGTGGGATATAGGACCATCCTCAGCAACTATGGGAGCACGCTGTATGTACAGAGAGAGGTACAATGTAAGAAACAAAGACCAAATAGGTATCAAGCTACTGCATGGTTTAGGTTTTACTACCAGCGTTAGGCTCTAAAGCAGCATGCAGTACGACATGAACGACCAAGTAGGTATCAAACTAATGCTCAAAAGCTGCATGTAAGAAACAAAAGACCAAGTAGGTATCAAGCTAATGCTCAAAAGCTGCATGTAAGAAACAAAAGACCAAGTAGGTATCAAGCTAATGCTCAAAAGCTGCATGTAAGACACAAAAGACCAAGTAGGTATCAAGATAAATCCTTTGAGCAAATTAGCTTGTTTTTTCAACATTAAGTATACAGCTTGGAAATCAGACCTGAGGTTGCCAACCAAGCTCATCACTGCATCGAAATGTCGCCTCATTCACCGCACACCACTCCAAAGCAAAATTAGTTGCTGCACTATTAACACCAAAATGAACCTGCTGGGTGGCAATTTCACATTAAAGCTCATACACTTTAACCCGTGCCCCTGATTCATAAGGATCACAACTCTGAATGCCAAGTAGTTGTCTACATTAAGGTGAGCGAAGCTGAGGAAGAATCAGAAAAGAGAGAAGAACTTTTAATATGCCAAAAGAATGTCTTTGGTACAAATGGATTTATGTTTCAAACAAAGAGGAAGATGATGATCATGATTGCTCTCTTCAAGATCCAGCTTGGTTACAAGTGGATGTGGTGATTTGGTAGAAGAAAGGTTCAAGCAAAGATCTCATGACCTTCCTCTCTTTATTTCAATCCTCAGATTCAAGCACAGATCTCATGATCCTTCTCTTCTCTTCAAACCCCAGGTTCAAGCACACAGATCTCATGGCATTCTCTTTGTTTCAATCTTCAGGTTCAAGCACACAGATCTCATGATCTGTCTCTTTGTTTCAATCCTCAGGTTCAAGCACACAGATCTCATGATCTTTCTCTTTGTTTCAATCCTCAGGTTCAAGCACACAGATCTCATGATCTTTCTCTTTGCTTCAATCCTCAGATTCAAGCACACAGATCTCATGATCTTTCTCTTTGTTTCAATCCTCAATGCAAGAGATGCAAGGGTATGTCTCTCTCTTCCTGGTCCAACTCAAGCTGGAATGCACATCTGAGAATTTGAAGATTGACACTCTGCAAGATGACACTCCTAGACAGCAGAGAGAGAGCTCCAGGGAGATTTGGATTCTTACCCAGACAATTTGCTTTTGGGGGATTGATGCAGATCGTGCATTCAGGTGGTGATGATCTCCTCCTTCTTGCCAATTTGCATCTCTCTGAATCCAATGCCTGTCGATCCAAGGTCTTCGCTTGATCAGTGATTGGGATGATGATGATGATGATGATGATGAGTGCAAGAGCTGCATGAGAGGTAGCAATGCTCCTTCCCCTGCAGCCTCCAACACAGTACAACTCCCCAGCACAGTTCCTGCAGGCATGCCATGTATTCTCAAATACTCTTCAATCCTTCCCACTATAATCTCTGTGGGATTCTCAGCTACGCCATGAAACTTCTTGAAGCCTGTAATGTTGAATTCGATCAAACTTCCTCCTGCTCCACCTGCTGCTGCTGCTGCTGAAGCTGCTGATGCTCCTCCTCCCTCTGATCCCATTGTCTCTTATTTCTTTTACCACCACCCCTCTTTCCTGCTGCTGTGCACTGTCTATTTCCTGAAACTCTTGTAAGAGCAGCGGCTGCTGCTGCTGCTCCTCCTCCTCCTCTGCACTGATAAAAGAACGCACCAGATCTGCTGGTAAAGCAACACAGGAATTCAGTCCACTAACAACCTTACCAACTCGCTGACAACAGATTCCAAAGAAAGCCTGCATCATCATCATCATCATCATCATCATCACTCCGCATGATTCGTTTGTCAACTCTGCCCGATGATGATTACCATTACCAGCAGCGGTTGCTGGTTGAAGAATCCAAGATGTGTTTCTTAGCCTAACCCAATCTCAAGCTTCTTCATCACACACAACACACACGCACACTCTCTCTCTCTCTCTCGTTTTACAATCAATCGACAACAGACAAGACCTTCACTCGTTCCCCACAAACAACAAGAGCTGCAGGATAAGCTCTGCTATAATCTTTCCCGAAAGAAACTCCCAAAATCAATCTCTCCCACAAAGCAAATCCATCTTCGCAATCATAATGCTGCCTCCTTCCTTGAGGTGGGCTTCATTTTCCCCCAAGTGTGTATGTCTGTATGGGATTTGATTTTGTTTTATTCACTCTGCCCTGAATGAGAGCAGAGACATACACATTGTGATACACCTGACATTGTGACGCACTTAGAAATGGGCCAAAGTTTGGTATCCCTACATTCTAGGGTCATGTGGAGTCCATGATAAAAACCCATTTCCCACATATCGGAAGGATCCACTTTGGCTTCACCATGCAGAGCCATCATGCAACAAGCAGCTTGTTTTGTTTTGTTTTGGGGTTCTCCTTTGCATTTGGCGCAGTCACTCATAGGTACCTCTGGGATGGATAGTGTTGTTTGGAGGCCAATGGGTGTAGTGTCGTGTCGTGGTGATATGATGACAGACAATTTCCGAATTGACACTATATAAACTTGGATTAATCCAGAGCTTTTAATGTCCCCAGCCACAGAGCTTTGTTGGTTGGAGGCGAATGGGTGTGGTGTGGTGTAGTGGTGGTGATCTTCTTCTTGTCGCGACTCATGTAAGTATGCCGTAAAAGAGCCTGGCACATGCTCTCTGGTTTACCTATTCCAGAAGGAGGAGGAGAAGGAGAAGAAGAAGAAGAAGCAGCAGCAGCGTGATTAAGGACTCCCCCTTCTCCTCCCTGCCTGACTGACTGAGTGATTGATTTGGTGGGGTGGGGAGGATAATGCAGGGAGGAAGAAAATCTAGACTTGGCCAAGTCAACTTCCAAGCAGATGATGATGATGCCAGAGAGGAGAAGGAAGGCGTGGAGAAACCAGGAGAGGTGGGTGTGGGTGTGATGGATCGAAATCGGCAGTTAGGAATAAAAAGGGATTCTTCGCAGAAAGGAAAGCGATTTCTCGCACTTGAAGATTCCTCGCACTTGACTGAAGTTTCTTTTTCCAGGTACAACAGAAAAAAGCACAACCCGATTGCGCAAAAAAGCTAAAAGTTTTGGTGTGGGTCCCGCTTGAGCTTTTCTCGTCTCCAACGCACAAAACAACAAAAGAAAAAAGAGAATGATTTGAGGAGGTTGTGAAGGACAGTGGGGGGCGGCCGCGTTCGTAGTGTGCTTGCCTACCTGCCAGACAGAAGAGGCGACTGTGATTGGTTGTTGTTCTCATTGATGTGGGAGGGTGTAACAACCCACAAATGCTTGGACTTTTGATGCCCCCATTCCTTGCCAGCGCGTGAACTCGCTCTCTCTCTCTCTCTGCAACTCTCTCTGGCCCCCCAATCGTGTGCCAGCAAAAGAGAGAGAGAGAGAGTTCCATCATTGATTTCTGACAGAAGAAAGAAAGACTGTGAATCCAGAGGGGAAAAGAGAGCGAGTGTTCAGCAAAATTTGGACTCTTTTTGTTGGCCTTTATTTCCATATTGGGAGTGGCTGCACTCTTCTATTGTACTACTTACCTACCTACCCTTTGCAGGATTTGATTGATTGTTGCAGGACATGAGCATTGAAGGTATTGGTCAGTTCATCAAATCATTGCAAAAATTATGGTCCACTCTCAACTACTAAAATGGCAATAAAACCTCTCAAATCTTGTGAAGTAGTAGATGCATCATATTATCTGAGCAGGAAGATTATCTCAGAGTTTATCCTGCAACAAACAAGATAGTTTCCAAAAGGGATTTGAGACTGTGAAGTACTTGATGTAAAACTTCTCAAATCTTATGCAGATAGATGCATCAGATCTGATTATCCAGAGCTTAGAAGATTATTGAGAGCTTATCAAAAGTTTATCCTGCAATGACGACAATGGTTGAGCAAAAGGGTTTCCAAAAGGATTTGAGACTGTGAAAGTGCTTCATGTAAAACTTCTCAAATAGATGCATTAGATCTGAGCAGGAAGATTATACAGAGCTTAGAAGATTATTGAGAGCTTATCAAAAGCCTATCCTGTAACAACAACAATGATTGAGCAAAAGGGATTCCAAAAGGATTCAAGACTGCAAAAGCACTTGATGTATTACTTCTCAAATCTTATGCAGATAGATGCATCAGATCTGAGCAGGAAGATTATCCAGAACTTAGAAGATTATCAAGAGCTTATCCTGCAACAACAGCAGTTGACATAAGGATTCAAAAAGGATTTGGGACTCCAAAGTATACTGATGTAAAACCTTGTGTAGATGCAATCATATCTGAGTGGAAGATTATCAAGAGCTTAGATGAACTATCTAGAAGCTTATCCCACAATAAACAGTTGAGACAAGGATTCAAAAAAGACTTTGAGGACTTTTCAATTGAATGTCAAAGACATAGGGATTCAATCTTTGGGTGTCACAATGTGTGTCTGCAAACTGGCTGATTTAGTGTTATCCACAAGTTTTACAACACAAAATGCAACTGGGTACAATATTGCTGGTTTGTGCATTTTCAGATAGAGAGTTAAGCTCCACATCTGCATCCATGTAAAACTTGTACAGTAATATCATTGTGATACCTACCTACTAGTCATGTGAATGTTGCACTTGGGATTTTCTTGGAGACTTGAAAAAAGCTCCTAAATCTCCCCATCCCAAAATTCTTCGAGACTCCTTAATGGTCCTTCTTCAGGGTTGATGAAGAGTATGTAACCATCTTGCACCCGTTTCTAAAACAAAGTGCACAATTTGTACAATATCTCGTCAGTAAAGAAAGAGCTTGGCAGCTTTTCAAGTGGACCAAGGTCTTCCAGTTCACCTCAAAGCAGAAAAATATTGATTTGATAAAAGTTTATGCATTTCAACATTTGTATGAATTTTGGGAGCTTGGGCACAAAGGGTCACTGGGAAAGCAGACTATAGACAAAGAAAGATGGCAAGAAGAAACTAATTCTAACAAAGGGTCTAAAAGATTTCTGAGCTGTAGAAGTAGTAGTAGTAGTAGTAGTTGTTGTACCTGGTTTTGGAAGCTGCTCAGAGTCTCAAAGTCTTCAGCAGCAAGCTTCCAATCAAAAACCTGCATATTCTCTTTGATTCTATGAGGACTGGAGGATTTAGGAATTGCACTAACACCACGTTGTATTGCCCATCTGATGAGCACCTGGCCAGGAGTCTTCCTGATTTTCTCAGCAATCTGCATGTGAACAAAGTCTCATGATCAGTCAATTACATTTGTAAAAAGCCTTGTTCTTAGATGAAACCCTCACTCAAAGAACCCTTCACTCTGCACATGAAGCTTAGATTATTGTACTAGAGCACCAACAGAAAGTGTGATGAAGATATATTTTCAGACCTGAGTGACAGTTGGGTCATGCAACTCATCCGTTGCCTGTGACCCCAAAGGTGAATATGCCTGCAGTTGCACAAGTTTACAAAGCATCTTCAGGACTCTCAGTCATATCACCATGCCAAGAAAATTTTCCTCCTGAAAGTACTAGAGGAGAATCAACTAGTCCAGTGTGTTGATTTGCTAGTTGATTTGGGATCCTTGAAGAAACAAAAGTGACAAATACCAATGCAGAATTATACAATCTTTGCCATCACGGCCTGCCTCTGGAGTTTCTTGGTGGTGTAAACATCAATACCGTCACATGGATGTGATGACGTTTGCAAAAATCAAGGATTTTATCATTCCGCCAACCTGGGTGCATTTCCACCTGCAAGCCAGGATCCACATGAAGTTGTGGTATTGAGTTCAAACTAAAATACTTGCATTTGTCAAAAGACAGGCATTATGAGGCTGGAGACTGACGACAAGAGTTCAGAGCTTTGGGAAAGAAAAAAAAGGAACAGAACTTGAGAGATGACCACTCACCTGGTTTACAGCAGGCTTGATGGTTGTGGTCTTCAGGAGTACTTCCAATTTTGGCACTGTGAAATTGCAAACTCCTATGTGTCGCACAAGCTTTTCTTGTACGAGTTTTTCCATCTCCCTCCATACACTGTTAAGGTCCAAAGGAAGAACTTGATCTTTAGATGGTGGCCTACTTGCATCAACTGTGGTATGCACTGGCCAGTGAATCTGCACAATGAAAGACAATTGCACAGTGAAAAAAAATTGTTCAATCATGCAAGATGCCAAACATATATTTCATAAAATATATTATTGTAGGCCTAATGGGCTGCTTTGAAACTACAATTGTGAGAGAAAACCACACAATTCTTAGAGATGACACTCCTTTGTCCCACAAAACAACAATATTGAATTCTTCCTCCCTTGTGCCCTGTCACAATTGAGGGATTCAACTTTGGATTCAACTTTGAATTCTTCCCGCCTTGTGCTCCTTCATGATTGAGGGACTCAACATTGAATTCTTCCTCCCTTTGTGCTGCTCCTTCACGATTGAGGGATTTGACATTGAATTCTTCCACCCTTTCTGCTGCTCCTTCCCGATTGAGGGATTCTAGTTCTCGGATTCATAGTAACTCAGACCCTCTTCAACTGGAATCTCATCAGGCTCCTTAACATCAAGAGCATTGAACTCATTGAGTCTACAAGGGTGAAGTGTAGGTCTATATAGGTAGGTTTGAAGGGTGGCATTAGTAGGAATGTTTGTAGGTAGGTGCGAACAGCTCAGAAACACAGACAGACACCATGCTTTTTATTATATAGGTAGATGATAAACATTCCATCTATATAGCAACAACATCAAAGTGCAGCTCGGAACAAAAGATTTGCGAAATTGTCAATATTACAAGAACTTGCAAAAGAAGAGCATTCTGAGTGAGTAGTTATATCACTCACAAGGTACAGGTCTAGGTATTCGAGTTGAAGCTCATGCAAGGTTTTCTCCAAGGCTTGTTTCACCTTCATTGGATCCAAATCCGCACACCTCCCAATTTGCAAAAAAGGACAATTGTGAAGATCACATATTTCATAAGGGATTGAAGGTCATACCCATAAAGTTTTGCTTGGACTTTGAGGACTAAGAAAACCAGAATGCAAAAAAAGCTCCAATTAGGTCAAGAGACAAAAGACTATGTGAAGATAGATAGTAGGAAGAAAGAGCTCAGTGTGCACATATACCACAGTTTTGATGTCACAAAAATGTCCTGGCGAGCGATTCCTGTTTCCATAGCTGCCTTCAGTGCCTCGCCCACCTCTTCTTGGTTGCCATACTTGTCCGCGCAATCGATGTGCCGATACCCCGCCTGCAATGCAGAAAGTACAAGACTGAGCTGAAACCAGTTTCATTGCGCCAATGTAGACATCCCAATCTCCCTGGCAATTTGCCGAAGAGTTCCGAGCCAGGAACCCAAAACCGAAAGAAAATTCAGATGAGAGAGAAGGTTGTATGGAGAGAGAGAGAGAGAAGAGGCCGGCAAGCAAGCAGCAAAATTGTATGAGAACCTCCACAACTGCAGCATAGACAGCTTCACGACACTTGTTGGGCTCCGATTTCCATGTGCCAAGGCCAAGGGCGGGTATGTGATGTCCTGTTGGAAGCTTGAAAGTTACCAATTCTCCTACCTCCGCCATCTCCTTCATCTTGGTTAAGACTCCCCAATTTTATACTCTTCTCACTCCTCCTCCTCCTGCTCGTTATTCACACTCCCCACCTTCAACAACACAACCCCCTCAAAACTCTCTTCTTGGCACCCAATCTTCACAACATTCACTCAAAAAAAATGTCTTCTCTCTTCCTTCCTTCCTTCCTTCCTTCCTTCCTTCTTCTTCTTCAAGCTCTCTTCAAACTTCTCCAACTTCCAATTCCCCTCTTTCTCCTTCTTCAAACTCCAATCTTGAGGCTCCCAATAAACATGCAAAGCGTTCAATTTTTTTTCTTGAAACTCCCTTAAATCCTTTCTTTTTTGCTTTTGTATGTTCTCAACAAGCTCCTTCTCCTCGTCGTCGTCGTCTTCTTCTTCTTCTTCTGCTGTTTCTTCTTAGCTTTTCTGGAACCCCTGGACTCTTGTTTCCTTCGCAAAGCAGAAGAAGAAGCAAGAGCGCCAACAAGCAAAACAAGTGTGAAGATTTGAACACAAAAAGAGGCAGACGAAATGAGAGCTCAAACAAATAATAATTAGTATAATTAATTTTTAGAATTTGTATAATTAGTGTATTAATAATTACTAATTATACTCTGATAATCCACGGCTGCTAGCCTGCTAAGCAGTGTCTTTTTTTTTTCTTTTTCTTTTTTTTTCCCGGAAATTTTGCACCGAGGGCGGGCGAACAAGAAAAATAACAGTGCGAAGTGTACACGGGGCTTTTTTGGAAAAAAAAAGAGCAAAAGTCGTCATATTTTGAAGAAAAAAGTCAGAAAAATCGACATAATTCAGACAATGATGAGTTCCGCCATAAAAAGAGGATTCTAAAAAATGTATTATTTTTCTTGTTCTGACCACTAGCCAAATTTGGCTCATTCCTCTTGTGGATGATTGCCAATTTCCCATTCCACCTAGGATAATTGGAAAAGAAAAAAAAAAAACCCCAACTTGACAAAATTGGGGAAAAAAATAATAATAATAGATAAAACCTCCCTGCCACTAAGACAAATTCAGTGCTTAATTAAGCTTAATTTAAACTTGTTAATTACTACTACCCAGTGGTTTTGCAGGGGAGACTAATGTCTGCCAAGTGTTGAAAAGCGTGGGAATGCCTGTGTCCAGCACTTGGCCATAGCTTCTGTTAACACGTGGCGGGTACCCATTATCTTATGTATGTGTGTATGTGTAGGGCAGTGATTTTTTTTGTGTTGGGTAGCGAATTATCCCCATTTTTTTGAAAAATATTTTGGAAAAAGAATATAATATTGCAATTTCCCTGTTTTTTGGGGACACAATTCGCCAGAAAAAGAAAAGAAACTCCAAAAGAACCATCAAAAATATCACAATTGCCTATTATACAAATGGGTGCTTAAGATTTTCTACTTTCATGTTTTTGAATATTGCCAAATTTTTGGCTAACTATACTTATGGAGGATCGCCACTTGAGCAACATCACAAAACTGAAAAAACAACATTAGTCCATGTTGTAAGGTAAAATGCCTGAGGGGCAAGGCTGTGCTGGAATAGGCTAAGGGCCCTTGAGGCAGAGCTGAGGGGGGGCAAGAGTCTCTGGGAAAGCTTGGGTCCAAGGGTGTTACATGGTGTAAAAATTCTTGCTGGTTTTTTTAATAAAATTCCCTTATGCCCTGAGGGTATCTGGTGGGTACCAACCGGGTATCACCAGAAGGGAAAGACCAACACCACCAGGATATTGCACCTGGCAATGAATGCATTGACAAACTACACTAAAAAATCCAGCCAGATTTTTACATGGATGGGTGAGCTATGGACCATGAGGAGTTAGGTCACTCCGGCTTCACTCTCTTCACCCCAACTAGTCTAGCATGGCAATTCCTCCAACAACTCCCTATCTCTCAGAATGAAACCCACCCAAATATCACAAACAAGTTCGAGAAAGTTGGACCAAAAGGAAAACAAGGACCCACCCCACCTCTCTAGTCTGAGAGCTCTATTCCTTTTTAGAGCTCTCCCATGGTTGTGGGTAGTCCTTCCCATGAACACCAGAGCTTACTGCATCCCAAACCAAATGACAATACTCATCACCGCAAACCCAATTGCCATGTAGATTGCTCTCGAAACCCCTCAAACCTTCATCACTTTCCTCATTTGGTCCCTACATTGTCCATCTACTTTGTCTAACCTCCGAGAATGGGCTATGTACTTTGTCTAACCTCCGAGAATGGGCTATGATGCAGTGGGAAAAAAACACAATCCTATGCTGGAAACCTCAAACAGTAGTCAGTGCATTCATCCCTCACCACAACCACTGACAAAGTGCATTTTCCAAAACTCCAACACTCAAGCACACATACACCAATAAGCATTCATTGCTTCCGGAACTCAAAAATTTAGCTAGAAGAAACTTAGCTTCTCCAAATTGGAAGCTCCGCCTTATACTTGCCATCCACCGTCCTTCATTACACATCCCGTCCAAAGATAGCACAACACTCCAAATTGATCAACATCAAGTGCCGCCCATTCCATTAAGAATGCAAAACAAAGCTCATCATCTAACTTTGTCCATTTGTTTTGGCACTTTCTGCCAATCCAAATCCCAGCAGCCCTTCATCCATTAGGTCATTGCATCATCTAGATACTCATTTGGCCTCTGTTCACACTGAGAAACATAAACACAACTTTTTGTCACACTTCCTTGCATAGAAGATTCGTTTTTCAATTGAAGGAGCATTCAACTCAACACATGCAAACCTTTAACCATTTGAATTTTAAAACTTTTTGTGCTTTGCACTGGGAAAGGCTTGTTCACGCACAAGCTTCCCCTAAATTTTGGGCCTAAATCCTAATGTTATTGGACTTGAGACTATGACTTTCAAAATAGGGGAAACCCTAAGGTACAAGTGTTTCGTGTTTTTTGGTGATTGAAATTGATTTGAGGTTGTTGTGAACACAATAGATCTTTGCATTGTAGATGTGATGGGAACATTTGGAAACAAGATGTGGCACATTTTGATGTGCATTCTTTTGAATTGTAGGTTTTAGATAGTCTTTGTGAAATGTGAAGGACTATTAAAATTAGAAATTGTTCTTGTTTGGGCAAGCTTGGTTTTGGGTATATTGCTTTGCAATGGATGCAAAATGGAATAGACAAGTCCACTTTGACCCATGGTAAAAAGTGTGATCTTGTGTTGATTTGCATTGAAATGATCATTGTTAAAGGTAAGCAAGTTTCGATGGGCTAATTGCCTTCTATTGGCCTTCTATTGGCCTCTACTAGTGCCTTGTGTTACCATGGCTACACATGCTTCTTTTGAATTCACCTTGGGTGTTGTTATTATTAGGTGCAACATCTTGGAGAACTCACCCAAGGGAACCTTCAAGTTGAAAAGCTCATAGGGAAAAATGTTCAAAAACATGGCACATTGTTTGCAAAGACCAAACCCATTGCCAAGGACACAAGTAGTGTATTGGTGAGGAACATGGCATTTAATGTTCTTCAACTAGATTGTTAAAAAAAAAAAATGTGTGAAAGGTCTCATTGTTCATGGCCTCTTTGTTGTGTTATGAAAAGAAAACTTTTGAATTCCTTTTCTTGGTATCATGGTTCATTTACCATGTCACTACCATTGTTATGTCAATGGGGTTTTCTTTGGAAGGGGGGGGGAATGTACTAGAAGGCTTACAATGAATCAGTAACTTTTTAATCTAGAAAACAATTGTAGATCAAATGAACATGTTGTGAATTCAATCATAATTTAATTGCAATGGCTAGATGATTAATCTATCACATTCCTATAATAGCTCAAAAGGTGTAAGTATTACACTTCCTCCCATTGCACTAGGTAGAAATCCAATGTCTTACAAACAAAATTTGTTTCTACTTGATGAGATATTTGTGTTTAATTACACATAAAAATGTTTTAAGATTTGAGTTTTATTTCAAGTTCCAAACTACTTGTGAACTTTGATCATTATGAGAAGAAAATTAGTATAATTTTTCCTCCCACAAACTTCAAAAGGGCACACATAAATTATAATGGAGTGGGAAGAAAAAAATCCTAATCTCTTTCATCCACATGATTGCATGCAAATATTGCAACCATGATGCAATTTCTTAACATGTTAACTTTCTATCTAACTAATTATCTACCTACATACCAAAAAAATTATTTAAATAATAATTTAGAAAAAAAATATTCTAATTTATTTAAATTTTTCACTAGTTAAATGGTCCATTGTTTGCCAATTGAATAATCTATTATTCTACCAATCAAAACGACCACCTAATCACAATGAATAAAGTCCAAATTGACTTTCCCAAATTGGAAAGATGGTAATTTGTTATGCTTGTCCAAATTGGATCTTTTTTACTAGATTCTTTAATCAAATAAAGATGTTTTAGTTTTGAACATTCATAAAAATGTCTCATCTTCATATGGACCTTCCATCACATAACTTTCATCTTGCATTGAATCTTTCAACAGAAGCTCAATCCAAAGCTCTTCAGGTGTTGTTGAATAATATGTACTCCTTGTATGGATAAATCATTATGCAACTTTTGGCTTGTTTACACCTTGGGTGATGTTGAATAATTTGTACATTCACTTGTATTGTTACATTATTCTCTAACTTTTGACTTATTGGCATGAAGTGTGTGACTTATTCAATATCAATCAAATGTCATAATAAAATGACAAGTTGTTATAGCCATGAATGCTTACCATCACTTCTTAGCCTTTGTTAGGGGTATAAAACTCTTAATCAAACTAACTTAGTGGGCAACCAAGTAATTTCCTAGTTATTGGTGGTTAGTTTACACTTAATTAGAAAATTACTTGGTTGAAAGTAACTAGTCTTCTAAATTAGTTTGTTGTAAAAGCATAAAGGGGTGGCTAAAAGGTAATATACCTTCATTCTTTCACCTTAATATACTAATAATTTTAATTTGTTTCTATTTTAGTTTTTTTTTTCAGTATTTTTTTGGAAGGTAATTGCATTCACCCTATAATTCTTTTAGTGTTGTCTTTTACATGGATTTTTTACTTATTTACTTCGTAGCTTTCACATAAGTGGATTTTGAAGGGTTGTTAGGTTTGTGGTCATATAGGCTTCTTGTTTATGTTGATATAATGCAAATTTATGCACATATAATGAATGAATGAGACAATAAATGATCACACTATTTTTGCCCAAGTAAAGACTTTTGTTCATGACTAGGGGATTAAATCAAATGACTCATTGGACTTGCTTAACTTGATGATGCAAACAAAAACACTTAGGTTAACAAAAACATGAGATTTTTTTTTTGACACAAAATGCAAGAAGAATTAAAGTTGGGAGTAATCAATAGAAAGAAATAGAAAAAAACATAGAATACAAGATATGAAAGACAAGAACATGACAATTTCAAAGAAATATAACAAACACAAACCCTTTAATTATACATAGGATAAGTTTCAACAAACGTGTGAAAAAAAGAGTTGACTATCACTTGTGATTTGTGAAAAGAATGTGAGACAAACAAGGACATGCATGAAAAATCATAGGAGAAGAAACTTGGTTTTTTTTTTTGTTACATCTTTTTGGAATTTGTGCAAGTAAATATTTTTTGGTGGAAGTTTTGGATCTTCCTTCAATGTTTTATGATTAGATACCCAAAAGTATTATTAAAATTTATTATCGTACAAAACTTTTGAATTTGAATAAAGCTATAGGTCAATTCTCTAATGCCCTAATTTAAAAACTTCACAAATTATTTGAGTTTCATTTGCTATTCCATTAGGAATTGTGTTACTCTTGAGTTGTTTTGGACTTTTCACAATTCACAATGTGAGATCAACTTTTTGCTTAACAAAAATATCAAAATAATGGAACAATAATGTGATGTTTGTAAAAGACAATAAATGTGTTTAGGAACTCAATTCCAATGTTAAGTGGGGTTTTTATTTTAAAGAACCACTAGTTCAATTTATAAAACTTTTGAAAATCAAAGAACCTTTAGTTTTGATTTTTTTGAAATCAAAGAACCTATCGATTCCAAACTTTTAAACCTTCCCAATTCTGAATTAGGTTGGTTATCTCATTGTTAGGGAACATGCAATTATATGCAATGGTTTTTAAATATAAAGAACCTAACCTTATATTATCTGCATATTGTTAATTGAATCCATATGTTAGTAAGTAGTAAATAGGTTTAAATAGACCTCATAAAAAAACAAGTAGATGGGTAGGTGGTAGCATAACATACTTAAATTAACCTACTTAACCTAACCTACCTTTTTTAGGCCTCTAAACATGCACGTAGGTTACAAATGGAAGGAATTGAACATGTCACTTCCACAATGATAAATCAAGTCCTTGCCAATGGATTATATTGTCCAAATTTTGTTAAGTTTTTTAGTTCACATGTTCATTTCACATTGTGACTTATGTAAGTAAAAAAGTTAAGTAATTAATGAATAGGTTGGTAGGTAGGTTATATGATGGTGGATAGCTAAAAAAAGTAGATAGGTAGGTTTTATAATGGTAGGTAGGTAGGTAAATGTGTAGGTACGTAAGAAATAAATAAGTAGATAGAAAATAAAGGACATAGGAAATGAATAGGTAGTAAGGTAGGTGTGTCGATAGGTAGTAGGTAGGTGGGAAGTAGGTAGGTAGTTAGGAGATAAGTGATAGGTTGATGGGTGGTAGGGTAGGTAGCTGTAGGTAAATAAGTAGGTATATAGACTTAAATTACTTACCTAGCCTACATAATAATTAGTTCGGTTTATGGGTTTTAACAAGTCCCCATTTAACCTATTGATGGCAAATGTCTACAATTTGTTCCAATAATAGGTTTTTAAAATTTTGATTAATCTTTATGTGTAACTAATTGATTTGCAAGATTTTACACAAATTGAAGCCAAATAAGATTTAGGAAATTAGAAGATATCTAAAACTTCCAAAAATTCAAAATACCATTTCACTTGTGTTTGCTCAAATGTTTTAGTCATGTTTAGCTTGAGTTTGTGATAGTTTAATCAAGAATAAAAATTAAAACAACTTCAAAACATGAAATTGAGTTTCAAAAATCATTGGTTATCTAAAATGATCCCACCTCAACTAAAGTTAATTCCTAAATTAGATCAATGATTGCAACATGGATTTATTTTTTTCACTCATTTAATTGCAATAAATATATATTTTTGTGGATTCTTCAATTCAAAAACCCAATAATGGTGTAAGTTTTGAATATGTGGACAATTAATTTTTTACTAAAATATGTTCTTCTATTTATATTACATCCATGCACATGTGTGGATTTCCTTTGAGGAAAATAATATTTCAATTGAATGCACAATTTTTTGTAATTGAATCCAACAAGTGAAAGCACACGAAACCCCTTTGAAATTATAATCACATGTATAATTTTTTTGCAATTAATTTTTTGGTAATGTATGGACATCACATCATGGATTATTTTTGCTTGTTTTAATTATATTTCATCTAATCAATTAAATTATTATTATATTTCCTCTAATCAATCATTTTGAAAAATTCAATAAACATTGAAAATTTTGAATGTATGGAATATATTTGTGACAAAATAATACCTATCACAAAATTTGAAAATTTTAATATATGCTTCAAAATTAGAGTTGTGTATGGAATTCTTGGGTTAATTTTTTATGGTGTATGATATTGATAAACATCAATTAAATCTAGGAAAATTTAGAAATTTAAAGTTTTTGAATGAAATTCCATTTTTAAAATGTGTTTTTTTGCATTTGTTTAGTAATGGATGCATAATAATATCTTATTTTAAAGAAAAAAACCACTACCATATCAAGGAGGAGATTTTATAGATGGGCATTGCATTAACTTTTTAATTTTCTTTTGTTTGGTAATTTTTCATTCATCATAAACATGAAGCTTTATGGTGCTAAAAAACTATAAATTATATATTTTGTGTACATTGATTTTATCCAATCCTTTTCATCCAACAATTGGATCAAAATTAATTTTGATTCAAAAATGTTATTGTGCAAATTCTAAAGTCTTTTACTTGTGTTTAAGATAACCAAAGGATACCATTAAAATTTTAGTTTACTACATATTATGATACTTGTTATACATCACTTTTTTTGAACAAAAGTGGTTCACCCTTAATGTATTTTCATCTAGCAATAAATTTTTTTAATTGATACATGTAATGATTTTTTATGGTGAAATTTACACCATGAATCACCATTATTAAACTTTTTAATTAATTTTTTTTTTTAATGAAACATACAAAAACATTTGTACAAATTTAAAAATTGAAATTTGCACATTAGAAAAACTTGGAAATCATTTAGGATCATACCCAATGATTTATGTGTGAGTATTTTCTTGGTGGTTAATACTCCATATTTTCAAAAGAGGGTGTAAACATTCAATCATGAGTCCCATTTGCCCCAATAGGACCATTGTTTTTTTGGAAGAATATTTTAGAAATATTTTAGAATTTTAAGAAAAACTTAAAAGATATTAAATATTTTTATATCATTATGTTAAGATTTATTAAAATTTACCAAAATAGGCATGTAGGTATTAAAAATTTCCAAAAAAACTAGGTATGAATCATTTTGCATTGCAAAAATAATGGTTACAATTATTTTTTCAAAAAAAATTAAATATTTTTATTCATTAAATTGATTAAAATTTCAAGTTTCAATATATTGAAAAATAAGATTGTATGAAAAAAAACCCTATTTGTAGTTCTATTTATAAATAATTAAAATTAAATACACAAAATTAAGTAGGGGTTTCAATTACTTTGGCATATATTAACAAAATTGGAACCATCATTCATTTTTTGGTGAATCTTGCATCCATTATGAAAGGAACTGCAAGGTGGTTACCCTCTAAGGGACAATTTGAAAACAATTGAAGTTGAAAAAATAACCATTAGCCACTTACTTTTGGAATTATTTTGTTAGCCTCCTAATTTTGAAAGTAGTTTGGTTTCAATGATAGTTACAACCTTGGAGGTGACGAGGGCCCAAAGAAAATAGGTTGTAAATGTAGTCGCAACTTTGTAAGTGCAATACAAAAGGCAAATGAAGCCCAAAAAAAAACCTTATTCCAAGACATGGTTAGAAGGCAAGATATTGTTTTAAATGATTAGGAAGTGAAGACTCCTATGGCATCAAAAGTTTTGTTTGCATTTGAGCATACTTGAAAATTAACTTGAATTGTTTGATTGTACCAAGATCTAAGGCCTTATAATATTGTTTATCATCAAGATATCATTGAAATGATCTGTCATGTTTGGAAGCAAAGACTACTATTGGTGTTGATTACTTTTGAATACTTCAAGAGGTTTGAAGGCAAAAGGTTTAGCAACCTTCAAACCTTGTTTCATAGAAAGTTTGGTAAGTTAAAAAACTTCAGTTATTTTAGATATTTGGTGTGTGGAAAGTTCACTAGTTTTTGAATCTTGGTAGAAAGCTTTGGAAACATATGTAAAGGCTTGGCAAGGGGCTTTGGTTATTTTTTATGCTTGGCATTAGGAAAATCAAATAGCCATCAAAACATTTATCAATAATTTACTTATAAAGAACACTTTAAAATGTGGGAAGCTTAACATGGACACTAGTAAAAAAAAGTAAAAATATGTGAGTAAAAATATAATGTGAAATATATTGGTTGTTGGGTAAAAATTATATAGGTTAATTAGTTTAAAAATAGGGTACATTTTATTCAAACAATCAATTTAATTATAATATATGGTATGTAATAATTTGAAACAATGGATTATAATTAATATAAGGTGGCTTTAATATATATATATAAATTATATAATAATAGGGTGATAAAAATTAGGTTAGACAATTATCTAGTAGCCCTTCGTAAAAATGGTCATTTGATGCCCATAAATCCCAAACTTTACACTAAGTGTCCCCTAGGGTGGGAAGGCAACTTTGTAATGAAAATTAGTTCCAACAACCCCATAGAAATTAACATTTTTAATCATTATTTACTTGAAAATTAGTTGGGAGGCATCACTTTGAAAGACATTTGCAAATAATGAAATTTCCAAAAATTTTATGGACAATTAATTCTTTTTTTTAGATATGGATTGATTTTTAAAATAATTTTTTGATATTTGGAAGGGTTTTTCTTTAGAGGGAGGGAGTTGCTATGTTTGGGAATGTTATATTGAAAGTAATGGACATCAAATTGAACTAGTGCATATGTCAAATGGTTGCACCATAGTTTTGAGTTAAAAGCCTTTAATGAGGAAGATGCCAATTTTCAACTAAATAATTTGCACATTTCTAAAATTTTTTAATAAAAAAAATGTCTAGTTATTTTTGCTGTGATTGAAAAAAAATTTCTATCAATTTTATTTACATGCTTCCATGAAATATTGGATTAATTAGTTTTAGATTTTGAAAGAGTCTAGGCTAAATTGTAAAATATTTGGAAAGTCAAAAGGTTTGTTTGAATATGAATGCAATTTGCGATTGAAGAGAATAATGCCAATTTCATAATCTCATTAATGAACATAAAGATTCAATGTTTAAGCTTTATATATGTTGGATTTGACTATAACAACAATTGGAACATGATTCATTCAAATGGGTAAAAACTATTGTTTTGAAGGTATACTTAAACATAGTTTGCAAGGTTAGTATTGTTGTCACTACTAGTGCGAAGCAAACATGGAGCCCAAATATACATAACATGGACGTGAAAATGTACATGTTAATTTGTGGTTTTTATACCCATGAAGGTGAAGGTGGGTAGGAAAAAGGAGTGAGTTATTTAGGTTTGGAAGAGGTAGGTATGAATA
>Ga0116229_10005758_pt1 | contig 20116 bp, 16 predicted proteins | sample S1TSphgellanicum_3_FD_87313 | JGI IMG/M metagenome (GOLD analysis project Ga0116229, IMG submission 87313) | Host-associated microbial communities from peat moss isolated from Minnesota, USA - S1T2_Fc - Sphagnum magellanicum MG | ecosystem: Host-associated > Plants > Peat moss > Unclassified... | reverse complement strand
ACAATCATGTGCAACAAGCTTTGTCCCCATGTGTGAGTATAGACATTTATGTAATGCAAAGGAGACATTTGAAGTAATTGGAAGGAAGCTTTTGGAGTTGCAATGAGATCAAAGTTAGCTTTGCTGCTTATGGTAGGTAAGTTTATATTCCTTATTAAGGTTCATCATGTTTGTCATCACTTTTTTTTAGAGACTACCTTTCCCTAAGGTCAGTTTCACCATTAAATAATTCTAAAAATAGTGAAATGAAAATTTAAAAAAATAAATGACGTTGATATGTTGAAAATCATCATAATTATAATAGGCTACACTTTGAATAATTTCATTACTCATATCACAATATTATAGTAGATGATGGTAAAATATATAATTTTAAAATTTTAAAATGAAATCATTTTTTGAAAAAAATAAAATTATTAGTTTTGTCAACCATGAACCTGACCTTAGGCTACGGTATTTAACAACTTTAGTAACGAGATTTTTGGAATGCAATGACCTTTTCCTTGGGAACTACCATGTGAGGATTTGAGGGCTGGTGTGTGTGTATGTCCTCTCTTGTGTATGTATTGCTTGGAAGACGAGTCAAGAGAGCATTATAATCAGCAAATATTCTTATTGTTGTCTATTAATGGGCTACTCTGGATGCCTGCAGCCCAATGGGTGCATGTACACAGCAAGTTAGCTAAAGACAATTACAGTCATTGACACTCTTGGGTAATGTATGTCTTTTTGGGGTGTTATACATATTATTGGAACCTTGGACTTGGCCAATGTCTTGAGTCTGGACCAATGTCTTAAAACAACTTTAGAGCAAAATTTTGGTCCATGGCACTGGTGAACAGCGTAAGAGGTGTTGTGATCGAAGATGAAAATGGTGATGGTGAATGTGTAAGTGCTTTTGCATGAGAGGAAACAAAAGTAAAATGAAAACAAAAGAAGAAGCTCATCATTGTTTGTGTGCAGAGCAGGCAAAGGACATGAAATGCACAATGCACCTGTCTTCAACCACACAACGACAAGGGGAAAGTGGTGGCGCTCACATGAAATTGCTTTACATACCTATTAGCTATCTAGTAGTAGTTAAACTGATCATTATGTTTTGAGACCTTGTGCATAATGAAAACTCCTAAGGTCTTCCCATCAGTTTACCTTTGTGTGACCTCTATACGAAGCATTTGACATGCAATTTGATGAAAGCCAGGTTGACTCAATGTGGCTTGTCATTTTAACTCGTTTATGCTTAACTTAATCTTATTCAATTTGATGTTGGGGTATTGAAGTTACCAACTTCACAATGAATTCTTTTGTCTTTCAAATACATTTCTGGACATTCCAAATTATTTTGTGCCAAAGATCCATGGATTTTGGTTTTTCCTTAAATTTTCCATTGAAAATTGAGCATTTCATGGCTACCATAGTACTTTGGCAGCTTCCACACATGTCTCTTGAATAATTAATTAATGAATTTTGAAAATTTCATTTTGACAAAATTTAGAATATTCTTGAACATTTGATATTTTCCTTCACAAATTTTTTATTTGGAAATTTTTAAGGTGAAAAAATTTCAACATTTCTGAAAATAATATAATTAGTGTGGAAGCTGCCAAGCAAGGTAGTAGGGTGTTCAAAACAATTTCTTTTGAGTTATTTCTTGGGAGGGCAATTAGATGATCAGCTTCACACAAAAGTTTCACAATAGAACATGATTTTAAGCAAGCAAGTTTGTAATATTATGCTTTGTCTAGCCTACCTATGCCATACTATGATGCTAGAAAAAAAGGAAGAGAGAAAACCCCATTCCACCCCCCAACAAAAAGAAACTCCCTCCCCTTAGGAAACTGGCTAACATGCATTAATTATATGATGTCAGACGACCACCGCACTAGAGGTGAATATAAAAACTTTCTCCTCCCCTCTTACCGAAAGAACTGGTGGTTATATAGAGGAATGTGTTTTCAAAAATTTTAAAAACTTTCGGGAATCAAGGTTCAAAATGTCAGAACTGAGGTTTTGAGTTTTCTCACATCGGGTAAAAGATAAATACCCAGACTGATAACATGAAGGTACACACGATTAGTTATGATACTCACACAACGTCGGTCGAGATCACTACGCGTTCGAGATGGTTGGAATGGCGTAACCACGGGTGTCCGAAGGTCATGGGTATCAGTAATAGAAAAATATAGGAAGAATAAAACCAGAAGATAAAGAAACATGAAATCATTAAAAATATTTCATAATAAAAAAAAGAAAATAAAAAAGAATGAAAATTAGGGGAAAAAAAATGGAAAGAAATAATGTAACAAAGAAAATAAAACAAGAAAAGAAAAAGAAAGCACAAAATGAAAAACAGAAGTACAAGAAATCATCAGCGAGGTGAAAAGTAAAAGTGCCCAATTTACTTTTTACTATGTGCATTGCACGCTCTCTGTCGTGGAGCTTCACGTTGTCTTTCGTTCGTTCGTTTGTTTTGTTGCGCAATTTTGTTGCGAAACTTGCTGCTGTTGCAGCTGCTGCTTCTTTGCTGTGCAGGCGGCTCTTCTTGTCATCAATTTTATTCTTGTTGTACCAGAGTGATTTTCCACTCTGTCTGTACTGCTGTGCAACTTTTGTTTGGCATTCTGAGCGAAATTGGGCTACGAAGTCTCGATTTCACGAAAAGAGAACCTTCACGCACAGAAGCATTGTGAAATAATATTATTGTGACTACAGAGGCAATCTTGACCAATTTTTGAATCTAAAGCCTAAAAAAGTTAGTTCATTGCAGATAGAAATGTGCATGCACAAGAAGATGAGTTCGTATAATGATGCAGAACATGAAGAAGATGAAGATGAAAAATACGAAGAAGACGTTCAAAAAGAAGAAGAACGGACTTGTTTGGCGGAGGCAATACACTCAATCTTGGATACGAGACCAGAACTAACTCTTGCATGGGCTGAATCAGTGCGAAAAATTCTGCAGTCAACTGATCTATCTTCCCCAAATCCCAGCAGCAGCAGCAGCAGCAATGACGCATCGTCGGATCCCTGTTGCCACACTCTAGGACCTTGGCGCCACGACCAGCATCAAGACAGAATTGTTGCAGGCCTTGAAGGTCTCATTCTTTTTTCTAGAGAAATTCTTCCACTCTTCAGGTCTCTTTGTGTACATATTGTGATCAAAGATCAAAGTCATTGAAGACAACATACTATCATCAAAACACATTGTTGTCTTCAAGGTCTTGAAACATCAAAATCTTGATGAAACTGGATTTCAAGCTTTTAAGAAATTCTATAAGCTCAAAAACACTGGTGAGATCGCGGTCTACTTCAGAGCCAAGTTTACAGCAATCTCATTAAGGCGTTTTGATCTCTTGTGTGCTGCGCATGGGGTATTGTTTTTGCTTTCATGGCAGGTGAGCTACTTCTGTTGAAAACAGCTCTGAGAGTATCAAATTTGCACCGTCGCCAGATTTTAAACCGAGTGCTGGACTTGAAAGGTAATGAACTCAGATGTTTCCTGATCAGAAGCTCAATTTTCCTTCTCGTCTTGTGGTTCTTCACCATTTTTTGTGTGGGATTTTACATCTCAAGAGTTTGGGATTCACAATCTTCAGCACTAGTAGTTCTAAGAAGTTTCTTCACCTTTTTTTAGTGTGGATTTTGCATCTCCAGAGGGAGCTTCACAATCTTCAGGACTAGTAGTAGCTCTCTAACAAAGGTGTTCGCCTTCTCCTGTGGAATTCTGCTGCCCAAGAGGAAGCTTCATAATCTTGAGGACTAGTAGCTCTAACAAGGTCCTTTGCCCTCTTTGTGTGGGATTTTGCATCTCAAGAGCGAGCTTCACAATCTTCAGGACTAGTAGTACCTCTAACAAGGTTCTTCACCTTTTTTTTTGTGTGGGATTTTGCATCTCAAGAGCGAGCTTCACAATCTTCAGGACTAGTAGTACTTCTAACAAGGTTCTTCACCTTTTTTTTGTGTGGGATTTTACATTTCAAGACGGAGCTTCACAATCTTCAGAGTAATACCACAGTTTTATTTCTGAAACACTAGCTTCATATCCAACTTCAACCATTGGAATTTTCTCCGTTTGATTGTTGGTACAGAGGTTGACAAGCTGCCCTTTCTATTGAGGGATAGCAAAAGCTAAGTCTCTCTCCCCCTCTCTCTCTAATCTGTACTATCCAAAGAGGCAATGCTCAGTGAAGTTCGAAATTGATTAATACGCTCAGATGTGCATGTCAATGCTTTCAGGCAACATTAGGGTTTTTTGTCGTGTGCGCCCATTACTTTCAAACGAGGGGAATTCTCCTATTGGTTACCTCACCACCCCAGGAATGGATATTGTCAAAATCTTGAGTGCCAGAAAAGACTTTCAGTTTGATAAAGTTTTTCTGCCAACTTCTGTGCAAGGTGAACTTTTCTCCATATCTCAGGGTTAGCAAGCAATTAGCAAATGCTTAGCAACAATGGGTTGCAGCAACTGAAGGAAAGAGAAGAAACTGTACCATTTTCTCGAGACTGAAGTCAGGTGTGATTGCTTTTGTGTTTCTTTTCTGAGGCCGGCAGATGATGTCTTCTTGGAGGTGGAGCCGATTGTTCGATCTGCTTTAGATGGCCATAATGTCTGCATTTTTGCTTATGGTCAGACTGGCACTGGTAAAACCTTCACTATGGTATTTTCTCCAACCCCTCCTAATGTCTTTGTACCAAGACCTCATGCTTTGTATGCTACTTTTCTGTGGAAATGATCTCAAAATTCACCAACCAAATGGGTCATTTAAGAGTCTCATAGTGAGGTTTTGAAAAGTTTGCTGACAAGACATCTATTCAGTGGCTCTGGAGCAGTGCAACTACTCTCCAGTAGTGTGGGCTGTTCTTACCAACCTCAGAAAATATGAAATGTGCAAGTCAGTAGCTAAAAATTGCTAACGTGGTAGGTAGCAACCTCAACTATGCATGGTATTCACCACCCAAGTTTGCTTGATTACAGGTTGTAGCAGGCTATCAACCTAGTCTTGACCCTTACATGCCTCAATTTGGTAGATGTCCTGCTACAGCTTGCAATTCTTGACTATGTATCTATGTCCTGTTACATCTTGTAGCCGGGCTGTAGCAGGCTATCAACCTAGTCTGGATACTTGCATGACTTGACTAGGTAGATGGCCTACTACAGCTTGTAGCCAGGTTCAAGATAACTAATACCTAGTTCATAGAGGAGCCACTGAGACCAACAATTGCAATCCTTTTTTCTTGCTGCAGGAAGGCAATAAGGATCAGCCAGGGGTTATTCCATGCACCCTGCAGTGGTTATTTGATGAAGCTTGTTTTGACAAAACAATGTCATACAGCTTCTCATTAAGCATGCTAGAGGTCTACAAAGGAAGACTGCGTGATTTGCTTGTCTGCCAGCAGCATAGTGCACAGTGCACCCATCCTGCATCCAAATGGTAATATATTTTTATCCCTTGTAGAAAAAAAATTTGCTTGGATATTTCTGATTCATATTAACTCTCCAAACTGATCTGGTGGGCTTCATTCATACCCTTGGAAATTTTGCAGTCTTTCAATACAGATGGCAGCTTCAACTGGCTACATAGATGTGGATAACTTGACTGAAATGCCCATCATGAATGCCAAGGAAGCTGGCAATTTCTACCGGCAAGGAAGTCAAAGCAGATCTACATCCTGCACTAATGCCAATCAGACTTCTAGCAGATCACACTGGCATGTCCCGGGTCCCATTTTGTGCATCTCTAAGTCTGCATCTGCTCTTTATCTACAATGCAAGGTCTCACTGGCTCCTCTATGCTAGGCAGAGGTTAGGGAATTTGGTGGTGATTTGTGAAGGGTTGGCTTATAAGGTATTAAAGTTTACCAATTTGAATTGTTCTTTGGAAATTAATTTATGGAGCAGTCTGGGGTCAGTACTGTACCTGCCACTGATGTTTGGCATTTAATAATCTCCAAATGGGAGGTCAAATGGGTGGTCAGAAGATCCACTAAAATCTACACTGTCCCAAGTCAAAATCCTGAGATTTGATCTTAAAATCTCCCAAACATGGAGATTAGCTCTACCTCTTGAGTGTGAAGGTACTACTGCAGATTAGGCAAAATAGGCACTAGAGTGGAAATGTCAAAAAGGGGTGGTGGCTTTGGTATTTTGCAGTTTGCTACGGATCACAATAACATGTGCATATGTGTTAGATAACCACAAGTTTGCTACAACAAGCAAGCTTTGGTTGGTGGACCTTGGGGGCAGTGAGCGGTTATCAAAGACAAATGCACAAGGGGTTATGCTTGAGGAGGGCAAATCTATCAATGTGTCATTGTCTGCCTTGGGTGATGTTATTAGTGCTCTACAGAGAAAGCAGCCACATGTGCCTTATCGGTATGATAATATGCACCTTTTATTTTCCATACGACATGACAATTGTTGTATAGGCAAGTTATTAGTAGGAAATTCAAGTTTCCATCATTCATCTGATGAGTTTCACTGCCTTTAATGCCCTGGGTTGCAGAAACAGCAAACTCACCCAACTCTTGCGTGATTGTCTTGGTAAGTAGCTACATCACACTGTTTTCAGCAAGGTGCCTTTTCTCTTGTCAGATACAACATCAAATTCATCAGATCCTTGTACAATATGTTTGCCAGATTTCTGAGCAGATAATTATGTACGTATCTACAACTGCTGTCAGGTGCTGATATTGGCTACCAATTACTACCATATGATGAATGTGACACTTAGATACTTCGCAAGTGACACTCACATTGTTATGACCACACTCGTTCTTGTTGAGTTTGTGTTTTGGGTCTGTTTGTAACTGATCTAATGGTTACCTTAAACATGTTATTGTGGAATTTTCTCTCCAATCTCTTCAATTGGCACTGTATCAGTTTAATAGATATGCAATCTCATAGATGTGCACTGTCTCATGTATGAATTTTTCATTTTGGGGTTCGGGATTTAGGGGAGCAATCAAAAACCTTGATGCTGGTGCATGTGAGCCCCAAGGAGATGGACATGGCAGAGACAGTATGCTCCCTAAGTTTTGCATGTCGAGCACGAGGAACACATCTTGGGCGTGAACTTTCTAAGGTATGTCAGTACATTTGAATTAGTTGCAATCCAGCCATGTTTCTTTCATTGACCAAATGGATTCAAATAATGTTGTGAACATGAAGGGCATGTGAAGGAATCATTGGATCTGCTTTCTGCTCTGTCAAATAATCCAATGATTGAGCTCTGAATGCTCTTAAGATAAGCTTTGAAGGCTTACTGTGGAATTTTCTCTGCAATGTCATAAATAAACATTGACATTTTTCCCTGTGCAGGGGAAAAAGAGAGAAAGAGCAGCAGCTATTGCAGAGCTTTACAAGCTGATGAGCATTCATGATGATGAATGCCGGAGCTTACAAGATAGTATCAAGACCATTGAGGCACTGATAGAAGAAAGGAAAGCATTCCTCTTGCAAAGCATAGAACACTGCAACAGCAAGAACAAGCAGCCTGATCATCAACCAATTGGCAGCAAAAGCAGCAGCAACAATCTGCAAGTTCAGTCACCCAGTTTTTTCACTCCATCCTCCAAAACGTGGCCCTTGGGAGATTCTCTGAAAACACTTCCAAGGTTCATGAGCCCGACAGCAAGCAGTCGTCATAAGCAATGTTCTGAAGAGATTGCAGCTTCAAATTGTCCAAGTGATCAAAACAAGCAGCTGAGAAAGGCTCCAGTGAGGCAAGCAAGGAATTGCAAAACTGGAAATTCGAAGTCACCAGAAACCGCAGTTGTGGCTGGAAGCAGCAATTTGAAGGCTGCAATGTCAGAAGAGGGTCCAAGTTTGCTGGAAAAGTCATTTTCTTCTCCCTCGGTGATCAAGCAAATGATTGAGGAAGCAGCGCTTGAGGACCCAATCAAGGAACATGGCTTATCAGGAGGTGAAGACATGCACAATCACCAAGGCAGAGAAGATGAGAACTTCTGAAAGAGGTGTAGACGCGGCTAAACTGAGTCCAGATTGTTGGAACAAACGGTAGAGACCAGAAATGAGGGAGAATATGGAGGAGAGGTCAGGTTCTCTCTCACCCATGTTAGGGAGAATTTGCAGAGATCCAAGGAAAGTGGAATAAAGAAGGAAGGTGTGAGTGGAGTGCAATATGACTAATGAAGCGTTTTGTGCATTGAGCATTAGCTAGGCTGAAATTTCTGAAAAAGCTTTTTGCTCAGAATCCCAGGTCTCCTACCTTTTTCTTGTGAGGATCTGGTTGAAAATCATCCTGTAGGACTTAGATTGTGAAGAGATGCAGGAGCCAACCAATTTTGTAAAAAATAGCAACTGTAAATTTAATGTTGTTGTGAGAACATGATTTGCAGCAAGCTGTTTGTTTATCGTTTCTTATTGTCGAGGTTTATGGTTGTTGCCTGCAGCAGCGGTAAGTAGACTCCTCGAAGATCTGAAACCGTTTCTGCAGTGAAATAAGACATCCGAAATCCAAGTCATCAGTCCTGTTTGGATCAGGCACTCGCGATGGCGCGAAGCAGTTGAAAATGGGCTCGCGAGATTCTGACGCAAATTTTTCTTCAAGAAATCTGTGTGTGATCGATTGTGTAGAAACCTAGAGTTTGCGCAAGGATTCCGATGATGCAAAAAAACTCAAAGCAAAGGTGCCGCTTTCATCCCTGTCCCGCAAGCACAATCCTGGTACTTACGAACGTTAGGGCATGTAGCAGAACAACACCCATATATCCCGAAACTCCTAAACATTTTCAGTTTGAAAGTTCACACCCAAGATGACGAACCTTGTCTGATCTTTGTCAATCGCCGCATTATAATCTCGAACGAATCCTCGTCCAAACACGCGTCCCTGCTAACGGACGTGTTACCGCGCCACGTGCCGGACGGAGTCTTGAGAATAGACACTTGTGCTGCTGCTGTTCTCCACATCGCCAGACGTGGAACTGCAATAGGCAAATCAGTACTCAACTTCTTTTGGCAAAGAAATCCTATTGTTCGACGACTGTTGCACCCAATCCAAAACGGAAACATGTTTTCATACTGCGGAGATGAGGGGTCCTGTAATGGCAAGTGTCTCCTCCGACTTTGACGATCAGATGCGCTCCCTATCTGCTCGCGTTTTTCTATATAACTCCTCCCTCTCTATCGATAAACATCATTCGCTTCAAGCCCCGTACTTTTCTACACGAGCTTGAGTCAATTTTGCTTAGCACACTGTAGTATTCATCTTCTCATTCGCACCGAGTTCCTCCCAGCTATTTATCTTCTCAAAAGGTAGTAAAGATCGCATTCTAGAAGCGAGTGTGCGAGGAAGTAGTTGTTACAGTAGTACCCACTTTATTTTTTCCTTTCCGTGGGCATCAAGATTAAAGATGGCGGCCGTGAATGCTTTGGCAGTGCAGGTTAGTTTTGTCGTGGCCGGATCGTCACCAGCGACAATGTCCAGCCATAGCAGCAGCAGGGCGGCGAGACTGAGCTCCTCGACATCTTGTACTCTTGGTGGCTTGCGTTTGAACGTCAGCCATAATGCTAGTAGCACCAGCAATGTTATCAGATCGCCCAATGTGCGACCCCTCACTGTTCGCGCCGAAGAGAGTGTAACAGATAGCATAAAAAAAGCATCGGAGTCGGCAGCGGACAAAGTGAAGGACACTGCCTCAGCAGCCAAGGACAAAGTCCAAGGAGCCGCGACGGATGTCGGCAACTTCGTATCCGGGCAATCCGAGGAGGCCAAAGACGCGGCCAACAGCGCATCAGGGGATGTCCAGAGAAAAGCAGAAAGATTTGGCAACCAAGCTGAAAATGCGAGCAGGAATTTTGAGAGGGACGCTCAGGGTACTGCCAGCGACGCTCGCGACGAAGCCGACAACCTTGCAGTGAGCACTACCACCTCTACATTCCCTTTCCAATACCCAATACTGTAAACTGCTCTTCAGTAGTGGTGTTCATACAGATGAGAACCACACACACACTCTCTCTCAGCATTTGTGCAATCTGATGAATTGATTCGTCAATTTCGACAGTCCTGAAGGCTGTGTTATTCCAACTGAATTGTCACTGAAGCTATTTCTGTTTCTTCTTCCAACAGGGAAAAGCAAGGAACGCCGTTGGCGATGCAGGAGATGCAATCAAGAGGAACTTCGACAAGGCCAGCGGCTCAGTTGAGAATGCAGGTAAGAATCTGAAGGCGGAAGCACAGCGAGCAGGTGACGAAGCCAAGCGCGGAGCTGAGGACGTGAAAGGGGATGCCAAGAGGACTGGCGATCGCATCTCCAACTAAAATTTCCCGAATCTACTCCGTGCGGCACAACGCCGATCATCAGCGAAACACCGCTTCGTTTTCGTTTTTTGGACTAGATTCAAACGATGGTTGTCCATATTATAGATTCTTAGTTCAGAAGCACGAGACTCGTCTTTTTGTCAGTAGCTCTTGTGATTGATGAAATGCTGCTGCTGCGGGCTTTTGAATTTGTGCAAAGGACAATACGGGGCAGAACATGTTATGGAAATGACCAATGACCAATTAGTGTGATTTGCAAGGGGATATGTCCACCTGGACACTCCAGAAAAACCCTAAACATGATATATTGAAATATTAAAAGAATGTGGTACAGGTGAAAGACAAAAGTTCAATCTACCATGCAAATCTATGCACCATTGATGTTCTTGAGTTGCCAAAGTTCCTATGTTGTCAATCCCATATAGTGACCAGCACATCTTCAAGCATGTCAAAAACTTTATTTCACACCAATTCGGCTTCCAAAACCAGAGATCTAATTTTTGATTCTTTGCTTCCATTTAAATCTAGAGCTTGTGAAATTAAAGCAAGGAAACAGAAAAGAGTGGGGGTCTAGTCATATCTAACTTACATCCTCTCAACAAATTTTGCCATTTTACCCACGTTAATACACGCAACACAGACCACCACCAAATATAACCATAGCTTGCAAGCACCACAGTCCCACCACAGTTTTACTGATTGCAATTTCGGTAATCAGTTGCAGCTTGTTGAGTGGAGTTGGATATGGCTGAAATTTCCTTTTTCTTGTTCAACATTCTCATATTTGATGAATGAATGATGACCTCTCATGGGTTTCACATAAGAGATGACCAACATGCTAAATGCAAGTTCCCTATGTCCTTTACAACTAATTTCCACTTACGTATGATGAAACTGTCAAAGGCAAGAGTGATATAATAATGACTATATATTGGTGTACAAAGGAAGAAGAAAACTCTCCAATAAGCAAGCCTTCTTGCAACCTTGCACACAACACAATATCTTTGCACAATTGTGAACTTACAAGGTGTGCAAGTTTGCAAGAAGGCTTATGCAAGGTATGAGCAAGACTTCTTGCAACCTTACACAGAAAACAATTGAATCCTTGCACAAGTGTGGATGTGCTATGTGCAAGCAAGCCATATTGTAGCCTTGCACACAATGCAAAAACCATGCATAATTGTGAATGTGCAAGGGTGCAAGCAATGGTGGTTCTTGCATTGTTAAATATGACACCCAATATGCAATTATGAATGTGGAAAGATGCATGCAAGCCATATTATGGAGCCTTGCACACTAGTCACACAAGAACCCTGCACCTATGTCAACATGCAAGGTGCAAGCAAGCCTTCTTGAAACCTTACACACAACACAAAATCCTTGCGCAAGTGTGAAAGTGCAAGGTGCAAGCAAGCCTGCCTTCTTGCAGCCTTGCACATGATGCAAAAACCATGCCCAATTGTGCATCATCTTCAAAGGTGCAAGTAAGACTTCTTGCACCATTGCAAACAGCCCAAAATCCATGCACAATTGTGAATGTGCAAAGGTGCAAGAAAATTTGTGAACCTTATTACAACCTTGGACATGACACAAGAACCATGTATTGGTCAATGTTATATGCAAGGTGTTTAAGCAAGCCTTCTTGTGACCTTGCATACAAGACAAGAACCCTGACCAATTGTGAATGTGCAAAGGTGCAAGCAAGCATGCTTGTAACACAAGAACCCAGGTGTACCATTGTGTATGTGCTAGGTGCAAGCAAGCCTTCAGGTTGAAGCCTTGCACACTACAGGAAAGCCCTACACAACTGTGAATGTAGAAGGTTGCAAGAAGAGCTTACACATCAATGATAAACTCTACTGCACCACTTCTACCTTCGTAAAAAGAGAAGATTGTTGTAGTCCGCAGGGAGAAGAATTTTCAACAAAGCCTTAAATCTCCCTGCTTCAGTTTTGCTTGCACCAGACATCATGAATTCTCACGCAGCTTTTGGCATAAGATCAAAGCATCAGGCATATTATCCCTCCTATTCGAGTACCTCGTGATCGAAAACACTTCGCTCGGGATCAAAATATCTTTGCCATAAATTCGAGCTAGCAGCATTCCATGCACCTGCTATGAAGCTGAGCGAAACGGAAGCGTCACCTGGCAGCGGTAGTCGTTTAGCGGCCGCGACCAGAAAGCCTTGATGCGGATGATGGCTGAGCTGCTTGACGACGAGTACCACAAGGCAGTCGGCAGGAAAGTAGCTCCACAGTCTTTAATCAGCAGTCCTACAAAGAAGAGTGCGATGGATGCGATGTCATTTCTGGAACAGGCCTAGATCACTGAACAGTGACTCTTCTCGTGCACAAACCTGCGTGCTAGGTTTTGTGGCGGCTTGAAACAAGCGCAAAAGATCAGGTGCGGGATTCCTCTTGGCAATTAGTAAGGTCAAGCGAAACAAAAGCACCAAGCGATAAGAGCATGCTGTTTGCTCCTCCACTCCAGAGATCACTTTCCCTCACAAAGGTCACATTTCCTCCTCACAGGGAAGGAAGGAAACCGGGGGTTTCATGGGAGGGCAGAAAGTCGTCGTCATCATTATCTCTGAGCATCTGTGGAAAATTTCTGGTACATTATACAGAAGAGCGCTTTGACGAAGATTTGCCGTGTTTCAGTCGCATGTGGACGGGTGCAAATCTAGAGCATCAGTTCCGGCCCGCATCTAAACACTGTGTCATTTTCGTCCCTACGCGCATCTTTCCATACCGGTGTCAGGTGTGCTTATCCCGAAACAAATCACCAGTCATTCGATTCCATCTAAAACCCGAGTCGATTTCGCGAGTTTCTATCGTGAGGTGCCTCAATTGGCTTCGTTCTCTCATGGAGAGACCGCAACGCTCGCCTTCTCTGATGTTGTGCAGCTTCAGAATTTTGGTTCGCTCAACGTGATTGCATGCCCCTTTCTGCGTGATAGACTTTGGAAGCATTCTGTTTCTTGCAATGCTCTGGATGACTTCTCCTTTGGTTTCAGAAATTCTTCTGCTCTAATTACAGGCTGCTGTTACAGCTGGTGGTTGCATGAAAAATTCTCCAAGTTTGTTCTCAGACAATGTTGTGCAGCATTGCAAGTTGGCAATCTCAAAGAACAATGGATTTGCAAGATCAATGACAAGGTCCATATCTTTTAGTGCTGTAAAACTATTGAGCTTTTCTGTTGCCTCTTTTGCATCTGCACCTAATTTGCTCCAACATGCATTGCACAAGCTCTTATGCATGTTTTAAAACAGGAGTGTTAGCTGCTGTTTTTGAGACTTCATTGTTGGTGAGATACTTCTTCTCTCATGCACACAGCAGACATACTGCCAGCCAATTTGTGTTGGTATACTCTGTTTGCATCTGTGTTCATATCTCAATCTCAGATTGCTACTAGGTGAATGACTGAGCAATCTTACAAAAAAGTTGATTCTGTGAGCTTATTCTCCTCTACTCCTTGTGAATACAGTCAAGCAGTTGATTGCAATTAGTAAAGCTCACAACTCAATTGCTCCAGAGCTAGGTACAACACAAAGGTTCAGAGATACCTGCTGTTACCTATTCACTAACACCATCACCCTCACATGGCTCTTTTGTACACCATTCACGGCTCCAACTACATAGATCAATCTACACCACAGGCATGCAAATCCTCTATCTGGGATGCTATGATATTCCCTAGTAATGAGACGCAAATGCCTTGTTCTAATCCATAAGCAGTAGTAGTGTACAAGAGATCCTTCCACTAGAATACAAAACTTCATTCCTGTTTGTACATTTTTACAGTCAGATACTGACTGATCTGTGCACTGCTTAGTACTCTATGAAACACAACACTTGGTAACAACACCAAATTGTTGGACCATACCTTCTATGAATCTCATCAAGGAAACCTCTGCACTGAAAGTTGCATTGATGCAAATCAAGCTGTGATAGTCAACTTTGCGATTCTGGTCACATTTTTGCCCACTTGCATACCTTCCCCATGAAGAAACTTGATGGATGTCTCCCTTCTTTGAGCTAGCAGGTGGATTTTGAACACAAAAGTTGTGAAACAGTCTCAGTTTCCTGGATATCCATCAGCACTGACCTATCTGGACCTTTCAAAGCTTCTGATGCCCGAAACAGCTGCTTTTAGCTCTTTGTCAAAAGAAGTTGCAGTTCTCATAAGATTTTTGATCCACCCAAACATGTTCAGGTGATGCTCCTATTTTGACAGCATACATTTTTGAAACCAAGCATTCATGTCATTCCTCAATGGCTCATTCATAATTGAGAAATAAAGCCATTTTCTGACACGTTTTCCACAATTGTTGATTTCAATGAAAAGTCAATATCGGTAAGAGCCAAGCACTTGGACCTTGTTTTCATCATATGTGTAAGTTGGTTTTATACTGTTGTCTCAAATTGAGGATACAGTTGCTGGTAGTTGTAGTCCAGTAGCTGGAAGTGTCTGAAAGCTTGGAACAAATCTTGCATTAAAGTTAGCTGAATTCTCAGCAATTTCGAAGCTTTCTGTCTCATATCATAGGTAGCATCAACTGATTGTTACCGTGGGCTGTTGCAGATCATTGACTTCCTCAACCGCGAAGAAACAGAAATAGCAGGCTCTCTCATTTGCACAGAGGATGGTTGGTGAATATTGGCAGGGGGGCGTGGAAGGCTGACAGCCACTTTCTGTCACAAAAGAAGATGATTCTCATTAATCTGCTGTGTTCAACATTCAAAATTTAAGGCAGATACCACGCACAAAATATATAAATGGTCATGTACAATGGACAGGACCCTTAAGGTACTTCAATTTCCAACCACACTCCCTGAACTGCACTAACACCATAGCTTGTCCATCCCTTGACAGTCAACAGGTGCTGTGAAACTTTAGGACTGCTGCCTACTTCCCAGAGATGAACAATTTCTAACCATTGTGACCAAGGAGCACATGACTGCTCTCCCCTGACAGGACTGAACCATCAAGCTATTGCATGAAGGCCATGAGCTTGATGTTTTTCACAAGACTGCCACTGTGACATGGCTGACAGTGGGAAATCACAAGCAGCAGGAACACACACATAAAAGAGGCTGCTCTAATGATCATGAGGTAAAAAACACTTCATGGATGCAAATCAACAATCAGATGCAATAATCTGTATTCTTGACCAAAAACTCACCATTTTACAAGTCAGAGATTACACTCCAGTTTTGGCAACAGTTATATTTGTGGCTCACAGGCTTGCGGGTGATAAGTTGATAATTCTGCTGAGGTGTGAGCTGCAGGTGAAGCACTATAACATGTTTATTCAAGGATGAAGACACAAGGTACCATCCAGCAATAGTAGTTAAATATTTCCCTGCCTCTCTTCTCCAGCTATATTGGTGAGTAAAAACATGGATAAGGCATGTTAAACCTTAGTTTGAGATGGCACAGATTAAATAACAGCAGCATCTCATATTCAGGTGATGATGTAAAATACAACCAACGTTGCATGAGGCCCACTTTGTTACTGGGCCATGTGCTTTGGATGTTAGCATCTCCAGGTAAATATTGAGAGAGTGGTTGTTGTGAGTTTGACCATCTGTAATGGTGATTAAGTAGATACAAAGACACTTTTGATGAAAGAACAATGACTACCAAGGAAGCAGGCCTGGTGGACAATGGAAGTTTCTAGACCAGAAACCCATCAGCTGTGATAAACAGCTTTCGGGATACAGGTTTAGCATCTGGTACTACTTTTTTCAATCTGAACAAGACATCATTCTACAACAGAAAGTTCCAAAAAATCCATGCAAGGAACAGCAGTTTTTACAGCCAAGGAAATTGAATGAAGAATGACATACAACAGTGAGTTAAAGCTCATAACCGCCACTCCTGGTGTAAAGTACTCACATTGGAAGCTGGAAGAGGTGATCGGTCACCATAGTATTCAATCAAAGGGTTGCCCTCAAAATCCTTGAGTGCTAAATACTTGACACAAAATGGACCCTGAGAGCGCCGTGGATCTCCTGGAGCTAGCCCATAACGGCTAGTTCTCAAAGCCACATGCCACTCAGCAATAAGTGTGATGTGGTCATCCACAGTGAATTCCCGGTAGCTCCTGGCATTGTACCACCAAAGGCCCTTCTTCCACAGAAAAGCTCCATTTGCTGTCACCTCAATCTTGTTGAGGCCAAAGTTTTTGGGGGTTGGCCAAATCTTGCATCGCATGGCGATTTTTAAATGATCAACCATGGCCTTCACAATGATCGTGTTGTCTTTTATCTCATAAGATGATGGCCTGCAAACAAAAGAAGGAACATGGTCACAATAAGTCCCTCAATCACTCCAAACAATTTGGTCATTGCCTGTACAAGCATGTTAGATCTTGAATAGTTGTGATGAGCTGCCAAAACTATCCACTGACTTCATCAGCTCCCAATGGTGGGTGTAGATATAAATAATCCACCATTACAGAATGTTCAACATGCATGACTCTTTAACCTTGTCATTCAAGACTTCAAGTGGACAAGTGTTGATAACATTAGAGCTATATGCTTCAGAAAACGGCCATGAAACTTTTCATGATTTAGCAGCAGTTTTGGCATCCAAAAAAATGACCAGTATGAAATTTTACCCCTTTCTGAAGCTTGTTGGAGACTGTGGATCACCATTACTGTGAAAGCTGGAAGCATTGTTCAGCAAGTACTGTCCAGCATTGTGGAGTTGATAAAATTCAGCCTGAAATTTAAAAGGAAGTTATGGTGTGAGGAATAATATATGCAAAGCTCTCATCTCCACCAAAACTCAGATTCTTGGAGCTTGCATCTGCATTAGTATCTTTGACTTGTATTCAGAACTGGAAGGTTTTAGCTCTTGAAACTTCTTATGCATTCCATTTTGCAAGCTCTCTCTCAGACAAGGATTGCATGAAAGACTCTGATTATTTGTTCTCTGATTTGAAGGTTTTCTTGAAGGACATAATATGGGGAACAACAACAAATGTAATATGCAAAGCTTCTGTAGAACTTGAAACTTCTTGTGAATTCCAATTTGCAATCTCTCTCTGAGACACCAGTGGCATGAAAAAGTCTATAAGTGTTTGGTTTTCTGAATTGTAACTAAGGTCCAAGAATTCTAGGCTTCAAACATTCCTACGGAACTGGAGAAAGTCTCCTCAGATTGGTTGTAGAGCACCACAATTGGATACAATTGGCTACTAAATTTGGAGTTTTTATGCTGGCTAATCCTCTCCAGTATATAATCACATTGGAGATCCTGAAGAGGCTTGGTTTCGAGCATCAAATGGATTGTTATGATACAATTGCTGAAATGGATTTGTTTCTTTTGAATAAAAGCAAAGCTCAGAAAGCTCAGTGCAGGTTGGTTGAGTGCAGCAGACATGGCAGCATCTGTCTTCTTTTTGTGGTGATTGTTTGGAAAGTATGTACCTCAAAGCTGAACTCGGAGCTGGAGACATCTTCCATTGTAGTGGCATTGTAGAGGGCGATGATGACTTCCTTCATGCTGGGCCTTCGCTCCTGGTTCTCGTCCAGACACGCCCTAGCCACCTTGACCACGTTCTGGAGCTGATCCAATGAGTACTCATAATGCTGGATCCCTCTGTCGACCATTCTTGGTAGCAGTACTGGCAGCAGCGATGGATCATTTGTGAAAAATTCCTTGCACCAGGTTACCAAGCTAACTTTCTGCTGGATGGCTCTTCTTCCTGTGATGAGCTCCAGCAGCAAAACCCCAAAGCTGTAGACGTCGTTCTTGTCTACAGGCCGCCCCGTTTTCAAGTAGGAGGGATCGACATATCCCGCTGTTCCCCGTACTCTGTGAGAGGCAGTGGGGTCGTGCCCCACAATGAGGGCTTTGCTGAGACCGAAATCGGCGATCTTGGCTTGCATGTTGTCGTCGAAGAGGATGTTACTGGATTTGATGTCACGGTGCACGAGATGAGGATGCGCATGGCGGTGGAGGTACTCTAGACCCTGCGCAACGTCGATGGCCACACGCATCCTCGCCCTCCAGTCGAGAAACGTGGCGCCCGGTAATTCTGAATCACACTTGTGAAGATGCTGCTCCAGCGAACCATTGGACATCAGTTCATAGATCAAAAAAAGCTCACGGCCTTCGACGCAGTAGCCCAGCAGGGCCACCAAATTCCCATGGTGCAACCGCGATATCGTCTTGAGCTCCGCCCAGAACTCCTTTTCCAGCGTTTGCGGTACGGGTTTATCGGGATTCGCCACGAACACACCGTCATTTCTTTGCAGCTTCTTCACAGCCGCACGAATTTTAGGCTCACCGGGAAGCATGGCCGTGTATACTATGCCCTGTCCTCCACGACCGAGTTCCTCTTTGAAGTCGTTCGTCATGCTCGCAATTTCCTTCAACGTGTACTGCTGCACGATGTTCCCCACATTCAAGCCGCTTCCCTTGGGACTCAAACTAACTTGGCGACTGCATACCGAATCATTTGACGACGAATTTTGCACCTCTTCGATTCGCATTACTTTCGGCGACTGCAAGTTCTCCGTCGTTGTTTTCTGACGCTGCGCTCTCCACCAAAACCCGCTCGAGACTCCCACCACAAAAATGATCACCAAGCTTATCACGCTACTCAGAACACTGATAACACCCAATACTTTTTGAGAAAGAGCAGAAAGCGTGAGCTGCTGCTGCTGCTGCTGCTCACCCCTGGTCTCCATATTACTAAACACCAGCAAGATAATAATAATCCCAGCGTTGGACACCAGCCATCTCCAACAAGTTATCTCCGCTTCATCCAACAACGCCTCCACTTTCCCTCTTTTCCCCACCACCTGCGCCTCCACCAACGCACGCTCCCCAACACTACCACCACCACTGGCAACACTACCACCACTACCACCACTATTAACAACATAACCTCCAGCAGACAAATGGTGATGACTGCCAACAGCACAAGCTTGCTCCTTCGCCGTCATCACACCACCACAATCTCCCACGACTTCTGCAGGAGATGATGATTCATCACTACACACAACACCCGCCACCTTTGCAGTAGTATTATCACCACCATCTTCACCACCGGCTTCAGCTTCATCATGTTCGTCTTCTCTCCCTCCATCTTGGGACTTGCTGTTGCTCATGACACAAGAAGATTCCGATCGGGTCACCCATGATTTGGATTGCGTTGTCGTTGATCCCCCTCCGGATCTCCATCTCCGATCTCCGCTTCTTTGCGACCTCGTGTAATCATCTTCCTCCGTCACCTCCGTCGTCGTCTCCTCGAAAGAAGAGCCTGACGACAAGAAGTATATCGGCTTTTTCTTTGTCTTGAAATCCGTGGCGCGCATTGAAGAAGAACACAATCCACAAACCTGCTGCTGCTGATGAGGTTCGTCACGCACGGAAGAAGCAGCTTTGCTTGAAGCTGTCGCTGCTGTTGCTCGACGACTGTCCTTTCCGGCCCAAGGTTCGAACTCGTGACTTTTCCTTGAGAGCGCTTTGGCTCTTACGTGTGGGCTATGGCGTCGAGGTAACATCTCTGGTGAATTTCAGAAAGAGGGCATGTGGGTCACGGGGTTGCGCCTTGAGACCGAGGAGTGCGGCACTCTTAACTGATGTGTGTGAGCTTTGTGTGTGTGAAAATGGGAGGGAAGAATGTGCAGAAGCAAAATACCCATTTTGGATGGAGGAAAATAAAAATAGGCCCAAATGAGGGCCATGGAATTTTATTTTTTCCATTTCGGAAAACGGTTCGGAGTCCTGGCAAGGTAAAAGATTCTGAAAGGAAAGAAGAAAAAAAAGCTGTCAGAACCCTTTATCCCCCCCCCCCCCCCCCCCCCCCCCCCTT
>Ga0116229_10005756_pt1 | contig 20124 bp, 15 predicted proteins | sample S1TSphgellanicum_3_FD_87313 | JGI IMG/M metagenome (GOLD analysis project Ga0116229, IMG submission 87313) | Host-associated microbial communities from peat moss isolated from Minnesota, USA - S1T2_Fc - Sphagnum magellanicum MG | ecosystem: Host-associated > Plants > Peat moss > Unclassified... | reverse complement strand
CGGTTTTGTCGTTTGTGGAGCATAATTTCCCTTTTAATTTGGCAGCATCAGGAACGCGAGATCGGCTCTTATTACTTCCTTGTCTTTCCATCTTGCTCATCAGGTATGTATGGATGTATGTATGTATGTATTATTACTATTGGAGATGAGATTCTTTTCTTATTAATCTTGCCTTGTATTTCCTTAGTACTTGCTGCCGTAAGTCAGTCCTTTTTTTTTGTTGCTGTGTTGGTCCGTCAATTTGGATTCCTGCGGGTTTTGTGTCCGAATTGGCTGGATTATTAGCAGCAGCAAGGTAGGATTTCCTGCGAGACTCTCGCTTTCTTTATAACCTTGTGTCGGACCTGAGATTTCGGGGAAAACCTTTGTTCATTCTAGTCTTATCATCCAGGGGTTCCTTTTTATAGAACCTGCTGATATAATCTTCATCCGCGAAAATATGTTTTGAATCTGGTGGGGAGAGAGAGGCTTTTGAGAATTGCTTCCACTGTCGAAAGAAAAATAGTACTTCGTCTGAATATCGGTTTCCGTCTGACATTTGCAGGCAGTTGTGTAACAGAAGAATAATAATAATGTAGGCCGCTGTGCAATCTAGACATATGTTTGTCTACACCTTAGAGCTATGGTGAGAATTGCTGCCATGTCTTGCTTGCCATACTGATTGTAAGGCCGGCCTTATACTGCAAGGTAAATCTACATTTATAACATTTTTCTGTGATTTGTTCTTATCTTCTACATCACCTTGTTTTAGTCTTTGGAAGAGGCGGGTGGGGGACATGCCCTGCAAGTAAGTTTGAGCAGCATTGCTCACAATTCTGAAGTTTAATTAGTCTTAGGGTTTGAGTTTAGTAGCCATGAAATCTGCTTGCCTCTTTTGGCGATGAGATTGTGATTGGTGAAAATTGCTAAGGAAAAAGCTACATGGCTAGATGCCAACATCTACTGTACAATGGCATTGCAGCTCTCACAAATGTTGGTCTGTATAAAATCCTCTGTAGTCAGTGGAGTGTAGTGACCTTTAATATATGAGCTCTGACTAGATGCAATCTAGCAGCATTGTTTGCTGTTCTAAAGTCTAGTTAGTTTTAGGGTTTGAGTTTAGGAGCCATGAAATCTGCTTGCCTTTTTGGTGATGAGATTGTGATTGGTAAAAATTGTGAAGGGAAAAACTGCATGGCTAGAATGCCAATATCTACTGCACAATGGTATTGCAGTTCTCACAAATGTTGGTTTGCATGAAATAATGCTTTGCAGTCAACTCGGTGTAGTGACCAAAATGTATGAGCTCTGACTAAATGCAATCCAGCAGCATTGTTTGCTTTTCTAAAGTCTAGTTAGTTTTAGGGTTTGAGTTTAGGAGCCATGAAGTCTGCTTGGCTTTTTGGTGATGAGATTGTGATGGGTGAAATTGCTAATGAAAAACTACATGGCTAGATGCCAACATCTACTGTACAATGGCATATGTGCAGTTCTCACAGATGTTGGATTGTATGAAATAATGTTCTGCAGTCAGCAGAGTCTTGCAACCAAAATATATGAGCTCTGATTAAATGCAATCTAGCAGCATTGTTTGCTATTCTAAAGTCTAGTAGTTTTTTAGGGTTTAAGTTTAGGAGCCATGAAATCTGCCTGTGTTTTGGTGACGAGATTGTCATTGGTGAAATATGCCAAGGAAAACTACATGGATATAAGATGCAACATCTACTGTACAATGCCACCATTCCAGCTCTTACAAAGGTTGGTTTGCATGAAATTCTCTGCAGTCAGGGGAGTCTGCAGCTGCTGAAATATATGAACTCTGACTAAATGCAATCTAGACATGCTGGTGCCAAAGGCTGAGGCTCATGAGGAGGTGACTAGAGCTGAGTTGCAAGAGGACGTGCCAAAGGCAAAGTCACCAGAGGAGGTCATCTATGTTCCAGAGGCCAGTATCCCTGAAAACAAAGCTGAACAGCAGAATGATGTTCTGGAGGCAAGTGCTGCAAAATCCAAGGTGTCAGAGGTTAGTCTGTTGGAGGTCAAAATCTATGACCTGGATAGCAAATCCAATGTGCCAGAGTTTGGTCTATTGGAGGCCAAAGTCAATGACCTGGATAACAAATCCAATGTGCCAGAGGTTAGTCCATTGGAGGCCAAAGTCAATGACCTGGATAGCAATGTTATGGCAGTGGTGTTTCCCAAGGACAGGATTCTGGAGCAATATGGTGCTGAGGCAGATGTTGTTGAGGCTGATGTTCCAGGGCCTACCGTTACTGAGACCAAAGGTTCAGTTCTTCCAAGGACCAAAGGATTCATTCCCTCTGTAGCAGACACAAATATACGAGGGTCAGGTACTTCTCTATCCCTCTAATAAAAAATGTGATTATCTGCCCCTGTGAAGAGCAATGCTCCTAAACTGGGTGATCTTGTTTCTGTCTCAAGAAACAAGATCACTATGCCCTCACTGAGCATGTTGTTGTTGCTTAACACAATTCACTTTGCAGGATTCTCCTGAATTCCAATATTGGTCATCATGTTTGATCCTTTTCTTGCTGATTCTGCAGAACTTTCATGATTATGAAGGATGAACCTAGTTCACTCATGGTGTGTATCTGAGTCTGAAAATATCTTTTCTTTCAGATATTTCATCTTGATACATGGCTTTGGCTCACAGTGAGGAGTGTCATTAGGTACACTGAACAATGTCCTTGTTAGAACTGATTTGCTGTCAAGTTCTGGGAGGTTAATTGCTTTGCAAACTTTTGTAACATTCTGAGTTAAACTCTGTAGGTACCAATGCCCAAGTGGTTATATATCTGACGGATGATGAAGATGATGATGAAGTGGAAATCCTGCATGAGTCCTCTGCAGACAAGTTACTCTCCACAACACTCCAAATAGGGAGGAATGGAGCAGTTGCACCTTTTGCCATTCCCCAGGAAGTTCCTGATGTTCGAATAGAAGGTGGTGAAATGTTTTCTCTAAGAGGTCTGGCTGTCACACCATCACATTGTCCATTGACAGCTCTGGCTGATGAAGACCAAGGGAAGGGTACTAGTATTGTTCTGTCAGCAGACCCAGTTCCAGAGACTCCCAGGTGAAGACTAAGTCAAATGTTCAGTTTCCTCTGATTCTGAAGGACTGCCTTGAGCAGCTCAATCTGAAATCCATCATATAAGCTTACCACATGTGCTTTGTATGTATTTGCCTTCATATGAGAGGATGAAGGTGTTGGATGGGATCAATTCAACAAGTCCCAGAGTTTCAAAGGCTTAGAGATCCACACTGGTTTGTAGAAGATTCAACTCATGTCCTTTCTGTACACAATTTCACCAATTTTATGTCATATGTGTATTCTTGTGGGACTTCCTTCGTTTCTTCATTCAAGGAATAGGTCATCCAAAGACACTTTTATTCTTCACTGTTTACCACAATCAGCTTTCTAAATGTTCTGCTCAATTAAGCTGGTGCAGATGGTCTGCTACTACGATTGGTACTTTCACAGTTCAATGCAATTTGTGTGGGAAGTGGAGAATTATACCCACAAAGGAGCAGTATGAAGCTATTGGGGAGAGAATCCTTCAGCATCCATGGGTTTGTGAGGAAGGGAAAGCTTGGAGAGAAGGTGCTTCATGCAGGGATCCATCCGATATTTCTGAAGATGAGCCATCCATTTTGTGGGCTGTTGATAAGCACAACATTCCAAAGCCCCCTCCAGGATTTAACCGCAAAGTTGTCCTCAGAGGGGAGCTATCCAGAAATTTTGCTGATGTGTAAGTGCTAAATCTTTGTCCCTCATTGCATATCTTTCTCAAGATTTTTCCTGCTTTTTGACCAAATCACCTGGCCAGATTGTAAGAATAGCCAGTGCTAGCTTGCAGCTTCCATTGATATGTCTTTGCCACTGATGTATGATCCTTGGTTTATGTGCTTGGTGTGGGCAGCTATTACAAGAGTCCCTGTGGCCAAACACTGCGCTCTATGGCTGATGTCCAGAGGTCAGTAAGTATGTAAATATTGCAAGAAGCATTCTGTAAATCAGCAACTTCAGTATTTTCTTTCCGCTTACATCCTATGCTGTGCTTTTGCACTCAAAAGTGTACATTTTTGTGTTGGCAAACAAGCACTTGCATTACACATACAAGCTATGTTTGTGCAGACACTGTTGCTCCTAATGAACAAGTCATGTGTCATGTATGATATGTATATTTCAGGGAGCACTTTAGCATTCTCTCTGACATGTATCTTGGAGTGATTGATTCACTGGTTGCATGCAGGTTCTTAGATGGTCGACCAGACATGGTTTCAAAAGGTATAAAACTTTCACAGTTCAGTTTTACAAGACCCAAACCAGGACCTGGCATCCAAAAACGGGTTTTTCAATCATCAGCAGGAAGTAAGAAGCCTAAAAAGCCTTGTCTTTCATCAACTCCAGCAGCAATCCAGTTTCCAGCTCACTACCCACCGTTGTTCCCTATTCCATTGGCTGTTGTGGACCCTATGGGAGGTGTTCCTCAACTGCAAGTGCCAGAAATATTTCCTCCTCCAGGCACGATTCTAAGGGAACAAATCCCGATTTCATCACCAAGCTCCACCTCTCAAGCCAATGGAGATTCCCTGTATGGAGGTATGAGTGGGGTCCCTTGTTTGCCTTATCCATTTGGAGCTCCCTGGCTGGTATGCCCAATATACCCTCCTAATATGAGCCAGTTGCATCATCACTTTGGTTCTCAACAGTTGCTCCCACTGTTATCTCCTCCACATCCATTGTCACCTTTTCTGTCCACAAGTTGGGGACAGGAGGCTGCATTGCCTCCTGTTATGCCATTTTGCAACTCAAGCACAAGGCTTGATTCACCCCCAAAGCAACCATGAGTCACATGATCTCTTTGTCTCTCTTCCTCTCTGTGTTTCTTATACCTCTGTGCTGATGCATAATGCTGACTTTTCGGATATCATCTTCATTGAGACATGCTAATTGCATGGTTGTCTGAAGTGTTTCAATTGTCAAGCTATTTTATGATTCCTAACCAACAATTCAAGGAGTTGAATTGAGGGAATTTTTCTTGTGCTTTCCAAGATCTTCCACCAACGGCCTATTCCCATCCATCTGCCATTCAGGTATCTCTGATTGATCTCCAGCAATCTGATGTGGTCTACAGCTGCAGGGCAGACTCTGTATAAAATAACTGGAAAGTGGATGTTCTCATATTAGTCCCAAAGCCAAGGTAGGCTGTAACTACATATCTCATGTGGGTTGTTCCAACTTCTGATTCTGGTGGGATGTCACTTCAGTTGTTCTTCACATGTAGTTGTTGGTCTGAAGTTCCTTAACATGTACACATCCAGAAGTTCTGTTCACAATACTATCTGCGAGGAGGATTGGGTATGCTGGTGGACATTTAACTTTCACTCAATGGCAATGTAGTATTTGCTATCACAAAGTTATGCCAAACTGCTTACACTTTAATAAAGTTGGGTTGATAGCCTGGCATATGGTTAGGTCAAGAACTATATGACCTATTCTTGTTTCCTGTTGTAGTGTGAAGTCGGAACAACATGGATTTGTTTCAGTTAACCCAATCAATAGCTAATGAGGAGAAATGTGCTGGTACTTTTGAGTATTGCTGGAGCTAGGTGATGGGATGAGAACACAAAGAATAGATTCAGTGGGATCTCCAGAAATGAAAGAATCATTTCTTGTAGAAATGCCTAGCAAGAGGTCTCCAAGTTATTTCGGCAGCTATGCAGAAGATAAGAGCACATTGTAGACCTTTGCAAGGTACTGTATTTTGCATCTTGAGGTTCTTGAACTTGCAGAGATCTGACTCTTGATACTGTGAAGAAAACAGAAGAGTATGATGAGTTGCATGGGGGACTAGCTTTTCTTGATGAATCATCATATTGATCTCCTGTTTGGGCCACACCTAGTTACTTTCATTTCATTTGTGCAAAGACTGTACTTAGATCTGACATTTGATATCTCTGCTTGAGACTTCAGGAAGTGCAGTTGTCTTCTGATGTATCAGAACCTCCATGACAGTAAAGTGGTTAACCTGGTGCTACAGAAGGTACTACAACCACCTATCTACTGAAAATCTGAGAGGGTTGCTGAGAGGTGTTCTCAGAGATCAACATCTAGTATCCAAGTTGTTATGTACAAGGATTATATTTAGGGGTTTAGTTCATCAAGTATTCTGATCCTATCATTCAATTGAAATCCTAGAGTTAGTGCTTTATCATAAGGCCTTCTAATTTAGTGCAGAAGCTTGCAGTAAATGAGATCAACTGAAGCAAGTCAGGAGACTCTTGACACAGAGCTTTGTTATCAGATTGGTGTATGCTACCTACAATTTTACAAGGTAGTTTAGTAGTAAGTCAATGTTCAATGTCATGAGGCTTGTGGGTGTCTAGGGACTTTCTACTGGTTGAGGAAGGAGACAATTGTGCAGCCATTATCTCACCCCTGGTAGGACTGCTAGAAGTCTGTTGGTGTATCCAAACATTTTTCCATTGTTCAATGTTTGGATGCCCTGTTTCCAATACCTCAGATTACACTAATCAGCTATCAGCATGGTATTTGTATTGGTGCCAGATTGTTAACATTAAATCTTTTGGTAGCTGATGAGCAGATGATAAGTAAAGTGGGATTAGTCCTTCATAGGGAAAGGCTTTTAAAGTCAAGCACTTGGGGCCAAACCCAATTTCGCTTGTGTAAATCTATTGGATACAAAATAGAAGGCTAAGTAAAAAATCTGAACCTGGTTTCATTACAAGTGTGGTCCTTGATTGATTTATGTACTGGTGAGTGGCCTTTGGAAAATTTTGCTACAGAGAGCTTCAAATGGGACTGATCACTTTGTACTGGAACAAAGCAAATATCGGCTTTCCTGCAGAGTACTATGTTGTACTGGTTGTGATGAGCTTCATTGGAATTGCTGTTGTTATTTCAAAAGTTGTTTGACGATGTTGGGAGTTTCTTCTGGGATAGAGGAAAAGGGATAACAGCCTGATACCATGGAATCATGATTGATTAACCAGGCATGTATCTGGGATGTGTACTTCTGACACTGAAAGAAGCATGGAAAGTAATTGATTGACCTAGTTTGCTCCTTGATGATGATGGTTCTGAGAAATGGACAGAGCTTTCTCTATCAGCTCTGAATGATCTCTCTCAATACTACTTATTAGAGGGTGTTGAGCAGCAACAGTACATGAAGTGTGACTCTGGATTTGTGTTGGTTTGTGCTCTGTCGTGGTGAAGGTGGCTGCTGCTTGAGTCTACTGAAAGGAAGTCCTCTTGAGAGACAGGCAATTCTGGGTGGAAGAAGCTTTTTGCATGACCTAGTCATGCAAGAAGTTTTCTTTCTGTTCTGTTTTGGGGATGGATGGCTGACGAACTGATTGTTAGGTATGTTTTTTCTAAGCACTGCCCCATGAAAAGAAGGTACCTTCTGCTAGATGTTGGAGCAATTGTCCATCTTTTAGGTGATTGTAGTTTATTATGCTGCTGATCAATTCCTATAAAGTTTCACTAAGTTTCACTGGAATAACATAAGGGGGGTGTCTACAACATTGCACATGAGATTTTTGCCGTTAAGAATGTTTCAAGGAAAAATTGACCATCTGCGCACCATTTCTTATCAATCAGAAATGGTTCAAGAATAACAACACGAAGCCGATCCCACTAAAATCACTAGGTAAATCATCTTGCCACAAAAAAACTTAAGGTTTCCAAACTCAAAAGGGCTGTGACCTTTTGAGCAATGCAGAATTTTGTGCAGGATGTGTCAAATCTCTCAGGGGGCATTTTGAGCATAATCCTGTCACAGATATGCATGTGACAAGTAAACTACCCAAACATGATTAACTTATAGAAACAAGTCTTTATCAGAGTTTTGAGTTCTGGGGCTAAAGATGTAAAATGGCATGGATGGCTTGCTGGGCCATTTTTATGGATTAAAAACATGAAGGTGGGTAGGATTTTGATCTGGGATAACTAATGAGTTTTGGGTATAGAAAAAAATGCCCATGGGATATTATGGTGAGCTACATATACTTAGAGCACGTCCACCAACACCCTGTATTTTGGGCCTTTACTTATGTTTAGGGCATACAACATAGAGTGTTTATCATACACAACCCTTGGCCCGTCTGTAAAGATACAAAATTGAACTGTAACTTTAAGTTGAGAGATTAGTTAAGTGACACGACTTGGGCCAATTAACATGAAAATGGGTTTGGAGTTTGAGCCTGTAAATTTTCATACAATACAGTGGTCTCGACAAGATGCAGTACATAAAAGTTATTACTTCTAATTCACGATTGGCCAGGTGATGATTATTTTTCAAAAATGCAAAAAGAGTGTTTTTTCAGGGGTTTCTGATTGCCAATTTTATTTTATTTTGGAAAAGTCTTCTGATTTTACATCAGGTTTCCACAGGTAGCCCAACAGTTTAGGAAGAAGATGCATAAATATTATTTCTTTCATTTTTGAAAGCCAAATTTGATTAAATTGTTGTCTTATGGATGATCTCAACCAAGGCTTCTTTCCCCCCCCCCAACCCCTTAAATTTCTTTTTTGGGAAGCAAATAAGAAAATCTTATTGCAAAGGCTCAAAAAACACAACCACCAGGTCAAGCAAGCCCAAGGGACATAACCCAACTTCCAAGGGGACCAAAGGGCCAAAAAGAGCACTTAACCAACTATCATCCTTTTTCCTCAATTTTCTCATGTAGTATCCAGGTGATGAACATCCTAAGATACATTTAACATTAGTTTGAATTTTTTCAGAAAAACTGTCCAAACAATAAAAAAAGTGATGACAAATAGCCTCACAAGTAAAAAAAAAAAGGGTAGTCCAAATCTGATGATGCTTTCTCCCAAAAAAATCCCCAAAACCTTTGATAAATTTGGCCTTAAAAAAAAGCAAAGAATCTGTGACAAAATGATATTCCTGTTTAAGTTGCTAAAAACATTCGCCCCACAAAAAAGAAATGCTAATTCATAACTTGTGCCTCATCACACAAGTGAAAAACAAACAAGGGGGTGTGTCACACTGTGTGCTTACCATTTACATGAAAAAGTATCTTAAGGCAAAAGAAGAATTATGGAAACTCAAAATATTTCACCATGCAAAAAATATAATCTTCAAAAAATATCCTCTAAAAAAAAACCCAAAAATCCTTCCTAAAGATCATAAACTCTATAACTGATCTCAAGTTTCAACACAAGCCAAAACATAATGTTTCAAAAACCCTCATATTAAAAATAAACTTATTATTACCTAGGGGCCAAAATTTCTTAAGAAGCTACTAATACTTTATACTAATGGGTAGCTTCCAGGTCTGTGATCCTTTGAATATCCTCTTTAAGCTTGAAAAAGCTCATGTATAACATCTTGAAAGTTTCATCCTTCTGTCTGGGCAAGTCCCAAAAACAAACACTACAAGTTGAGAAGCCACCACGTACCAGGGCTAGACAACCAGTTAAGCTGCACTGCCTGGGAGTTGTGGGTACAATGATCTCTCCAGTTGGTAAGTCATCAACTCTGTCAGGAGCCAGAGCCCTTCAATGCTCCCACACTTTATCCTTTTGGACTTGGCCACAAGCCATCATCCACTGAATAGGTAGCCTGTGTTATGACTCAGTTGTGGTATAAAAACCTCAACTGAGTTTACCATCTGGTTTCATCTGAAAGTTATGTAAAACCCTATATGGTAACCCCCCCTAAACCCCCCTATGTGGTAACCCATTCTGCAAGAAGTAAGTGCTATAGGTCTATAGGTAGAGAGGTAAGAAAATAAGGTGATTATTAGGTTTAAAGTACATGCTTTATTATATACCTAGGAAAAAAAGGACTGTTTTGCCTAGCTACTAACAATCCACCTCTTAAATGGGTTGCAAGCTGGTTTGTTAGTAGGTAGTGAAAAAAGTAACTGAACTAACCACCATGGTTAAGCTAGGGAGCTAAAACCCAATGGAAAACTATGTTTTAAGATGGTGGAGGGTTTGGTTCTTAGTGGTTCCCTTTCCTCCTTTTGGCCTGCCTTTCTTTGGTGGTTTGGTGGTTTGTTTGCTTGCCTGAACTTCGGTCCTTGCCTCTTGTTTCCTTTAAATCTGAAAACAAAAAATGCAGATATTTCCCCAAGCAAATCTCAAAGCAATTCATTTGAAACCGTAACAAACTTCAAATTACACGATTTAAAATAAAAAATAAAAATATACAAACCGCTCCCCAAACCTAGGTAATTGCTTATGTAAGTGGGAAAGTTGCCATAGGAGAGTAGGAAGGGAATATAGTAGGTGTTAAGTTATACTATGTAACTCAGTAGTTACCGGGTAGGAAGATAATTAGTGTTGTGTGATTCTTGAATTTAAAAGGATGTTTGGGTTTTGTTCTGAAGCTTTTTAAGTTTTTGATGGAACCTTTGATTCAGTCTCGAGATTGGTTCTTTGAATTCCTAAAACTTTTTGATTCTGATCTTTTCTTAACAAAATTCGAGCCTGCTCCAGTTTAAGAACAGGTCCTGTTCCATTATTATTACACACATCTAAAACATAATTTTTAAAATAAAAATGTAGTATTAGTTTGTTCAACTAATTAACATTTTTCCACTTAAAATTATATAATATTAATCATGTGCAACTACTCAAAATTAATTATTTTGAATTATACAAATGAAGTCAAGCTTTTAATTTTTTTGAAAAAGTTGTACTTATACCTAGAGATTCTAAATTTGTTTAAAAAGGGACCGAGTTTGGATTCTAACAAGGTTCAGTATAACACAACAAATGAACATTGTGACACTGTGAGTGTTGCACTGATCTTGTATGGTTACAAGCTCCCTGGTGTGTTGCAATAACCTTGTATAGGGTTGGTTACAAAGTCCTTTACAAGAGTTTGAAAACATGGTAAACAATGTGGCAATGGTAATAGAGTTATCTATACCTAAAGTCACCCTCTGTTTCACCCCCTATTTGTTCTGCTTTCGTCCCCTATCCCCTCTTTCAGTGGTATCTCCAAAGTAAGGAAATTTTATTAAATCTGGGTATGAAATGCTGAAACTCAGCATTTAATGCACAAGCTTTGAGAGTAATTATAGTAGTTGTACAGGTAGGAGCACTGAAAATATATGTAGCAGCGGTGCAGGCGCTCAGGAAAAATGAAACACAGCATGAAACTCAGTTTACCACCAAAATTGAGTGGAAAAAACTAGTTTGGGTCCCAGTTATTTCATTTTGTAAAATTTTCACTCCCAATTACGCGTTTGATGCCCTATTATGCCGAAACTGACTGTTCTCGCCCCCTAATGGCCTGACTTTACGGATAACCCTAATATGTGGGTTTTTTAGAAGCAAAAGTGCTGATCCTGGGCATATTCCTCCCACCATGCTTTTCATCGTCAAGGGTGCATGGTAAGCTAGACATGCTTGCAATATACAATTGGTCAATTGAATACCATCATCCTCCTTAATGGGGGGACGGTTGGGCCACCCTTGAAGGAAAAACCATTGTCATTCACTAACCCTCCCAAACCTTTTTGACATTTTAAATTGGTCTTACTGAAATGTTATTTGAGTAGGGCACCCATGAGCTTCCCGACTCCTTGAGATGGGGAAAAAGCAATTACCCATCCATGGGAGGAAACTCATAAATTCTTGACATCCTTGGAGGTTCAAGTTTTGGTGTGATCCTAGATGTGGAGAATCTTTCCAAAACATGATGAAAAAGTCATATATTATGTTTGTCTTATCATGTTACAACTTCTTGAGGGTGTTTTTAGGAGAGAGCATCCAGCACTTGTTGGAAATTTGCATTTCTGAACTTGGCTCCACAACAAGAACAACATTCCAAAGTTAATTCAAAAGTTCATTTGGGGGGGGGGGGGGGGGGGTGCATGGGGGGCACATGTTTCAAAATGGCACAAGATTATCTTGCCTAGTAGGATATGGTGCTTTCACCTATAAGAATGGTTTTTCCAATATGACCTTTCTAAACACAAAGGTAAAGTTGGAGATCAATGGAAAAGTTTACACATTTGCACATGCAGAATAATATTGACGATTTATAGGCTTCGGTGAGGATCACCACATGCCTATTCAAAAGTTTTCATGTGACCTACATCCAAAAAAGAGCTCAACACATGGGCATCTGAAGCTTCCCCTTGTGAGGGGGATCATTCACCGAGCACACACAAATTTTATTCTTCTTACAATGGGCCTTTTAACATTTCAAGGGTTTATTCCATCAAACAAAATCACATACGATTGCTAGGTATTCATTCCATCATAGAGTCCTAATGCCAAAAAATCAGCTAAAATCACCTGCTTGTTATTACAACCTCCCATTGAAATACTCGACAGATGATGGATGAATACTTCCTCCGATTCCATCCAAGCTCAATAGAAAAGATGTCATCCAATTATTTGTCTAAGATAATTTTAAAACCTGGGCAATGAATGCTTTTAAGGCCAAGAGAAACACAACAAGAAGGAAAGTGAAGTGTTTTTTGTAAGTTATCTACTCTCAAGACTCCATGTGATGATGATGCTGCATCTCAAAGAAGTTCAACAGAGGTGGTGTCTGACAGATGGATATGCATTCTCTGAATAGGAATCAGAAAGTGTCAGACTGTGAGGAGGTTCACACTTGATACAAAGTGACAAATACCCAGAAAAACAAGATTTTCAGAATCTTGATTTTTTTTTGGAATATAGAAAACTTGCCTGAGCCTCCTGATCTTTTACTTACTTACAATTTAGCGTCATCAAGTGGACCAAACAGCGCCCGAGCCAGAACCCAATTGACGTTAAGTCTGATGAAGCAATTCAGATCTAACCATCTGACATTGCACTAAGAATCTAGCAAGGATGCCTTGCTGCTGACAGTTCAGCAATTCAGCCAAAGGTGTGATGGCAGTTAGTGGCAATGAACCTCTAAACCTCTCTCGAACACTTTTAGAAAGGAGTGATGATACCCGCCCAACACTACTGATAGGTAGCTAGCTGTTGTCCAATCTATTCGACTTGGTTGCCTAGCAAGCCAATCTCTACTACAGACCCATCTTACTACTACCAACTATATCATACATCTATTCTGCAAGGAGAGACGAGACACTCTTTATTGGCCTTGCCTACCAACAAGGCAAGTATATCGTGTTTAGATTCATTATAGAGTACATAGGGTATATAGCTTAAGGGATTTTGCACCCCCAAGGTAATAAGGTCTGTTTTTATACATAAGGATTTTTGAAAGATGATATTTTGGCTTGTGTTGAAACTTGAGATTAGTTGCAGTGTTCTAATATCTTGGAAGGATTTTGGTTTCTTTTAGAGGATATTTTTGAAGATTATATTATTTTTGCATGGTCAAATATTTGAGTTTTCATAATTCTTCTTTTGCCTTAAGATACTTTTTCATGTAAATGGCAAGCCCACAGTGTGACACACCCCTTTGTTCACTAAGAGGCAATTCTAGGTGACTTAGTATCACCTTTCCTTGTTGAGTTTTTAAATGATTTTTGCTATAATTAATACATTCTCCCACCTTATTTTCAAATGCATTTTTTCACTGGCTTTATTTTCACTCACCTACCAACTTACTTACCTACCCAACCACCCACCACCATCTGATAACTTGTAAAAAAAAAACATTTGAAATTCTCAAGATGAGAGTGCTACTTGATGAATGAAGTATGATATAAATTGCATTTTCACTGGGTTTGATATTTAAGCTGTTATAGGACAATCCTTTGGTCTGCTCTTTGCACTATACACAGGCTATGAAGGATAGTTGATGTACATGATTGAAGTTGTCAGTGTGGGTCCCTTTGTTTTCTGCTCCTCTCTCTCTCTCTCTCTCTCTTGCGCTCACTTCTTCTGAGGCTGCTGCTCCTGCTCCTTTTGACATTAGAGTGGGTTTATAAATGAAGATGACAGTAGCACCAACATATGTAAGAGCAAGTCCACAGGTATCACTGAACTGCCCTGTACAAGAGTACACTAGACTTTGGATGTACATAGTAAAGCTTTCAAATTGGATACCTCCAAATTGGAGCCTTCCAAATCATCCAGAAGAGGACTTAGCCAAATTTGGCTGGAGTAGTAGGGTAGACCAGCCCATCACTGATCGCCTGCCTATGACAAAACACTTATTTATATCTTCATCATATGTGCTTCATTATGAATGATTTAAAATGTTAGGGGAGAGCTACCTCAAGCTCTAGCAATCATCTTTCATGTGCAAAGGAAAAAGAATAATGAAAAAATAATAAGGAAAAAAAAACCTTCCAACTTACAAAATGTGTGTGTGTGTGTGTTTTTTCCCTCTTTGGACCCCTCTTACTTCCAAACCTCATAACTTTTTTATTTCTTATTCATTTTAAACAATATAAGAGCATCGCCTCAAGTTTTACAAATCATCTTTGAACTCTAATAGCAACAAAGCAACATAAAAGGAAGTTTTTGGGTGTTTGAGAATCGACTTTTGTAATGTTTGATGGTTTGTTTTTTTTGAGTTCTCAACTCCCTTTAGGTTGAGGGGCCATACCTTTCTCATTTCTAATCTATTTTCGATGATTGTTAGTTTGTCAAATGTGCCAAGAAGAGAGGGTCAAGTTTTGTTTGGACACCAAAAACAATGGAACCCTCCTCTTGGATTCGGTCCACCCTGAGTACTTAAGTGTTCAGCCACTGGCCAGCCTACCATAGATGTCATAGAGGAAAATAGAAAAGTTTACAAGAATAATGCTATATTTTTGCAACATGTTTGAATCTATTGTCTAAATATGGTGATTTCCAAAAAAAATTCCCTCTTACTAACATGGTAACTTTGGGCCATTTTTTCCTACAAAGAAAGAAAAGCCATTTGTATCTGTTTCATTGGCTTCTTTTTGTCACCAGGTTGAGCAAAAAAATTCAAAACAAAAAACACTGAACACAATGGGTGGCATTTTTTTCATATTTAAAAATTGCAAACTTAAAAAATAAATTCCAATGATTCTAGAACTTATGTATTTTGGTTAACAAGTATGTATTTAGATAGTTTTTTATTTACATAAATATGTTAAATATTAAATATCATTAAATACATACTTGTTAAATCCCATATTGTTATGTATTTATGTATTTTGGTTAACGAATATGTATTTTAGAAAAATAAGTATGGGGGTACTCGCACCCATTATTTAGCCATACCAAAATGGTTGTGGGGTACCCAAAACCCAACCAGACCCCACAAGTTTTTCATTATTTATGTACTCAAAAATTTGCCCCCATGTACCCTCACTTATCTCACATTATTTCACAAAATGCAATACTCACACATCTTGCTTATTTTTGTTTTTATCTTTTTCTAAATTATTTTAAAATTATGATCAACCCTGGTTTCTTTTTCTTTTTTCTTAGATGTTTTTATTTGAGATTCTTTTTTTTCATTTTTATTCTTTTCTTTTCTTTTTTCTTTTGTTTTTCCTTTTTTTTTTTTTCCTTTTTCATCGTGGATGTATTTTCTGTGCTCACATGTAGGTATTGCATGAGTTGTTAAAAACTCAATCGACATCTTTTGTTTTTGATCCAAGTATTGCATGACATGCTCAAAAAACCGATGGGCATTTTGTGGGCTCAATGTGAGTATTATAACATTGAACAAAAAACTAGTCCATATTGTCAAATTGTATGAAGCCATTGCAAGTTAAGCCCCAAAGACCCAATGCACATGTTGTGACTATTGTGCAAGTATTGCAACTACCATCACATTACACATGTGATTTATTATTCCTATGTGGATATTGCACTCAAAACCTTATGCTTATTTAAATTTTATGTGTTGTGTGCTAACATATTGCAATATGCAACAAACTCATAGTTAACACTATGAGGGCAAAATAGCAATTGCAAAACAATAATAATGGACAATATACCTATCATCCCCCTCCCCCCCCATGTTGACATCTCCAAAAATTACAAAACTCTCTATAGACACACAAAAGCAAATGCCAAACCCTCATTGTTTTCCATGGATGTAGTTTTTGCTTAATTGTATTTTTTATTGCAAGGCTACATGTTTTGTCAATTTATATCCACAATCAACAAGAAAAAAGAAAAAAAAGAAAAATCTAAAAAAAAAGAAAAAGAATAATCCTAAAAATGAGAAAGGTTGTCTATTTCTTCTTCATCATTTTCATCTTCTTTTATTTCTGTTTCTTTCCTTTTCTTTTTCTCACAAGCACAAGAAGGGAAAAGAAAATCAACAAAGGGGAATGGGGTACCAATCTTCTTTTTTTGAACTGCATTCTTCTTTTGCTTCCTTAAAAAAAAACCAAATTCTATTTGGTGCTCCTTCTTCTACAAACCAGAAAAATAACATTTTTATTGCTTATTCTTCTATTACAAACTAGGAAAAAAAAACACTAGTCTTCTAGTTTAAATCTTTCTTTTTTTTTTCCTCACAACTAAAAAAAAGAAATAATACTAATAATAAAAGACTAATAGCAAAAGGGAAGGGGGTTATCTTTCTTCTTTTTTAAAACTATTTTTACTATTGTTACAATATAAAAAAAACAATGAAATGTCTTACGCTACCACATCAACGCCTAAAACTATTGTTGTTGTGACACATACAATACATAACAAATAAAATCCTTGAATGGTACATCATATCCAAACCAAAATGAACTCACCTACAACATCCAAGCCCAAAACATAGCAAGAAAATAATAATACACAACTTGAAAAAAAACTTGCATAAACGCAAAAACCTACAAAATATAAAACACTATGTTGTGAAATTTCAAATCACCAAAAAAAGATTTATGATCACAAAATTTGAGTTATACCCCAATTCAAAAATTAATTTGAACATGTTCACACTCAAATTAACTAAATTACACACTAAACTAGATTAACCTAACTAAGCTAAATTAGACATAATTAATGCAAACTTAATTATATAGCTAATCATATTCACTTGACAAAAGGGGAAAAAAAAAAAACAACATGAGAAAAAAATTAGAAGTAGGTAGCCATATTTGGCTAATTCCTCTTGTGGATGATGGCCATTACAATTACAATTTAATTTAATTTAATTTAATTATTAAAATTTATATTAAAAAAACCCTGAGTGGGGGAACCTCCAATCCACAAGCTAGAATCATCTCATGTGTGCTTCCAAAATTGTCAGCACCAGTTGCTTGATCATAAATCTAGGAGCAGGATTGTAATGCCATCCACATGCCTACTACTACCATCTCCACAACACAAGCTGTCCTTCCTCTGACAAAATTGTCTCTTGGGATTCCCTCTTCCTCCCAGGGTCTTCAGTTGTTGACATTTCATTACCTGAAAGTGGGGGAGGAGTAGTAGTGTACTGGTAGTTGTTGTGGTGATGGATGATTGTATAAAAATTATGTTTCTTTCCTTGCAAACTATGAATCCAACTTACTTGCATGTTAAACAAGGGGGGCTGTGTCACACTGTGGCCTTGCCATTTACATTAAAATGTATCTTAGGGCAAAAGAAGAATTATGGAAACTCAAATATTTCACCATGCAAAAATATAATCTTCTTCAAAAAAATCCTCTAAAAGAAACCAAAATCCTTCCAACATATTATAACTCTATGACGAATCTCCAGTTTCAATACAAGCCAAAATATCATATTTCAAAAATCCTCATATAAAAATAGATCTATTACCTAAGGGGCAAAAATCCCTCAAGCTACTATACTCTATAATGAATCTAAACACAATATCCTTGCCTACTAAAGCTAGCCCCAAAAAAAGGCTAGGGCCAGAGTGAATCCGCGCTCACTATTGCACCATGAAGGATGGATGATGATAAGTGGTTAGGAAACAATTTTCCGTTAAGTTCCAATCCACTAGCAACCCTGCTGGTTAGCTCGGTTGGTTTCTTTTTTACTACCTACTAACAACAACCCACAAGCAGGTTGTTAGAAGGTAGATAGTAGAAAGACCCATTCATTCATTGCCTATGGGTTCTAATTCACTCTAAAGAGTTTTTTCCTTAAAGTCGCCCTATCTTCACCCTGTCTTTGGGTCTCTTTTCACCCCTGATCCCCTCTTTGGGCGATGTCCGCAAAGTAAGGAAGTTTTATTAAATCTGGGTATGAAATGCTGAAACTCAGCATTTAATGCACAAGAAATTCGAGGTAATCAAAGTATCTAGTCCTTCATAAGAGTCAAGAACAGCCCACCAGACTTTTTGCTTACAATGGATGTCATCATGTTGTGGGTTTAGGGTAAGTGGATGGGCAAGACCCTCCTACCTGTCCTTCATCCAGATGCAGCTTGAATGCTAGGTTGTACCCGAGGATGGGCATGACACAAGATGGATGATTTGTAGACAGAAAACACTTCATTTTTTCATTGCATTCATGTCGCATAGCTTAACTTTTAATTATGTACCCATCATCCATCCACATGTCTACTTGTCTAGTAGCCACCAAGTGCATTTACCTTCTTACCTACGTACATCATAGGCACTTACATTACCTACCTACTTACATATTATACTTATTCTTTGTATCTAGGTTGGGGAAGAGGGAAATAGGACGGTTTAATATAGGATATCATGTTACCAAGGTTGTGGACCCTTGGTAACTTATTTGTGGTTCATCCACAATTGAGTGATGATGGTTTTCCAATGGATGCTCTACTATTGGGTGCTAGGTCACATAAATTTTTTTGTACCTTGGAATGGGTTTCGCCCTTTATGCATTTTCAAGTTTGGCTAGTTCATATAGTTACTTCCTTTTTACTCACATGGTTATTTGAAATATATTTGAAATGTATTGTATGAGACAAGATTGTTGGGCATGTGAAATGTTGAGGACAAGGTTTGAATATGGACAAAAATTTCATAGTAGCCAAACAACTAATCTTGTTAGTGCACCATTAAACTTTGGTTTTGTTTTTTTAATTATTTTCAATTAACTTTCAACCATGTTTGGATTTTTTTTTGTTTACCAATTTAATCTTTCACCACTTTAGGATGTTTTCTTATAACCTCTTAACTTATTCCACATCAATTAACAACATTTCACCAATGATTAACTATAAATGAAAAAACTCCACCAACCTTTTTATAAGCTCCAAATCTTGCTGTGCAATAATTGTGACATTGTCTATGACAGGCTATTGATGATGATGCAAATCAGACTAGCCAGATGGTAGCGGGTTTGCTTCAATGGCCACAAGGCACCTTTACATCTAAAGTAAGTAAACATGCATATTGAGTAGACCTGGAAAAAATTATTTTAGCAGCAACACAATAGCCTCATGAACTCATTGCATCAGTGCAAATCATGATAAGTCTTTGGGACTGTGGTGCAGGTGCAAATGGACAAAGAGGCTGTTGGTTCTATGACAGTAGAACGGGAAGTGGATGGAGGTTTGGAAACAGTGAAGCTTCAACTACCAGTTGTGATCACGTATGTCTTTTTGCTACCTTTTAGACGTCTTCATGTGGGTTCATCAGTGATTCCTAATTCTTAGACAGTAATTATCTTCTTCATCAGATTTTTTTTCTTTTGGGTCTTCACACACTGTAGCATTTTCAACCTGGTTTGCAAACAACAATCATCTTCTTCATCAGATTTTCATGTTTTGGTTTCATACACCACAACATTTCCAACCAATGACCCAACTTACAATTTCTGAACACAAAGTCTCTCTTAGGCCTCATCATGAGATCAATCAACCTTGGAGGATCGAGTGTTGAATAGACAGAGAGGTTCACTGTTTTCCAAGATCTTTGTGTGAGCTAGGATAATGTTTGTGGATGTGTAGAACTGATCTCCGGCTAAACCAACCACGCTATGCAACATTACCAAACATAATGAAGGCCAAGAAGAAGACAATCACACAGATCACTCCTGAGCAACTTGGAGTACAAATCACATCAGACCTGGAGATTCTTGAGGTATTTGAACCACCCAAACGCAAGGCTGGAATAATATTGGCATCTGTAGACGAGCTTTTGGACAAACTAAAAAATGAGGCACATGTGATTTAGTCTTTATGTAAGGTATTATTACACTGCACATTCAATTCCTCCTTGTGGAAACATAGCATTCAAAGATGTGAAGAGTATGGACCCAACTATCCATACAGTCCTAAAGGATTT
>Ga0116229_10005753_pt1 | contig 20136 bp, 19 predicted proteins | sample S1TSphgellanicum_3_FD_87313 | JGI IMG/M metagenome (GOLD analysis project Ga0116229, IMG submission 87313) | Host-associated microbial communities from peat moss isolated from Minnesota, USA - S1T2_Fc - Sphagnum magellanicum MG | ecosystem: Host-associated > Plants > Peat moss > Unclassified... | reverse complement strand
GTTCCGTTATGAAGTGGTATGGAGTGGTATGGCAAGGAGGTTTAGACCGGATTCGATAAAAAATAGCCGAATCAGGGGAATGGAGCGAATCAGCCGAAGGCAATTCGGGGATTTCGATCTGGTTTGGGTTAGTCGGGAGAGGGCCGGTCGGTAAATCATCCGGGAACTATGCCACATTTTCGCGGAAGGCGTTAGCGCTGCGCAGCCTAAACGGCTTAAAAAGCTTAAAATCTTTGTGCCGCCTCTGAAAAAATGTTTCGAATGTGACTGAAGAAGGCAGTTTCGCGCGGAGGACTGCAGAGAGGGGAAGAGGTGGGAGGCAGGCAACGGAGTTGCGCCGACAATTGCGTTCCCAAATGGAGTTTGGGAACGAGGGGAAAAGCCGTCATTAGGGAATTGCGGTCTCGTCTTTTTGGTAGGCAGCGGTTCCCCGAAAACCGGAACTGATTACCGTATCGCAGCAAAGAGGTCCAACCTTTGCTGAAGTCGCTGGATACCTAGCACTCAGCATCCGCGAGAGCCGTGCGAGCAGGATAAACCATGTCACAACCATCGCAGCCAAAATGAAAAAGACTAAGATGTATAGTCCCCAAACGAGTTGAGGCATAAAGACAAAATAGTTAGAGGTCCTTCGACAGCGCCGAGCTCCTGCGGAGGGCAGTAGCTCGGGTTGCTCAGGATGACGATCTTTTTATTAAGCGGCTTACGCCGCCCGCCGCTGGGACAGCGGCGGCTACCTCTGCATCCTCATTCCGTAAATTTGGTTCTAATTCCGTTAATTCAGTCAAAATTGAGCGACGGTCATAGCCACGGCTGCTCGACCGCCGCTACATTAGGCAAGGCACGAGCGGAAACCCTCGTTTAGCTCGGCGCGGTCGAGGTTGCGGCCGATGAAGATGAGTGAATTGATGCGAGGCTCGTTGCCCCAGTCGCGACCGGGCCGGCCATCCATGAGCATGTGGACGCCCTGGAAAACGAAACGCATGGAGCGCCCCTTCACGGCGAGGATGCCCTTCATGCGGAAGATGTCCTGCCCCTTGGTGCGGAGCAGCGTGCCGAGCCAATCGGAGAGCTTCTTTTCATCGAGGTCGCCCGCAGCGCGGATGCCAACGGACGTCACATCCTCGGCATGGTGATGATCGTGCTCCTCTTCGTGTTCAGGCTCGTGATGATGCGCCTCGCCCTCGTGTTCATGGTCATGATCATGTTCCTCCTCGGTGGCCGTGAGGAAATCGGGCTCCAGTTCCAGCGCGCGTTTCAAGTCGAAGCCGCCCACGTCGAGAACCTTGCCGATGTCGATGACCGAGTCCCTGGTTTCGTAGAGCTTCGCCATCGGGTTCATCTTGCGGATGCGCGCCTCGGTCGTTTTCAGTTCGGCGGGCGTCACCAAGTCGGTTTTATTCAAGAGAATCACGTCGGCGAAACCGATCTGCTCGCGCACTTCCCTCATGTCGTCGAAGTGGAGGCCGACATGCCGGGCGTCGACCACGGTGACGATGCCATCGAGCTTGAAGCTTTCCTTCACTTCCTCGTCGGTGAAGAAGGTCTGCGCGACGGGGCCGGGATCGGCCATGCCGGTGGTTTCGATCAACACGACATCGAATTTATCGCGCCGCTGCCGCAGCTTGGCCAAAATGCGGATCAAGTCGCCTCGCACGCGGCAGCAGATGCAGCCGTTGTTCAGCTCAAAGATTTCCTCGTCGGACTGGATGACGAGTTGATGATCGATACCGATTTCGCCGAATTCGTTTTCGATCACCGCGATGCGCTTGCCGTGGTTTTCGGTCAGGATGCGGTTGAGCAGGGTGGTCTTGCCGGCGCCAAGAAAGCCCGTGATGACAGTGACGGGAATCAGAGAAGAAGAGTTGGGCATAAGCGTAGTCAGGATGGGATGTAAGGGGAACCTACCTAGATGCCACGGCATGAGGGCTGCGTCAAGAGGCCCCAAGCCTGGCTAGCCGAGCTGAGTCGTCTCGCTGCGAGCCGTGGGCACATTGCCCGGCTTTTTGACGATCCGGGGTTTCATGCCTTCCTGCATTTGCAGCGTTAACTGGCGATAGCGGTGGGTGAGGTTTTCGTGCTCGCGCCGAAGCTCCTTCAAATCCTCCTCCAACTGGCGGATATGCTGGTCCTTGGCCATTTCCACGGCAAGGGAGGCGGTCGATTTATTCGCTTCCTTCTCCGGCCGCCTGGAGGCGCGCTTTCTCTCGAAATCAACCGCGGCGATCAACGCCGCGAGGGGAAGGGATTGGTTGGTTTTATAATGCGTGGCGAGGCTCTTCTCGGTCGCGAGACCTTCGTGGATAAATTCGCGCAGCGTGCCGACGGTGGTGGGTCCGTAGATTTCGCCGCTGGTGAGTTTGACCATCCAGAGCATCTCGAGAACATCGATCTCGGGAGCGGGACGCCATTGCTCATCGCTTTCATCCACCATGTCCTCCGGAGCGATCTGGGCGGAGTTCGCCCACTCCTTGAGTGTCTCCAGGTCCACCGGGCCGTAAATGGAATCGTCCGGCCCTTTTCTCACCCGCCAGAGTATCGGCGCCCCGTCGCCTTCCATTTCAATAAGCTCGCTCATAGAATTAGGTTCCTGGCTTGGGGATGAAGAGTTTCTGCCCTGTTTTTAACTCGCTTGTCTCCGTCAAGCCATTGGCCTTCCGAATTTCGGATACCGTCACTTTCACACCGCTGTCCCGATAGGCTTCACAAATCATTGTAAGCGTCTCGCCGCTGGCAACAACATGATAATAGCCCTTCTGCGGCTTTATGGGCGCGCCCCCGTCCGTGTCGGCGTTCTGGGCCGGGGGATTATCCGGGGGAGGGGCAAGGCTGGATGGGATGGGCGGTGGGGCGGATGCTTGCTTTGGGACGGCGGTTTCGGTGGTTGCCTCCGGCGAAGAGGTGTCCTTTTTCTTGGCGGACTTCGTTTTGCCGGAGGTCTTGGCCGCGGCGATCATCGCGGCGACGTTATCAATGAGTGTCTGCCGGGCCTGGATTTGGTCCGCTTTATATTGAGCGAAGGCCGCCTGCAAATCGGCCAGTTGCTGCTTCAGCGCGGCGTTATCGGTTTGCAGTTGCGTTAAATTGGCTTGAAGCGTGGCGACGTCGTTTTTCATGCCATCCACCGAGGTCTTGGTCGCCTCGGAATTGGCCTGGATATTGTCGAGCTCGTCCTCGGCCTTGAGCAGCTTTTCGCGCGCGGCTTCCGCGTCCTGCTGCGCGCCCGGGTCCTGCGCGTGCAATCCGGGCGCCGCGGCCAAGCTGAGTACGAGGCTGAGGAAAAGAGTTGGAATTCTCACGGGGTGGCGCTTTAAAACGCACTCCTAACATACGAAGCCTGTTAGCCTTCGGCAAGTCCGGCCAATTCCTGCTCATTGAGGATTTTCACGCCCAGCCGTTGCGCATCTTCGAGTTTCGAGCCCGCATTTTCACCCGCCACGACGTAATCGGTTTTCTTGCTGACACTGCCGGAGACCTTGCCGCCGCGCGCGATGATCCATTCCTTCACTTCGTCGCGCGGCTTTTCCAGAGTACCGGTCAGGACGAAGGTCTTGCCCGCGATCCTGGCTATCTCGACCCGCTCTGCGGTCTTCTGCGCCTTCAAATTGACCCCGGCTTCGCGCAGGCGGTCCAGGAGCTTGCGATTATTCGGATGGGCGAACCAGGTCACAATGCTCTTCGCCACCACTTCGCCAATGTCGCGCACCTCGCAAAGTTCTTCTTCCGTCGCCTTTTCGATGGCCTCCAGCGAACCGAAATGACTCGCCAGCGCGCGCGCGGCCCCGGCTCCGACATGCAGGATGCCCAGGCCAAAAATAAGCCGCCACAGGTCGGCTTTCTTGCTCGCTTCGATCCCGTCGAGAGTATTGCGCGCCGATTTCTCCGCCATGCGATCCAGGTTGGATAATTGCTCGAGCGTGAGGTGATAAAGATCGCCGGGATCCCTGGCCAATTTCGCCTCGACCAACTGCTCGACGAGCGATTCGCCCATGCCATCGATATCCATTGCGCCGCGCTGCGCGAAATGTTGAATCCGCCGCTGCGTTTGCGCAGGACAGGACGGATTCGGGCAACGCAGGAAAATGCCGTCCCAGCCGAGTTCCGTTTTGCAGGCCGGACATTGCTTGGGCGGCTCGATGGATTTCTCCTTCCCGGTGCGGGCCTCAACCACGGCGCCGAGCACGGCGGGGATGACTTCGCCCGCTTTTTCGACCGTGACGTGGTCGCCGATGCGGATGTCCTTGCGCTTGATCTCCTCGAAATTATGGAGCGTCGCGCGCGCGACCGTCGAGCCCGCCAATAGCACCGGCTTGAGTTCCGCCACCGGCGTGATGACTCCGGTGCGGCCGACCTGGAAGGTGACGCCTTCGAGCGTGGTCACCGCTTTCTCGGCGGAATATTTATAGGCGATGGCCCAGCGCGGCGCTTTCGAGGTGGCCCCGAGAGCGTTGCGCAGCCGCCATTCGTTGAGCTTCACCACCGCGCCGTCTGTGGCGTAGGAGAACTTTTTGCGCGCCAGGTCGAGCTCCTCCACCGCCGCGAGCAGTTCGGCTTTCGTCGTGCAGAACCACGTTTTCCCGGGCACGGGCAACCCGGCGTGGTTGATGAGTTCGAGCCATTCCTGCTGCGTGGCGCACTCGACGCCGCGGAGTTCGCCCGGGCCGTAAAGGACGATGGAGAGCGGACGCCTGGCCACCAGCCTGGAGTCGAGCTGCTTCAACGTCCCGGCGGCGGCATTGCGTGGATTGGCGAAGGTTGCCTCGCCCGCGGCCTCGCGCCGGCGGTTGAGCTTGTCGAAGGCCGCGCTCGGATAGTAGACCTCGCCGCGAACTTCCAGCACGGGCGCGCGATTCTTGATCTCCAGCGGCAGGTTTTTAATCGTGCGCAGGTTCCGGGTGATGTCGTCGCCCTTTTGTCCGTCGCCGCGTGTAAGGCCTTGCACGAATCGGCCCTTTTCGTAACGGATGCTGACCGCGACGCCATCGATTTTCGGCTCGATGACAAAGCCGAGTTTCTCGTTCGGCAGCTCCTTGTGGATGCGGTCGACGAAGGCCTCCAGCTCAGTCGCGGAATAGGTGTTGTCGAGGCTCTGCATGGGCAGCGCGTGAGCCACCGACGTGAAGTGCGGCAAAGGCTCGCCGCCGACGCGCTGGCTCGGGGAATCTGCGGTTGCCAATTCGGGATGCGCCGACTCCAAGTCGATCAGTTCGCGATAGAGCCGGTCGTATTCCTGGTCGGAAACGAGCGGCTGCGCTTCCTCGTAATAGGCGCGGTCGAGCTTGCGGATCTGCTCCACCAGCTCGCGATGTTTTTGGGCCGCTTGGGACATACCTAATTCAAACCGGACTAGCGCGGTTGTCGAGAATCAGTTGGCGATCAATTAGAGCTAACAAGCACCAAACCGGGCAATTATTTCCTTTAAGGAAAAAAGGTTCTACTCAAAGTCGCCAGAATCAAGCTCGCGACGTTTGGAGGCGTTATCATTTTTTAACGTGTTGGCTCGTCAAGCGCGATAGTTTTACCTCTCAAAATACATCATTTGGCGCGCTTCGTGTCCAGTTTCCATCCTTAATTTTTCTGACGTGGCACGGGCCCTGCAACTAAACGGCTAAGGCGGGGATTGTATCTCCATTTAGCCGCATCCCGAAAAGTAAAACGATGATCTTCATAAGCGAAATTAGTTGGCCCCAAATGTGCCTAATCGAAGTTGGGGTTATGCTTCAGGTAGCCGCGCTCTGCGCCAGCATCAGAGAACCATCAGTCAATCGGCATTTGCCAGATTCGCACGATGAGCAGGGTGAGGAAAACCGTGAATCCGTTGAATCAACCAAGGCCGATCACGACGAGTTCGATCAATTTTTAGAGAATCACAAGGAATGCTCGAATCAGGAGGATGCTCAACCTTCGATCAAGGCGGGAGATCTCGTGAAAACGGCGAAGGTGCATTTCGTGCAAAGTTTCAAGTCGAAGAAGACGGACCAAAGACTTCATATCAGCGGCCATCGGTGAATCGAAGATCGACTTTGCCGACGCAGCCACTCTCCCCATCAATGGCGTGGCTGCGTTTTTGCTCACCCCAACGCAGGGCCTGTTAAGGTTATTGCTGGACGGTGGTCTGGGTCGTGGTGGTGGCCGCAGGCTGCACGGCGGTTGTCTCTTCAGTCGTCGTGGTGGTTGAGGACGTTGGCTGAGGATTGCCGGCACAGCCGGCCAATGTCACAAGAACGGCTCCCAGCGTAGCGAAACTCAAAACAGTCTTTTTCATAATTTTATTCCTGGCGCGTGCGCCCGTCATCACGGACGCACGTGGCGCTTGGCCCGGTTATTGACCGGATGAGGTTGTGGTCGTGGTCGTGGTCTTTTTCTGCTCGATAACAGGCGCCGGCACGGGTGCGACCGGGTCCGTCGTCACCGTTTTCCGAACGACGACTTTCGAGGCCACCATCTTATCCCCGTCCTGCGTGTAGTAGACGGTCACAGGTATCCCTGATTTGACAACGTCCACTGATACGGGATTTCCGTTTTCGTCCACGTAAGTCGTGGTTTTGCTGAAGGTATAACTGACCGGCGCGGACGAAGTTTGTGTCTGGACGGTCATGGCATCGGGCGAAAATTCGGAGACAGTGCCTGCCGTGGTTGTTGAGGTGGTGGTCGACTGAGTTGTCGTCGCATCGACTTGAGCGGAAGCCAGACTCGGTAGGGCAAGTATTGCGCCCAAGACGGCAGCGCGGAGGCAATTGGTGGGGAGATTTTTCATAGTTTGTTATTTTTTGTTTGAAGCAAAGGCTCCGGCGTTTTGCCGTTTGAAGCCGTCTTCAGTGTGCGATTGCTTCAACGATGGTGGCTGCACAGGTCATGCCATCGCGCGGGATTCGCTTTTAGGCGCTTGTGGCAAAGGGGTTAGCGGGAAAGGCCGGAAAGAGGCCTCCCCTCAAAACGGGCATGCTGCGGGATTGGATGACGGTCTTTCCGCAAAATGCGTGCGTGGAAGGCCGTCTGATGAGGCAGCCTTTTCAGGTCCCGCAATGTTCTACTTGCCAGTGGCGTTGAGCGTACCGCAACGCTTACAGAGCGGGCGATTGTCGGTCCCGTACCGGTGATAATTTTTGCCGATGAGATTGCCCTGTTTACAAGAGGTGTTGTCGTGGTGGACGGATTCGACAGTTTGCTCTTGGTTTCGTTCGGTTGAGTACCAGGGACTTGATTTCATAGGAGGATCGGATAGGCCGTCAGTTATACCGAACTCCAATAGTACCATCGAGCCGTTTGGACATGTCGACGGGATCGCCGATCGATACCTGGGCGGGATTAACCTGGTAGGCCCAGACCTCGAACCACTTGAACTCCACCTGACCGTAGATGGTGGAGAAGGCTCCGTCAACGGCATCGAGGCCCTGGGCGACCTTGACGCGGCCGATGCGCGGCGTGTTGAAGCGGGCGTCGAAGGTGCTCCAATGATGCCCGAGAAAGACTTCAAAGTAGGCGTGGAAATCCATCGGCGTGCCAGGATCGAGCCGGCCGATGTCGGGGAGATGTCCGGTCACATAGCGGGCGGGAATGTTGAACGCGCGGCAGAAAGCGATGGCAACGTGGGCGAAATCGCGACAGACGCCAAAACGCTGGAGAACCACTTCCGAGGCGCTGATGACGGAGCTGCCCGCGCCAAAACGGTATTCAATGTTATTATGGACCCAGTCGCAAATGGCCTGGACCCGGTCGTATCCATTCTGCCAGTGACCAAATTGTCCCCACGCAAAATTGAGGAGCTTGTCCGAATCGCAATAGCGGCTGGGGAGCGTGTAGCGCAGGGTTTCGGGCGGCAACTGATAGACCGGGACAGGCAGTCCGGTAGGCTCGGGGTTGTCGGGCAGCGACGAAACGGAAACCAGCGCGTCGTGGTGGATGATATTCTCGCCCGGCTGCAAGACGGCGCGGTCGGTGAGATTACCGTGGGCGTCCTCGAAATGGTAGCAGGGAAGATGCGGGGTAAAGGTGAGCTGCTGCTGCAGGACACTTTGGTGCTCATCGTGGCGAGGTTTCAGGACGAGGAGAATCGCAGTGGGGTTGGCCGTTTGATACACGATGTGGCAACCGACGCGGACGGTGAGATTGAGAGAAGGATTGTTCATGAGGCGGGGGTACGGATGTGATTGAGAAAGGCGCGGAAGAGGGGATGATAAAGGGGATCGCGCTCGGGATGATACTGGACTCCAAGGCCGAAGGGATAGTCGCGAAGCCGCGCTTGTTCGATCACGTTGTCGTCCGCGCACCATGCCTCGATTTCGAGGCCCGCGCCGAGTTGGTCGAGTGCCTGGTGATGCGAGCTGTTGACGTGCGCGATTTGGATGGCTGCGCTCTTTTCGTAGCGGAGGGGCTGGATGTTTTGGAACTTGAGCTTGGCGTGGTTCGGGATATCGAGATGAAGCGTGCCACCGAGCGCGACATTGAGCACCTGCAGGCCGCGACAAATCGCGAAAAGAGGCAGCCGCCGCTGGAGAATGCCGGGCAGGATGCTGAATTCCCAGGCATCGCGCGCGGGGTCGGCGTCTTCAATCAAACTTGGATCGGGCACAGGTTGGCGGAGGAATTTCTCCGAGATGTCTTCCCCTCCGGTCAGAAGCAGGCCGTCGACTTGTTCCGGCACCGATTCGACCCGCGCATTCCAAAGACGCACGTCGGGATAGAGGCCGAACACCTTTTCAAAAGGAGGCGAGTCGACTTCCCGAATCCATGTGGCAATATTTTTCAACCGGAAAGAGTAACCCTAAAATCAGTCTTGTGCATCCTACTATTATGAGTTTTATCGGGCAGGCTCTTCCCAATTTCATTGGCTAACGAGCTCATTTCACTTGATTTTAGGAAATCGCGCATGTTTGCGCCCCAACTTCACTACGCAAAGAGGGGGCATTCTGAAATGGAGGTTGACCCTTCCGACTCCGGTCATCACGCTTTCCGCATGAGCTCCCGTTATGAAAAAATGTTGTACAAACGCTGCGGCAAAAGCGGTGTGCTGCTTCCGCGCATTTCACTGGGCCTGTGGCTGAATTTTGGCGACAACGATTCGCAGCCAACCGCGCGCGACGTGGTCCTGCGCGCATTCGATCTCGGCATTACGCATTTCGACCTGGCGAACAATTACGGGCCGCCACCCGGCTCGGCGGAAACGAATTTCGGAAAGATCCTGAGGAAGGATCTCGCGGCGTATCGCGATGAGATGATTATTTCGACGAAGGCCGGCTATGACATGTGGCCGGGGCCCTACGGCGAATGGGGATCGAGGAAATATCTGCTGGCGAGTCTCGATCAAAGCCTGAAGCGGATGGGCCTGGATTACGTCGATATTTTCTACAGCCACCGGCCCGACCCGGAAACGCCGCTGGAAGAAACGATGGGCGCGCTTGACCATGCCGTGCGTTCGGGCAAGGCACTCTATGCGGGCATCTCGAATTATCGTCCCAAGGAAACGCGCCGGGCCGCCGCGATTCTGCGCAAATTGGGCACGCCCTGCCTGATTCATCAGCCGCGCTACAACATGCTGGACCGGTGGATCGAGGATGGGCTGACTGCGGTGCTCGAAAAGGAGGGGATCGGCTGTATCGTGTTTTCGCCCCTGGCCCAGGGGATGCTGACCGACCGTTACCTGCGCGAGGTTCCGGTCGGCTCGCGCGCGAGCCGGGAACATTTTCTCAAGAGTGAGGCCGTGCAGAAGAACCTGCCGACGATTCGCGCGTTGCATGCGATCGCCAAACGGCGCGGCCAGCCTCTCGCCGAGATGGCGCTGGCCTGGGTGCTTCGCCTGCCGGTGGTGACTTCGGCCTTGATCGGCGCGAGTTCCGTTGCGCAATTGGAGTCGAACGTGAAGGCCCTGACGAATCTCGAGTTTACGAAACAAGAGCTGACGGAAATCCGGGACATTCTACGGTCCGCCCAGACATTCGTGAAACTTCCTCATCGCAAGAAAGAGACGACGCGGAAATAAAAAAGCTAGAGTAGTGCGGTGCAAATAATGCAGCCTTCCTCGTTCCCAAGTTTCACTTGGGAACGCCCCTTGTATCTGGCGAAATTTTCATTTCGCCCCAAATGTCTTTTCGACCCGAGAAGATCGGCAGTAAAACTGCCTCAGCAAGTGCGTTCCCAAGTTTCACTTGGGAACGAGGGAACCTCTAAAAGCGATAAAGAATGCAACCGATGAGGAACGCGATGAGCGCTATCACCGGAAGCAGCATTGCCGCCCAAATTGAACTTTTCATTTTAAATCCAAAATTTACTGCCCTCTGTTCTGCCACGGCTTCTTCTTCTGGCGCGCGATCTGGGTCGTGGCGCGCAGTTCGTAATGGGCGCCGCCGAGAAAGACTTCCATGCGCGACTTGAATTCGGGAGTCCAGACCACGCCGTAGTGATCGGCGGGCGCAAGCTCAATGCGGGAGCGTTCGCCCCCTCCGTTGGCGCGCGAGCAGACGAGGCGCAGCTTGACCGGCCCGGGCGCGTCCATGACAAGCTCACGCAATTGCGACCACCGCGCAGGGTCGGACCAATCCTCCAGCGGAAGATGGAGGACGAGCTCGCGCAGGAGCTGCTCGTAAGCTTCCGGAAGCCAGAGAACCTGCACGGCGCGAATCTTCGGCTGGTCTTCGCGACGATCGAGCGAGCCGGAGATGACGACGACCTCGCCGACATTAAGCGGGCGCGGCAGCGCAGTGTAGGTATCGGGAAAAACGAGGACTTCAATCGCGCCGGTGAGGTCCTCGAATGTGACGCGCGCCCACGGTTTCTTGTCCTTTTGCGTGGTGCGGATCTCCACCTTGGTGACGAGGCCGCAGATGCGCGTGTCGATCTCCTCGGAAGCGTCCTTGAGTTGCGCGACGGTATGAATCTGGAACGCCGAAAGATCAACCGCGTAATCGTCCAGCGGATGGCCGGTGATGTAGAAGCCGAGCAGTTCTTTCTCGTAACCAAGCCGTTCGCGCAGGGAAAAATCGGGCACGCTGTTCGCCGAGGTCTGTGAGTTTGATTTTTTTGCGGCTGGTTCCATCGGGCCGAGCAGATCGAGGAGCGAAGCCTGCCCGGCGTCGCGGTCGCGGGCGTTGGCGCTGGCCTGCGCCAGGGCGCCGTCGATTTGGGTGAGCAAAAGCGCGCGGTTGGGACCGAAGTCGTCGCACGCCCCCGACTTGACGAGACTTTCGACGAGCTTCTTGTTCATCCCGCGCGACTCGACGCGCGCGCAAAGATCGTGCAGGTCGCGAAAGGGGCCGTCCTTTTCCCGCGCGGCGATGATCAACTGCACGGCGGCCTGGCCGACATTCTTGATCGCGGAGAGGCCGAAGCGGATCGATTTTTCGCCGACGGTGAAGACGCTTCCGCTTTCGTTCACGCTCGGCGCCAGCACGGATATCCCCATCGACCTTGCCTCGGCCACGAAGAGCGCGATCTTGTCGGTGTTGTCGAGTTCGTTGGAGAGAAGCGCGGCCATGAACTCGACCGGGTGCTTCGCCTTGAGCCACGCGGTCTGGCAGGTGATGACGCCGTAACAGGCGGCGTGGGCCTTGTTGAAACCGTAACCGGCGAATTTGTCGAGGACGTCGAAAAGCTGGTCCGCCTTGGCTTTGGGAATGTTGTTCTTTTTGGCGCAACCCTCGACAAAAATCGCGCGCTGCTTCGCCATTTCCTCCGGCTTCTTTTTGCCCATGGCGCGGCGGAGCATATCGGCGCCGCCGAGCGTGTAGCCGGCGAGAATTTGCGCGGCCTGCATGACCTGCTCCTGATAGACCATGATGCCGTAGGTTTCCTTGAGGATCGGTTCGAGCAGGGGGTGATCGTATTCGGTCGGCACCTCTCCCGACTTGCGCTTCGCGTAGAGCGGGATGAATTCCATCGGGCCGGGCCGGAAAAGCGCGCCGATGGCGATGATGTCCTCGACGCAGCGCGGCTGGATTTGGAGACAAGCCTTGCACATTCCCGGCGATTCCACCTGGAACAGGCCCACGTTTTTCGCGCGGCTCATCAACTCGTAAGCGGCGGGATCGTCGAGCGGAATTTCGAGCGGCGTCATCTTTTTGCCGGAGGTTTGCTCGATCAGCTTCAGCGCGTCTTCGATCACCGTCAGCGTTTTCAGGCCGAGGAAATCCATCTTGAGCAGGCCGAGTTCACCCAGGGGTTCCATCGAGTACTGGGTGACGATGCCGTCGTGGTCGTCCTTGGTCAGCGGCACATAGTCGGTCAGGTCGTGGTCGGAAATGACGACGCCGGCGGCGTGAACCCCGGCCTGACGCGAAACGCCCTCGAGCGTCCGGGCCGAATCGATGACGGAGCGGGCGATGTCCTCCTCGTCGTAAGCGCGCTTGAAATCGGGGCTCTCCGCGAGCGCCTTTTCCAGCGTCATCTTCGGGTCGAACGGGATCATCTTGGTAAGGCGGTCGGCCTCGCCGTAGCTCAGCCCCATGACGCGGCCCACATCGCGGATGGCCATTTTCGCGCCGAGCGTGCCAAAGGTGATGATTTGCGCGACCGATTTCTCGCCGTATTTTTTCCGCACGTAATCGATGACTTCGGGGCGGCGGTTGTAGCAGAAATCGACGTCGATATCGGGCGGCGAGATACGCTCGGGATTGAGGAAGCGCTCGAAGAAAAGGCCATACGCAAGCGGGTCGAGATCGGTGATGCCGAGCACGTAAGCGATGAGGCTGCCCGCCGCGCTGCCGCGACCCGGCCCGACGGGGATGTCGTGCGTTTTCGCGTAGTGGATGAAATCCCAGACGATGAGGAAGTAGCTGGTGAAGCCGGTTTTGTTAAGGACGCCAAGCTCGAAATCGAGGCGCTCCTTGAGAGCGGGTTCTTTCGCGCGCGCGCCGAAGCGGCGATCGAGTCCCTCGTAGCAGAGGCGCTGGAGGTAGCCTTCCCTCGTCTCGCCTTCGGGCACGGCGTAGGCGGGGAATTTGTTTTCGCCGAGAACGATTTTCAGGTCGCACTTCTCGGCGATTTCGAGCGTGGTCGCGAGCGCCTCGGGCACGTCCTTGAAGAGCGCGGCCATTTCTTCCGTGGTCTTGAGGTAGAATTCCGGGCCGTGGTAGCGCATCCGGTTTTCGTCGTTGATCTTCGCGCCGGTCTGAATGCAGAGCAGCACATCGTGCGCGGAGGCGTGTTCCTTGAGCACGTAATGAACGTCGTTCGTCGCGACGATTTTGAGGCCGAATTGCCTGCCGTACTTGAGCAGTTCGCCGGCGACCTGCTTTTGTTGCGGCACGCCGTGGTCGGCAATCTCGAGATAGAAATCGCCGGGCGCGAAGATGTGTTTGAATTGGTCGATCGAACGCTCGGCGTCCTTGGCGCGACCGGCCGTGATGTAGCGCGCGACTTCGCCCGCCAGGCACGCGCTGGTGCCGATGAGCCCCTCGGAAAGCTGCGCGAGGATTTCCTTGTCGATGCGCGGCTTGTAGTACATGCCCTCGAGGTGGGCGGAGGAGACGAGCTTGACGAGGTTTTTGTAACCGGTCTCGTTTTTGGCCAGGAGCAGGAAATGCGTGGAGGCTTCCTTCGCGCTATTGGCCTTGCGTTCGTGGCGGCTGCCCGGCGCGAGATAGACTTCGCAACCGATGATGGGCTTGACGCCCACCTTGCGGCACTCCTTGTAAAATTCGATGGCGCCGAAGAGATTGCCGTGATCGCTGAGGGCCAGCGCGGGCATTTTGAGCTCGGCGGCGCGCTCAGCCAGCTCCGGAATGCGGGACAGTCCGTCGAGGAGGCTGTACTCGGAGTGGACGTGAAGATGGACGAAGGTTTCCGGCGCGGGCACGCTTCTAATTTAGTGCCGTTTTTTGGCGTCGCGAGAACAATCCTAAGAAAGGCGGAAAAGACATTACGAAATTACTAAATTTACCAAATTAACGAATTTTTTTGGGTGAGTTCTCCCCATTCGCGACGTTCAGTCCGACTTGCATTTTGGCTGAAGTGGGGCAAATGGGCGCCATGACTGCTCTTCCCCAACGCAAAAATCGCCCCGTGGTAACCGTGGGTGAGATGTCTCGACGAGCGGAAGAAATCCGAAACGAGACGGTTGTCACCTCATCCATGGAAGAGATGGAGGCCGGCTTCGAGAAAAAGAAAGCGGCGGCCATAAAGCGGCACCGGTCTTAGTCAGTCATACGGTCGATCCATGAGAGCGGGTCTTCTGATCCGCTATAGTAGTAGGCGAGGGTATAGATGAAATGTTCCTCCTCGATGCAGCCTATCCGATCGCCAAATTTTTTCGTGGGACCGCAAGTTCGGATCGTGGGAAAGTTCGCCGGATCGGCGAAACGCCAGCGGGTCGGACTTTACCGGATCGTGGCGACAGCGGCTTTAATTTCATCCAAAAAGGCGACGGCCTGTTCAAGGAGGCCCGAATCGAAATAGTAATCGACCTCCTGGTCGAATTCGGCACGGGCCTTCGGGTGGTTTCGGATTGTCTTCACGGATCGAGAGGATGACCACCTACCGAACTTCTTCAATGGTAAACGGCACATCCTTGAGCCCGACGACAAAGACGATCATCTTGAGCGGGACCGCGCCTTCGTTTACGCCGTTATGGATGACGTTGACCGATTCGAGGGAGACTTCGCCGGTGCGGACGACGCGCTTCTCGCCGGTGATTTGGTAGACGGTGAGTTCGCCGGCGAGCAGATAGCCGAGGAGCGGAACGGGATGTCGATGCCAGCCGGTTTCCTGGCCGGGAGCCATTTCGACGAGGAGAGCGGTGACTTCGGGCGTGCCTTCGTGCGGATACGCGATGGGCTGCCCGAGGGAGTTTACCGTCGTCCGCAACAAAGGCTGGACCGTTTCGGGGTTCATGATTCCAAAGAGTATTCTCTTGGCTGGAATCGAGGGAGCAAAATAGTGCGTGTTTGGCGGCTATTGTAGCCGTGCTCGTGAGAGCAAGGATGAAAAGCAGTGCATTTTCGGTTTAGGTTGGCGGATTCCTCACTTATCCCGAAGGGATAAAGCCATGCGTCTATCTAAAGCGAAAAGGATCTAACGCTTCGCCGGGGAATCCGCCGTCTCACGACGGCGGCTACGGGGGAAGACGCCGGAGTTAGGCGCTTTGTTGTTCCGCGGGCACCAGAGCGGGCATGGGTCTAGGCGACCGATGGCGCAAAAGACAGTTGGCGAAGTTGAGGGTATCGCGCCAAGGAACGATTTTCGATACTTCGCGGGCGTAGGTGGCGGCGATGGGAAGATTGAGGACGCGAGCGGGACGAGTGGCGGCGAGTTGCGCCATTTCAGTCTCGAATTGGAAGTGACGACCGGCCGGAAGCCAGTCGCCCAGCCACGCCCGGCGCACGAGGCGAAATCCGCACTGGCTGTCGACGATGCCGCTGCGATGCAGGAGAGTGGACATGGCGCGATTCGTCCAGCGGCGCAGAGGAGGCATTTTGCCGGCATCGGGGAAGCGATTGCCAACAATGAGGTCGGCCTCGAATCGCCTGCGCCAGAAATGTTCGAGATCGCCGGGGTCATGCTGGCCATCGCCGTCGAGGAAGAAGAGCCATTCCACGGAATCAGGCAGGCGGGTCAGCGCATGATGAAGCGCAGCGGTTTTGCCGTGATGAGGTCCCGCCAGCGCGACGATTTCAGCCCCGGCCCGCGCGGCCAGGGCGGCCGTGTCATCGCTGCTCGCGTCGTCGATGAGGGTGACCGCAAAGCCGGCTTCGCGGCATCCGCCCACAACCTGCCCGATGGTGGCGGCTTCGTTGCGTGCCGGGATGAGAACCAGAGCAGTCGACTCCCGCGGAGCGCAGGAGCTAGACGGCCCAGAGCGTATAGACTCGATTGAGGACGGCGCGAACATCGATGGGGGGAACCTTTTTCATGGCTTGGGGAACGACCTCGGGCTTGCGGGCGATCAGGCGCAAGAGATGATGACAGCGGGTGGCGAGCAAGGTCGAAATCTGGAGCGAAAGGCGGCTGGCAAAGGGATGTTGCTCCCGCAGGAGCGCAACAAATTCGGCATGATCGATGACGATGGCTTTTACAGTCGACGCGGCGACGGCGCTGGCGCTGCGGCGTTCCCCGGAAAGCATGGCCATCTCGCCGAGAAATTCGCCCGGTTTTACCAGGCCGAGCGGAATATTTTCGCCCTTGTGGGTCTTTTTCAGGATTCGCACTTTGCCCTCGGTGATGACGTAACAATTAGTGGCCTTGCTGCCTTCGCGCAGGATAAAGGCGCCGGTGTCATAGGTAACGAGCTTGGCGCCGGGAAGCTCACGCAGCAGTTCTTCGGGAGATATGGCCAACGTGGTGGCGCGCTTTCTTTTGGGAGCTTTTTTAGGAGCTTTCTTCATGAGGATCATCCCGATGTCATAGCTCCGCGCAGTTCATTTGGCAAACGACATTGTAAAGGCTTACCAATAAAGCACCGCAGAGCATCTCTCCGCGCGGGAAGTTACCAACCCTCGGTGACGGACTTGACGATATTGTTGGCCAGGTCCTCGGCCGCCAAAGGAAGGGCCTGGCGCTCACCCTCCTGAATGTCGCTCTGCGTAAAGAAGTAGGTTGTTCCGGCAATGCCGGCATTTTCAAAAATCTTGCGTCCGAGGCGGCGGTTGACGAAGGTGACCGTGGCCTGAATGGTTATCTGATATTCCGCCGTGACGAGGATGTCCGTCGAGCTGCTGCGCACGGCGGTGCGTTGCACGTTGGTGACAACGACATCAAGCTCCGAGTCGGCGTTCTGGGTTTGGTTGACCTCGAGGGTTCCATCCGTGTTGAAGCGGTTAATGATTGCGTTCGTCACGCTCAACTGCAGATCGGGCTCAAGGCTGGTGTTTTTGGCCATCGGAACGTAAACGCTGCGGACGCCTTGAAGATCGCGGCCGGACGTATTGCCGACCCGATATCCCGCACAGCCATTCAAGACCAGGATAACGAAAAGCAGGAACGCCAACCGGGCCGCTCCGGGCTTGGAAACAATTCCCCTCATTTCGGCAGCGGGGTCGTGTCGGGCGGGCTGGCCACAGGTTGCGCGGCGGGAGCCGTGGGTGTGCCGGGCGCCGCGTTGGTCATTGGAGTGGGAGTCGTGTCGCCGGCAGCGGTCGCGCCGGGAGAGGAGCTCGTCACGGGCGCATTCGGGTCAGCCGGGAGAGCGCCGCTGCTGGAGGCATCCGGAGGAGCGGAATTGGGGACGGGGACGCTGGGGGGGCTTGAGTCGGACGTATCCGGCGCTCCGGAACCTTGAGGATCGCTGCTAGCCACCTTCTGGGGCGGTGGCACGGCAAGATTACCCGAACCATCGGGCCCGATGCCGCCCGGCAAGGCCTCGACGATGGGCCGCAATTCCTGAATGCGCTTCTTGGCAAGTTGCGCCTGGGCCGAGTTGGGATCTTCGCGCACGACTTCATTATAGTAAATGAAGGCGGCGCGGGTTTCGTGCTGGGTTTCGTAGAACTTGGCGACATCAAAAGCGCCCTGCGTCTGCCTCGACCCAAGTTTCTGGATATTTTCCTGCGCCTGCACGGCTTTGTCGCTGTCGGGATAGCGCACGAGATAATCCTGGAACGCGTCGACGGCCTTTTTCGCGGCGCCCATGTCGTAATCGCCCAGTTCGCACGATTTCATCCAGGCATAACCAATCTGGTACTGCGCATTGGCGGCGACCGAGCTGGTGGGATAATTATCGAGCACGGTCTGGTAAGCATCGACCGCATCGGTGTACTTGCGCTGATTTTCGCGGGCGAGGCCGATGTTGAACTGGCATTGCGCGGCCCAGGTGCCGTAGGGCGCATTCTTGATCACGCGCTGGTACATTTCGATCGTCCGTTCCATGGAGGGCCCGACGGGGATTTTCCAGATGCGCTGCGGTTCGCCGGCGAGATAGAGATTGGCGATGCGGTACTGCTCGTTGAGCGCCTGTTCGAAGTAGTCGCTGGAGGGGTACTTCGTTACCATTTTCTGAAAGGCCTGGAACGAGTTATAGAAGTCGCCCTCGTCCTCAAGGATTTTACCCACGCGGTATTGGGCTTCCGGCGCAAAGAAGGAAAGTGGCCAGCGACGCAGGAGGGCCTTGTAGGCCTTGAGTGCGGCGTCGCGGGCGCCCTGGGCCTCGAGCTTATGGGCCAGTTCCAATTGGTCGCGCGAACTGGAGGCGGAGACGTCGCTGCCGCTCTCATCCGACCAGCCTTCGCCCGGACGCCAGACGAGTTCTGCCTGGGCCAGGGAAGTTACGAAGCTCAGCGCGAAAAGTCCGAAAAGGAGGGGGCGTAAGCGGAGCATGGGTTGCGAGAATACCAAATCGGACGGGTGGGTCAAGCCGATGCGGCCCATGGGTTCCAAGCCCTGCAGTGCGCCATGAATCCATGCGCACAGCGGTTTCGCAATGCGATGCGACCTACCGTGCTTCTTTTGAATCCAGCTCCATGCGGAGTTTCTGAGCCAGTTTGGCCGTAAGAACCTTTGTTGCGCGACGCTGCGCTCTATCCTGGCTTGGGGCAGGGATCAGGGAATCGCGCTGTGTCGGTGGGGTGGTCAACAGCTTCACGACTTCGCCTATCCGCAACCATTCAGGTAATCCTTCGTACCAACCGCGATCCTTCGGTACGAAATATTCGCAGGCGATTCCCTTCTGGATGCCTTCCAGATAATACTCGCCAATGATCTTGCCGTGCCGTCCCACATAAATAAGAGGCCCCTTGGATTTACTAATTTTTGCTACCTTCGGGGCAGGCTTGCACTGGTCATGAAGGGTGTCCATTTCCTTTGAATCCTTGCTCGTTGGTTTATTTTTCAGTTGGCAATACCCAGAGCAATAGCCTCGCCACCGAGATGACTAGGATCTCATAAATCATTGCTTTGCCTGAGCTACCCCAAGTATCGGTATTCACGGTCCTATCCTTAACACAAAGTTGATTTGCCCTCGCAATACGGCGGCCTCAATCCTCATGAGCAAACCGACCTTTTCGATCGTGGGGTGCCTATTAAGTCAATCCTCCGTTAGATCTGCGGCTATCAGAGGTATGGGCTAGGAGGGACTTGAACCCCCACACCTTGCGGTACCAGAACCTAAATCTGGCGCGTCTGCCATTTCGCCACTAGCCCGGAAAGCAAAACATTAGCTTTTGGAGCGGAATTAACAAGAATTTGCAACTCGTTCGAGTTAAGCCAACTTGACTACATCCATGGCCGCATCCCCTTCCCCCGAATATCTGATTATTTCCGCTTCGCTGCGCACGGCCAGCTTGAGCCGCATGATGGCGGAGACGTTGCGCGCGGCTTACGTGAAGCTGGGCGCCGGGCATCAAGTGATCGATTTGCGAGAGTACGTTCTGCCGCTTTGCGATGGCGAGGCCTGTTATGAACATCCTCACGTGACGACGTTGTCCGCCCTGATCGAGCGCGCGCGCGTGATCGTCCTGGCCACGCCGATCTATAATTACGCCGCGAACGCCGCGGCCAAAAATCTGGTCGAGCTGACCGGCAGCGCCTGGGAAAACAAGACGGTCGGGTTCCTTTGCGCCGCGGGCGGAGGGTCCAGCTATATGTCGATCATGAGCCTCGCCAACAGCCTGATGCTTGATTTCCGCTGCCTGATCATCCCGCGCTTCGTCTACGCGAAAGGCGATGATTTCAGCGCAAAAAAGGAGCCGACGCCGGATCTCGCCGCGCGGATTCATGCCCTGGCGGAAGCGTCGGTGAAAATCCGCAATACGTAAGCCCCCTGAAGTAGCTCACTTGATTTAAAGTATCGCCGGAAGAGGAAATCGGCGATACGCTTCGGCATGGCCAAAACTTCCTCCCACCGTTTGGTATTCAAGAAGGACCGGTTTCTGAATCTCGGCGATGCGATACCCTGCGGAACCCGCGACGACGGCGGCGTGCGCCTGCCCTTCGGCGGACGTTGCATGGTCGACAGCATTTACCACAACGAAGTCGCCGGCCAGTTCGTCGTGACGATCAGCCATTATCCCGAAGTGAAGGTTTGACGGACTGCTTCCCTCGTTCCCAAGTTGTACTTGGGAACGTTTCCTGTTCCTCGCGAAATTTTATTTCGTGCTAACTCAACTGCCTTGATCCCGCCGGGATCAGCAATGAAATTGCCTCAGCAAGTGCGTTCCCAAGTGCAACTTGGGAACGAGGGAATCCATGAGGAAAGCAGCTTTTTCACTTCCTCAT
>Ga0116229_10005752_pt1 | contig 20136 bp, 15 predicted proteins | sample S1TSphgellanicum_3_FD_87313 | JGI IMG/M metagenome (GOLD analysis project Ga0116229, IMG submission 87313) | Host-associated microbial communities from peat moss isolated from Minnesota, USA - S1T2_Fc - Sphagnum magellanicum MG | ecosystem: Host-associated > Plants > Peat moss > Unclassified... | reverse complement strand
AATTTAAAATATTTTTTATAATATTAATTTATTAAAAAAAAAAAAAAATTAAAAAGGAAAATTTTTTTTTGGGTGGTTTTAAATTTTTATGGTTTTTTTTTTTTTTTTTTTTGTTGTGTTTGGTTCACTTTATTGACATGTATAAACAATTGAAAGGGGGAGTGGTTTGGCCTATGACATGTGAGACCTTAAAAACCTAATCCTTTTCCTAATTAGTTAATCACTAATGGAAGGTTAATTTCTATTTTAAAATAAAAGGGACATATATAAAAATGAGGAACCTCTCCACCAATGGACACATGAGTTTCACTTCTATTTTGAAAGGGACATAAAACTTGTGCCAACTTAAAGTTACTACTACTACGGAGGAGGGTGACTGAAAAAGCACTAAAAGAAATAATTTGAAAAAAAGGACTCTTTACTATATAACTTTGAAAAATTGTACAAAATATTCTCCCAAATGTACTCCCACTCACCTACCATGAAAAGGATGGGTACACCAATAGGAGTTCTATAGTTTTCTATAGGTGTTAAAAAAATTTGTTTTCTATAGTTTTGTTTTTCAATAGTTGCAAAACCCCTCCCTCATTGTACTTAACCTAATTTGTTTCTATAGTATTTTTTTCCCCCTATAGTTGCAAATGCCCTCATTGTACCTAACCTAATTGTTTTCTATACTATAGATTTGTTTTTCAATAGTTGCAAATCCCTTCATTGTACCTAGCCTAATTGTTTTCTATAGATTTGTTTTTCTATAGTTGCAAATCCCCTCATTTTACTTACTTAGCCTAATTGTTTTCTATAGTTGCAAATCCCCTCTTGTACCCAACCTAATTGTTTTCTTATATTTTTGTTTTTCTTTAGTTGCAAATCCCCTCATTGTGCCTAGCCTAATTTGTTTTCTATATTATTTCTCTCTCCCCTTTGCATTTTTCCTTTTGAAAAAACCTTGTAATGGACAAGAGAGATGGTGTATAGTGTATATAGTGTTGTGGGTTGAGGAAGGTGATAACAATGCTTGTTGTGTGTTGGGAACAATATTGTTGTGAATTTGCAAGCTTACTTTGATCATGATCATGGTTGGTTTTTGGTGACCATGTACACTTTGTGCTGCTTCATGTTGTGATGATCTTTTGCATTGGGTTGGGAAGCTTTTGGAAGCTTTTGGAAGCTTTGGGAAGGTTTCTAGATCAACTTGTGTATTGTGTTTTGGTCACCTTCTTTGCTTTGCTCTTTGTTTTCTTCATTGGGTGTTTGGCAAAAACATCATGCCGAGTATGGATGTGGTTGCTTCAGGGGAAGCTCTCACTGGAGCTCGAAGTGGGCCAGTTTGGTTGCCAGATATCTTCACCAAGAATGAGGTTACGGGGAAGTGTAACTGTGGCCGCACATGGAGTGATCATGTGTTTTGCATCACTTGCAGAAGGAGTTGTCTTTTCCGACGTGATTTCGTCGGCGAGAGAAGTGCTCATTTTCAGCACAGCTTCCTGGAGATAAGTGAAGCCGGCCAGCACCGACCTGTGATCAAAGCCCAATGCATGGAACGTCTGCAGGTGGACGTTTCCGGAATCCAATCTTCATACTCTGATGGGGAGTATAGCGCCAGCTTCTTCCAGCCGAACATCTTTCTCTACCGTGAAGCAGATCCCGAAACAGAAATTGTCTCCAAGAAAGCAGCAGCAGCAGCAGAAGGTATAAGCAGATCATCCGAAAACAGGCAGCAAGTAGCTGGTGATCAGCTCGGCACGTTAGCTGCAGCACTAGTTGCAGCCGCAGGGAGGCACGGATCATCAGGTCTCATGAGAAGTTCGATGCGTAATCATCAGCCCTTCCTCTATTGCAGAAAGTGCAACAAAGTCGTGTACAGCGATGGAGGCAGAGTGATGTTTTGCTCCCTTCAGTGCAAAATGGAAACTGCACGGGATGATCCGACTGTGACCTTAATGGGTCGTCCTCCATTCCCGTCTACAGCATCTGAAACAAACCAGCTTAATGATCCCATGAGTATCATACGTATCAATGCTTTGTGGTTAGCTGTGCAAGAGGCAATCGGACACCTCCGGTAAATTAGGGATGATGAAACTGCAAGCAGCTCTCTCTCTCTCTCTCTCTTCAAGAGATCCACCCAACACTTGCAAATCTTCATGCTTCATCTCACAGGTACCCAAGCTCCTAAACAGCATTCTGGCAGCAAACTTCGAAGAGTTTCTGCTCAATTCCGCGACAATTTTATGATCTTGTTTTTTTGCAATCTTTCATGCTTGTCAAAATGCAATGTGCTGCAGATTGGTTGGTAGTCATAGTTGCAAGCAGATTATTTTTTTTGGTGCAGATTTTCTCTCTCTCTCTCTCAGAGCAAGCATCAGTGGCCATGAAGAAGATTAGGTCTACAGTAAACCTTGGTACACGTACGTACACTGATCTACAATATACATATACCTATACTTATCATCTACGTATAGGTATAGTATAGTATCAACTGACAATTGTTTTGGACCACTATACAATTGTTTTGGAGCTTGCTTGTACAAATTGGGTTTGGAATGTTTTTTTTGACTAAATTTCCTGCCATGTTGTTTGTGCCTGCTTCTTTTCCGTGTGTATGTATGCCATAGTATACCTTAGCTTAGCAGCTTCCGCACTAATTTATATTATTCTCAGAAATGTGCCAACCCTAACCCTGAAGATGTGCCAATTATCAATAGCAGATATGTGCAAGGTTATCTTTTGTCTGTGGTCACCTTCTTGCTTGATTATTTCATGTGAGCTTTCTTTACATAAAGGTTGTAATCAAGCTAATCACAAGAATGTACAGAAACCATGAAGGATGCAGAAATACCCATCAAGAGAGCAAACCTCTGCAAAAAGGCTTGTACCCAACATTTATTGGCAATGAACACAACTCCCATGAAAAAGGAACTAGAGACATGGACACTAGTCCAGTGTCAATGGACAAATGTCACGTAATCTGGACCTGATGCCATGAACCTGGCAAAGGAAACCATTGCAACTTACATATAAACTTTCCCCAGAGCTTCCTCACTAGAACTTCTGGTTCTGGTGCTGCTAAAACAGTCTGATATTTCCTAGCTGTTTACAGAAACACAATCTGGTGTGGCACGTTATGTTACATGGTTGGTTCCACAGAACTGAATGGCAGCAACTCCTCTGCAACAATTTCAGACCATCTGAGACACAGCAGTATATGACAATCTGTACAAAGGCAAGCATTGATTGTCTGGACAAGTTTTGGAAGTAATGAAGAGATGACTTTGGTACACAAGTCATACCAGAGATGGAAATGAACTCCAAGCTTGACAGCTAAAGCACCGCCGAAGATCATAAGGGCTGGAATATTCCACATGCAACCAATTCCCCTGCAAAGTGTACAAAGTATTTCTGCACATAAGCACAGGTGGAAAGACATTGAAATTTTGAGACATTGGTGCATTGTCTTATACAGGTCAAGTTCAAATTTCTGCATTCTGCAACTATGCTGTTAAAACTCATCAGACATAAGGATCTCTATTCAGATGAGATGTTGAGATGTGAACTCTATGCATATGATAAAAACCATTCTGCAGCTGAAATGCTGTCACAGTCCTTTGCTAAACAAGCTATGCAAATAACAGAACAATACTAAAAGATGCAGAAAACAGAACAGAAGTGGACAATCAATAGGAGACTTAACAAACGCAAGTCAAGTATCAAACAGGTAGTATCACATCACAGTGCACTGGATCTGCTCATGACAGGCCACACTACTCTATCCTCCACCAAAATAGCCATTGTGCAATCACCATCAGCATTGTCTTCCTAATTGCTTTTCAGTGAAGTTCATACCTCTGTTGCTCTTGATCAACTACATCAAAATCTTAGATTGCATCACCCTTTCTTTACATGGTGCAGGATGTAGATGCACTGGATACTCCTACTCCAGATGAAATACATGAGACAGGCAGAGAAATCTGACCTAAATTGAACTCTGGAGGCACAGAAGACATGCAGCCAAATCACTGCAAGGTGACTGACAATGCAGTACAAGTTGCTCCCAGTACAAATTCCTTGATACCACAGAACATCCACCATGCCACAGCTCCATAGTCAATCCACTGTTCCATTATGTCTCTTTGTCACTAAAGTCTTTGACCTTACACTTTGTTCTTGTACACTACATACTAGGAAACCTTGCTAATAATCTATAAGTACAAAAATACCCTTCACATTCTTACATCACACATCAAATGCATGTGATCTTAGGGACTACCACAAGGGAAAATGCCTGACATTATGTGAAGTTACTATATGTACGACCATTATAACACCTGACCCCTGAGCACTTTTGACAGCTCAAAATGAAAATTGAAGAAAAACACTTGCTTTCAATTCTGCATGCAACAAAGTTCTCCTGGATTCTAACAAGCTGCATATCTTCATAAGGATGCTGAGAAGCTAGTGTGGCCATAAGTACAATGGTCATGAGGGAAAGAAAATTACTCATCATTACATTTAGCATTACTTGCATACAAATTTATCTTGCAAATCATATGATATCCAGTCATGACACAAAGCAACAGAATTCACATGCAATCGCTATGTTGTACAGTGGTTCTCCAACAGAATTCAGTGCTTGAAAGCTTTTAATAACATGGGAATTTGGACACCAAGAAGGTCGATTAAGCTATAATTCTCAGATAAGGGAATTCTGCACTCAACAGAAACTCCAGAGAATGTGACCACAATAGACCAGGCACATGTGTAAAAAAAATTGTATTGTAATCTGAGTGCATGTCCACTTGTTTTACAAAGTCTGTATTCCTGGAGCTTGCACATAGTTTAACATACCCTACATCACAAGCTTTCAGAAGGAGAGTGTGAGGGTAGGTAAACCACTATAGTGCTGCCGTACCTAGAAACCTTGATCCTAGAACAAGGACAATCATTGTAAACTGGATATATGGCAGACCAGAATCATACAACCAATCGAAGATGGGTAGAAAGACAAAATATGAAACTACAATGGGGTGCATGAAATGGAGCAAGGGCATGGCTTTAGGTCCTGATTTCATAGCAAGCTGCACGAGTCAGCGCCCGAAAGCCTTTGAAAGACCGATAGTCAACATGCTCAATATCCACTTTGTCATTTCGGAACCCTGAAAGAGCAACACCCATGATCTTGAAACCCACCAGCAAAGTTGGATACTCATGAAGCCGGTCCAGTCCTTTTGCAAGGTGTAATTTTCCAGTCAGGCAGGGAGCCTTGTCCTTAGGAATACGGCCAATATTCCAAGTCGAGATCTGCAGACAGCCAAGAAACATCAAGGTATAACATAAGTGCACCACAGAATAAACTGAACTGAAGGAGTAAACATCAAATTAGGGGTCTAAAATTGTGGCACTGTAAATGGGCACCTGTTGATCCCTCAAACATGTGTAGCATTTTGAGTAACTGAGATTTGGAATCCACATTCACTAAAACATCTTCAGAGATGAATCCACAATATTTTCAGCAGTTGGTGTACAAATTTGTCCAAACACCATTGGATGTGGCACATACTCACTACAGAGACTCAACAGAAACACATCCCAGACATACAGAGGAGGAAGAGAAGGAGCTTGCTAGGTTGCTATGGACAAAGCGATATTGACCTATCAGAGGCAGTCAATCACTGGAGAAATAAGAAAAAAGGAGACTTGTGCATCAGGCAATAAGTACCTTTGTATTGTGATTATGTGTTACTGTACCATGGTTGGCACTCAAATCTGAAGAAGCTACTGCAGGAGGCAAAGGCAGCTGAACTATGATAGAGTCCACAGGCTTGCCTGGGTCAGCACGAATTCCCACCATCACATTGACAGTGACCACTCCTTCCCCTGAGCTTAATTGGGGTTTTACATAAATGGGTGTGTTCTTCAAATTCTTCACCCTGCAGCAGTCAAGTGGACAGTACTCTATTAACAGCATGCCCATTACAGTCAAGAATGCCAAAGGGAGCAGCATCAATTCAGATTTTCCTAGTTTCCAGAGTAGTAAAGGTTTCTTTGAATCTGGAGTTAGGAGCACTAACAAGCATGAGCTCCTGAAAACATAAGAGATAAACCTGTAGCTCATGAGCTTGAAGGAGCCATCTGGGGGCACAAATGACAGCTTTTGATTTGCCTCCCATGACTTGTATCGAACACATGGATGAAAGCTCACATCGTTCAATATCGAGGGGTTTGTGAATGTCACTGTTACATCTGGCATGCCTGAGAGTCGTGAGGTAGCTCGCACCTCCCCATAAACTTCACATCTTGCAAGAAACCCATCCCTGCAACCCATATCCAGGAAAGAGTTTCATCCTCATGGTTACCTGCCCTATTAGCAATCAAAAACCTGCAGAACTTGCCCTGTAAATAGTAGTAGGATTGGACTATCAATTAAGTGCCAATGCAACATCAAAATCTCCAATTGAAGGAAGTAGAACAGCAATGTGATGTGAATACCGATTGACAGTGGCATCCATCTCCTCCATCAGATCAAAGTAAATCTCATTGTTGGCATGCTTTATGCCACTTGCACGCCAGCGTACATTTGAAGAGGTGGCTGATGGCAGGATCCTTCCCATGTTTGATGCTCCACCTGTCACGACACTGATAACCCGACTCACCAGATTTGGTGGCACTATGATCTCCTTCAGAATATTTGGCTCTGTCGTCATTGGAAAGCCACTGTCCATCATCTCGTCCAGTAGCTGTTACTATCCAGTGCCATCCTGTCAGGTTTTGTAGAGTTCCCCAGACAATACTATAACACCTATTCAAACCTCAATTGCAGAAGAGTGATAGTGAAGTAACAGCTCAAGTCTATGGCATAAAGTCTTTGCCAAAGAGATCATTCTATATAACAGTGCTGTTAACTCGATTGCCTCTCCCTTTGTCCAAGCAATCAACATGGATCCTGTCAAAATCTTCAAAAGGAAGGGTGAATAGACAAATTGCTACCTGATAGACAATGACAAAGTTATCTTTGATCAAGTCATCATTGAGGCCTCCAAGGTAATCTGAGAGGACATCTGCAACCCTGCCAAGAAACTTCCGCATCAGCGGGTCCCACATTAGACATCCCTGTTGGAAGATCTAATGTTTACTGGTGCAATAACAAATCCACAGCTGTAAATTCAAAAAAGTCATCCTCAAATCAAAACCATTGCATGTACAAAGCACAGTAGTCTACATGAGCAGAATAAGCCAAGAAGACAGGGAGACATATCCTCTAAACACACCTCCATATGTTAGGTCTGGATGACTGCCACCCAGCTAATCCACTGGAAGAAGCAAGAAAAGAATAAAAGAGAGGCTGAAGCTGTGAACTGCCTTGTGATAAGGGAGCACTGTACTTCCATCCCGCTTAATCACAAGGCAGATAAGTCTGGAAAAAAGAATGTAAACATGAGGGCAGCAATAACATAGAATAAAAATTCACTAAGCTTACCTCAATCCCAAGCAAGGGAGACATCTCGGATCGAGCACAAGCCAGGAAGGTAATACCCTCCCGTACAATATGCAAAAGGTAGTAAGCAGGTGCTGCTATCACTGACGGCACTTGTCCTTTTGCCTGCACCTTCTCCATTAACTTCAATACCATACTGAGAGAAAAGATGCACCATCTTAGGGGCAATTCTTCTCATAACACACCACAATGGAAGTAGCTTACAAAAATCCTTCAGAATTTCAAATTGAGAGATGGCCTGCTACTAAGACTCATGATTTCAGATCTGAAGACATACCAGTGAACAGGATAAAGAAGTAGATCCAACCCTAAAAGAGAAAGGAAAACAGACTGAGGAGACTATTGAACTACAGTGACAGACTCTGACAATATTTGTGATTAAATGACACATAAAATGTAACAAATAGATGCAACCCAATATGTTCAAAAGAAACCAGTGGGTTGCATTTGAGTTCCTTAATAATCTCAGAACAACAATAGATCCATGAACTTGCAGACAAATCTCTGCAACAACAATTTGGAAGTAACATGACAATGGGTGCAGTCATAACCTTCATGAGAGTAAATTCACAAAGTGTCAGACCATCACCTTCATCATAAATAGCAGTGACAAGCTGTCATGACTACTCATCAGTTCCTGGTAGTGGGTCTAGATACATAGATAGCAATCTGCCCAAATCTTTGTGCAAAAAATTACACCCAAAATTTGCATCCTGTTTTTCCATCACATTCCTGGAAGCAACTGGAAGGACTCAATCATGATGTGTGGCTAGCTAGCAAGCACTCAAGAGAGGCATAGCTCAACAACACTTGAAAAAGTCGTATCTATGCCATTGCAGGGAAAATTCCACAACAACACTACTTTGAGGTAAGATGACAAGGACAAGTGCAGTGACAAAGCTGTCACAACTCTGCCACCACAGACTTCATCAGATCCTGACAGTGTGGATCTAGATAAGGATTTACAAATCTTCCAAAATTTTGGGCAAACCACAAAAACAAACATCTGCATCCTGAGCTTCTGTTGCATCTCCAGAAGTAACAGGAACACTCTCATTCATGATGTTGGCTAGCAATCAATAGGCACAGCTGATGAGAATAGTCAATTCAAGCATCCTTGTCCAAGGTGCAACAAGCTTGCCTGTGTAGGTAAGAAGCTTCATGTCATTTTAGCTTGTGCCTGCACAAGCAAGCATCTAAAGCAAGCATCTAAACCTAAGGTTTTTTCCACAGAGAATCCTGCAGACAAAGCATAATGGGTGGAGGCCTCCTGTGCCTACCTCAAAGAAACAAGGGATTTGATTACGCCTAGCCCCCTAACCCTAGCCTGCATTTCAAGAGCAATGATGATGCAATCACAGAAAGAAGTCCATGATCAAGATTACACAGAGGATGATGGGTCCCTGAGTAGAGAGAAGAAACCCGGGTCAATCCAGCACCCATTTGAGGTCCCTCAGTGATGCTGCTGAAACAGATGAACCTTCAGCAAGAAGATGGAATGCACTGATCAACTCTAGAACCCTTGGAGGAGGAGTTTTCCCAAAGATATTCAGAGAGAGAGCGAGAGAAAGAGAGAGAGAGAGAGAGAGAGAGAGAGAGAAGCAAAGCAGGAGGAGCTCTTTCTTTCTTACGTACTCCGGAGTGCAGTTGTTTCCAGAACCATGAACAGATGGAGCGATCCACCTGCTGTCCCATCCATTGCTTCTCTAGCATCACCTCCCTGCCAACAACATCTCTCACACATGCATCTATCTATCAATCAATCCAACCTCCTTCCTTATTATTAGTCTCGACAAATGGAGGCACAAACTCGGAAGCACGAGAGGAAAGCTCATACTGCAAAATCACCAAGAGAAAGGCGACGAGAGGGTTTTGTGTAGACAACATACATACCCGTGTTCCGACAGAAGAAAAACGCAGTGCAACATGATGATGATGGATGGATTACTGCTGCTGCAACTCCCCTACACACACTCTCCTGCAGCGGCCGATCCTCTCTCCTTAAATCCGCCTGCTTCGAAGCCCCAGCGATCAAGCAAGCAAGCAGCGGGCGATGACGATCCTGTCTCCTGAAATCCGAAAGCCTCTTGGCTTTTAGGGCGAAGAGGAGGAAACGGAGGAGGGAGGTTGACGTGCATGTATTGCTGCTGGTGATCGATTACGCAAAGTGCCGGTTGCGAATGAGCTCCAACGATTCAGCGGCGACTGGTTTGTTGTTGTTGTCGAGATATCATGTCGGAATTGGATTGCGGATACAACAATCCTCTTCTTCGTCACAACAGAAGAGGAGATTTGGTGGTCTCTTCTTCTTCTGTGCAGCAAACATGACGCGAGCTCTGGCTGCACTCTGCATACCTTACACTACTCATTTCAACGGTACGCAGTTTTTCTCTCTCTCTGTCTCTCTCTGTGTCTCGCTTGAACTCTTTAGGTACTTGCGTCTTCATCGCGTCCTGTGTATCAAAGAAAACTTGGAAGCGCATCTTGATGCATGATTTTGCTTGTCCGCTTTGCAAAATATGTAAGTTTTGTTTGTGTTCAGATTTGGTGATGCATCCTTGTGTTGCATGAGGTTTGTGTGCTTCGGATTTGTGAACAAAACTCCGTCTTCATCACTAGTAAGGAGTGCTTCACCTGGTGCAGATTTTCGAAAGAGGTCAGTGAAGACAAGGGATCATCATTGGAGCAGTAGTAGTAGGAGGTGCTTCAGCACTCTTGTTGTTACCCGTTGTACTACAGAAGATGCAAGCCTTCACCTTGATGTCAATGAAAATTTGAGGTAAGAGGAGAAGAAACCAACACATATGCCTGAATTTTATTTTTCCAAGCTTCAATTGCAGTTGGAAATTGTCACACTATGATTTTTGCTCAAAGCACACCGGTGCTGGATCTTCCTACTTGTTTCAAGCATATTATAACTTATGTCTGTTTGAATCTACAAGAAAGCAGTCTGTGTGCAATGCTCATGGTAAGAGCATGAAACTGCCTTTTAGAGCACACAATCCAACTCTGTTTTCTTTCTTCATCATTCTCCTTATAGTTTTTCTGCTACGGTAATTGAGATTGCCTTCAATCCACATTCTTATGGTTTTTCTGCTATGGCAATTTGAGATTGTCTTTCAATATGCAATTGCATTTTCACCAGAAGCTTTATATGTTGCCGGTATCTCTCTCTTCTGCAAACCCACTTGTTTAGAACAGGACAGACATTGTGTAATGAAAAGGTGCAGTGTCTTCCTACAGTATACCCATTTTTCCATTTTCTTTCTTCACCATGCTTCTAATTGTTTTGTTTGCTATGGCAATTTGAGATTATCTTTCCATCTGCAATGCAATTGTCAGCGAAGATCATTTAGGTTATTGTGTCTATATCTCTCGCTCTTCTGCAAACCCTTGTTTCGAACAGGGCATTATTGTGCAAGGAAAAGTGTGAGACATCCCTCCTACAGTAAATGTTCTGTTGTTCCATAGTAGACATTGAATGGAGAGGGATGTATGTAACATTGATGAAACAGTGAGAAGCATATGTCTGTGGAAGGTCCCAATTTTCTGGTTCTGAATGGGCTTCTTCTTGGTTTCCTCAGTTATTCCTCTGTTGTTTGATGAGTCTTCTTGATGGAGAATCTGATGTATTTGGTATATCTGCCAACTGCAGAGTTATACATTAATTCCATACATTGTTCTGTATCATGTGTTTTTTCTTTGTGATTTTTCTTACTAACAGAGAAAATGAATTTTCGGGATTTGGTAACCAGAAAGACAGCAGAGATCAACAATAGCCCGGGGAATGGAAATTTGAGGGAGTCGGTTCTTGATCTCACTGTGAGTGCACAACTTGATGCTTGAGGGAAGGCTTCAATGTATATGCTTCCTATATATGTTGTCTTAGCAGAAATATTCTGACTCTTGGAGGATATCTAAACTAGTTCACATGCATATTTCAGGAAAGTGCATTAGAGTGCCATTTCTTTGCATTACTGAAGTCCCTACATACCTGCATGCCTAGCCCATTTGTATCTCAAGCCCATTTGTTTCAAGTATCTCAACAGGTGTTCCCGGAAATGTTGTGATGTTGCTTTGAGTGGATGATGACAACAGTAGCTTTGAAAATCGGTGTTGGTGGGTACAGACCTTAGGCCTTCTGTTTGATGGGTTGGGAGACACCTTGTGAATCCACTGTCATGTGAAAGCACATTCCAGACTTGATGGGCTAAAAGGTGATGATTTCTGTGCAGAATAATCTCCAGCAGCGGACTGCAGAATGGCATAGCCTTCGAAATGGGCGGATCACAGCTAGTGCATTTGGGAATGCACTGGGCTTCTGGAAAACTGGGAGGATAGACTTATGGGAAGAGAAAATTGGTTTACGGAAGCCATTTACAGGAAATCAAGCAACACAGTGGGGCACTGATCAGGAAGCAGGAGCCATAGAACGTTACAGACAAATCACTGGAAACTTGGTTGACAGCATTGCATTCAAGATTTATAATGAAGGTGATGACTTACAAGAGTGGCTTGGTGCATCACCTGATGGCCTAATAGATGCAAATATCTCTAGAGCGTATGTGAAAGGTGGGATCCTAGAGGTGAAATGTCCACATAACAAAGGGAGTCCTGAGCAAGGGGTCCCATGGTCAGCTGTCCCTTATTATTATATGCCACAAGCTCAAGGACTCTTAGAAATTTTTGATAGGGATTGGATGGATTTCTACGTTTGGTGTCTGAATGGAAGTGCAGTGTTCCGTATCCATCGGGACCCTGAATATTGGACCCTCATTTTCAGAGTGATGAGTGAATATTGGTGGGGGAATGTGGTTCCTGCAAAACATCTTCTTATGGATGGAAAAGAATTGGAGACCATTAAGGGGTTGAGACCTGCAGCTTCCCACCCACTAACTGATACTGTGGTAACAAAGAGTAGATTACTTGCTGCTCAGGCTCCGCTAGTATGGCGAGATATTGGCAGTCAAAGGCTCAATGCAGAAGACATTAAGATCAGATTGCAGGACTTCTATTCTTTCTAGATCTTGATTTTGATTTTTTGGGGCATTTGGTCATTTTTCCAACATTGCAGCCAGTTCCAGGATGAGCAATTTATCATCACCAAAAAACCAAGTGTCTGGTGTACCAAAATTTTCAGCTGGACATGCTTGTCCATGTTTGCACAACAACTCAGACCAGATGTTGTGACTACTATTGTCAGAGTCCGATATTACAGAGTCAATTGTGACTGGAAAATGCAGAGACTTGGCATGATCTTAATAGATGTGCCAGTGGTTTGAATGCAAGTGACAAATTGGCTTTCAGGAAGTAAGCTGCTGTACCTCCATTTGAAGAATGAAGCTGTGTTTTTTAAGTGGATGATTCAGAGCTTTTGAGTGTCAAAGTGTTTGTAGGTGATAATGATTTTGACATTGTGAACTATTCACCTACTTGGATGTGGATGCATGGTCTTGCTTGTTGCATTTACAATCTATGGTCATATATGTCTATGTTAGTCTTTGAAACATGTTTATGCTAGGAGGAGAATTTAGAACTATCTAAAAGCCCAGATGAAACCCTAAACCTGAAACCTGAGCTGAATCAAAACAAGGAAGAAAACAAAGGATTATTTTTCCTCAAAATGATGTAGTAACACCCATTGGAGAGAAGTGATTATGGTTTGAAATGACAACCACAATGGGCACTATGATTAACTGGGATTATGCAAATGAGATAATAACAATCTGGCTATATTTAGCATTGTAATTGAGTCAAGTGTTATTGTACAAATGATCTCTCATGTCCGATATTGCAAGAAGATTTCTTCTACGTATATTTCACAATCTGGAAAAAAAAGCCATAAGCTCTGTTAAGCTGGTTGTAGTAATTATGCAAGTGCATCTTGCTTGCCATGCTCTTGGTGCTCCAGTGGTGGGAGCATTCAAGTCAAAGCTTTGTCAACATTGTTCCACTACACCAAAACCTCAACTTAAGGAATTCACATTGCAATTGCCACCATCTTGATTGCAAATTTCAAATAGGTTGCTTTGCAATGCCAAGCCTTTTACTATTGAGGATTAAGCTTTAGGAAGATTGGCCTCATGCAATAAAGCCCCAGTTTTATTCTTGGTGGTCAAGTCTTGCTCTCTTATAATTACTGTATTTGGTGCTGAATCAATACTCAGTTGGCTGCACCCAAAACACCAAAGAAAATTTACTCAAGTCTTTTGCTTGAGCAAAGCCCCCAATGCTTGTTATCTCATGTCAGAACTGTGTAAAGAGAAGGAAAGGGAGCGAGCAAGAAAGCAAGGAGAGATGGGGAATTGATTACCTTGACAAACTGGAATTCGGTGAGAGGAATATCATCATGATGATACCATAGTTGCTTGGGCTCTACTACAACTAGCTTCCTTCGCTGCTGTGGCTGCTGCCTGAAAAGAACTTGCTTCAAAGCCTTGTAGCACATTGAAAACTATACACATCCAGCCAGCAACCCCTAAAAACAGGGCGTCAATTGTTAAGCAAAACAATTCAAAAAGAAAAAATGGAAGAAAGCAAACACAATCGATTCACAAAAGCAAAAATGGAAGAAATCATTCACAAAAGCAAACATTTAAGAAAGAAATACAATTGTTCACAAAGCAAAAAACATAGGAAGAAACACAATCTAAATCTATTTTGTTGGAAGGGTATGTCAAGTGTTCACAAAGCAAAAATGGAAAAAAGAAAAACAGTCATTCACAGCCAAATATGGAAAGAAAGGTACACAATTAGGTAACAGGTATGTCAATTGTAAATTGCAGCCATTAAGGAAGAACCAGCAGTTGGGTGCACAGCAAAAGCAACAGAATTGCAGAGGGGAAGAAAAGAAACCAGAGAAGAATCAAACCTGGAGCTCCCTAAAGCAGAAAGAAAAGTGGAGAGAAAAAGCTCACCATCACAAGTATAGTGCAAACTCACCACCAGCATGGTGGCGATATGCATCTTGAGTAAAAGAATTGATGGAAGAAGAAGTGCGGGATTGGATCAGGGGAAACTTTCCTACAGTACTTACAATGAAATGCACTCCTTGCTGAAATTTTGTGCTGGGCAATTTTGACCTTTCCGAAGCATTGCACCTCTGCAAAGAGAAGATTTCGCCAGGAGTGTGCTGCTTCACAGTTGCTGCTGCACAAACACTAGCAGTAAAATCGGTTTTTGGAGGCTTGTGTGGCAAGTGATCCCTAGTGACCGTTGCAAGTTCTTCTTGCTCAACTTCAAGAGATGGCATTGGCATTGTGTCAGATGGCAACAGTCTGCGACTGTGCATTGTGTTTGGAATTGGCAATGAGGCTTGCAGTGGTTTTGAAGCCTCATGATCTTGAATCACAATTTTCTTTTGGGTTGTGTACTCATGGTAGCTTGCATGCTCATCAAGCTGCCGGTTGCTTGGATCAAGTACAAAGCTCAAGTTTGGATTGAGCTCCATATTGCAGTACTGGATTGAGCTGCATGTTGTCCTGAGCGTTGGAGCTGCTTCAACCTCGAGGTATTGCAGCGGTTTTGTATTGCTGCTAGTAATACTATTACTCTTGGGCTGCGTGTTGAAGCAGTTTCCACCGCCTCTGCAGAGCTTGATGATGAGAGCTTTCACAGCTTCCGCAGTGCTGCTAGATCCTAATCTCGGACCACCTCCTCTGTGGGTACTTTGATCCTTGTCTTGTTGGTGGGTGCTGCCAGGACCCAAGTTTCTGAGAGAGGAGGAGGAGGAGAAGGAGAAGGAGAAGTCATGACCGCCGTTGCAGCCACCACGTTCTTGAAGGCTGTTGTAGCTCAAGCTGCTGCAGCTTCTTGTTGTTGTTGGCAGCTCGACATGATCGAACTCCTGTTCCACAGACTCGTAAGAAGCACGTGAGCTGCTGCTCGATTTGGAGCTGTGTGCATGGGAAGAAGTAGTAGTGAATGCCGGAGTGCTGGTTGCAGCCGGACGTGCGCAAGCGTCGAGGTAGCCACTGAAGGAAGACTTGGATGCAGAAGTCTGGCTCAGGCTTTCGGTTTCAGGACCGTGATCAAGAGTGCTGGTCGGAGACGAAGAACTCATCATCATCATTGCTTTGAGCTCGGAGGTCGAGGGGCTCGAGTTGTATAAGCTTGGAGGTTGCAAACCTGCAGCAGAGGCAGATGTGGTCGTAGCTGCTAAAGGTGCAGAGAATGCCGATCTGTTGCTCTTGCGCTGCAAAGGAGAATTCTCGAACACGCCGGCTTTGGGCAAGGATTTGGAGCCTCTGAAGCTCGAGGAGGAGTGAACTGTTGCGTGTCCAGCTCGGTGAGGAGAAGAGGCGTTCATCCGGCAGGGAGAGAAGAAGCCAGAAAGCGGACCACCCACTAGAGAATGCTGGTGGCCCCCTCGAGCAGAGAAGCTGCTGCTGCTGCCAAGGCCAGCGGCTCTGGGTTGTGGGGTGGAGATCAGACGAGGGGGCAGTTGCAAGGTGTGATGATGGGGCAGCTTGGAAGCTGCGTCGTCCGCGAGCTTGGGTTTCCCTGGCGTTTCTTCCCACTTGAAAGGCACCGCTACAGGAGAGGAAGCGAAGGTGGCGGCATGGTGATGATCATGGGGCGGTGTGGTGAGAGGAGAGAGGTAGCAGCTCATCTCTTGTACCAGGAACTTGGCTGCCGCTGGCGCTACCAGATCGATGCGGGTTTCCTTCTCTTGCGGAATCTGAAGACATCCGCTTGATGATCGAGCAGCAGTAGTCGATCCGGAGCTGCTTTTGCCGTAGTATCTGTGGCTGCATTCACCCACTGCCTGATCCCCTGAGCTTCTCCTGCTCAATAGCTGTGCCACAGGCCCGCTTCCTGCAAATTCTTGCTCCTCGACGTTGCGCCTGCTGTCACTTTGTTGCGGATCCTGCATAGCTGCTGGTGCTGGTCCTGCGCCTTCAGCAGCTGTAGTCTGGAAGTGCACATCCACGGCTTCAACAAAGCTATTCAATTCGATGCCTTGTCTAGACAAGGATCTCACCTTACAGGTTTTCTGCGCCGCTGCGGTCGCCGTTGTCGTCTTGGGCTTTCCCGGCGCTTCCTCCCACTGGAACGGCACCGAAGCCTCTAGAGATGGAAGAAGATGGTCAGGTAAAGAAGCCGGACTTGTGTCAAGGTAGCCGCGAGGTGCTGCAGACGCGAAGTCATTAGACTTCGCCGAGACGTTCTCATTATAACGACCCATTGCTCTTAAACTCGAACTCCAGAGCTTCCCAGGAACAACAAAAGCGGCTGCTTCAGACAAATGCGTCCGACCCGAACGTCTCCTCGAAACTGGAAACTGCTCAACCTCTTCTTCCAGAGAACTATCACAGTGGTGCGCATCAGCAACTTCTTCCTCCTCCTCTAGTTCCAGCTTGTTCTTTTCTGAGCGCATGATCAGCTCCTGTTCAGCTGCATTCCCCCTTGCTGCGGTCTCAACACAAAGAGGAGGAGGAGCTGGAGACTTTGGCGCGCGCGAGGAGCTCGCGGCGTGCTTGGGCTTTTTGACCGCGACATGTCGCGAACGTCGGCTCGGCTGCTGGAACTCTGCTGTATACAAATTGTTACTCGCTCTGCGTCGCACAACATCGAGTCGCGAGCTCCTGGAGTCGAACTCGTTACTGTCTACATAATACAAAGAACGCGAGCTGCTGCACTTGGCAGTCGCTCTGGCAATAATCTTCTTCTGTGCTGCACGACGACGAGACCTGCTGCTGGTTGGCGACTGTAAACCCGAGACTAGCGCCGGCAGCTTCTCATTACCACTAGAGCTTTGATGACTAGCAGCTGTGTGGCTCCTCATCTCGTCGACTCCCAGCTCCTTTTCTCTCATCTCTCCACTGCCAGCTCTCAACAATTCGTTCAGCAAATCGGAAACAAACTCTCCATTACTACCATCTTCAAAAGAAAGCCTTTCTCCTCAGATTCCTCATTGAGCTCCAAACACAAAAATCCGCAAGCAACCTTCAAAAACTAGTAGCTAGCTCTTTCAAGCTCTCTCTCTCTCCTAATACTTCCTCTCCTCAAAAAACCTCTCTCCAGCTGAAAGCTCCAAAAACATCTAAACAATGGACATAGACCTCAAAATTCTCAATCCAGAACAACAATAACAACAAAGGTTCCGATCCAGAACCATGCAGCAAGCAGCGAGCTCCAACTTTCAGCGAGCTGCAGCTTTGGGAGCTCCAATTTGGGTTGCATTATGGACATGGCTGCTGCATGTAAAAGCTGCAGCTCGGTTTCTACGAACGGAGCTACTACGGAGTTTCCAAGAGGATTGCGAGACCAGCCACGACGACGACGACGACGACGACGACAAATTCAGAAAGTGTGGGAGCTGAGATCGAGGGAAGAAGCGAGCGAGCGAGCGAGCGAGGGGAGGCGCTCGTTGAAATCTACAAAATCACGTAGATTTTTACAAAGAAAGAATCACAATGTTATGTTATGTTAATGCTAATGTTGGTGTTTATTTTTATTTCTCTAAATCTTCAAATTTGTCACAAATAGGTCCACAGGAGTCAGAGAAAAGTAATCTGCAGAATCAGCTAGATTTGAAAAAGGCAAAAACTAAAATATTATTATTATTATTATTATTATTTATTATTATCTTCATTAGGATTATTTCTAAATCTTCGAATTTGTCACAAAATGTCCACAAGAGTCATAGAAACAGTAATCAACAGAATCAGTTAGATTTGACAAAGAAAGAACCAATTTTTTTTTAGAAAGTCCAAAATAATTCCCATATACACCTGAAAAATCCTCCAATTAGCTAGGATTTTGTTGGTGACAATGCGAAACAAAACAATATTAAGAAAAAAGAGTTCGGATTACCTACAATTAGTCTTAAATCCACAAAATTTAGCTAAATTAAACAGAGCAAGAATACAAAAACATGTTTCTAAAAAAATCAAACTTTTAGAAACCAAAAACTAGTTAGCTAATCACAACATATGTGTGTGTACATATAATAAACATAATATTTACAAAGTCATAAATTGACTACATTGTTAGGTGTAAGTAAAAGCAAAAGTAAATGACTCCATGTTTACGGAATATGATTGTAGCATATGGATAAATTTGAAATAAATTTAATTATGAAATATTCAAAAGAAAAATATATCTTAAATAATCTGATAAATCCAAACAAGAATCCAATGACCAATTCCAATATACCACATCATACTTTTGAGGACTACTTAGCATGTCACAAAGTAAATGTACACAACAAGGGTTTTCATGACATGTGATAGTAGTGTCCAAACCCATTTTACTCTTCAACCTTAAACCTCTATTTGAAGGCTTAGTTAGAAATTTGGCTTAATTAATCCACTCAACCCACAAATGGGATTATCAAACTAACCCATTTTACCTCTAAGCCCTAAACCTCTGCTGGAAGGCTTAGTTAGAAATTTGGCCTAACTAATCCACTCATCCACAAAAGGGGTTCACAAAACCGACCCATTTTAACTCTCTTTAGAAGCCTTTGTTTAATATTTGTGTCAATGCACTCATCCGTGAATGGGATCAGAAAACCAACCGTTGTAATGGTGTATATTATATATTTCCACATGGCCAGTTCCATAGATACGTTTCAAGCAATTAATTTTTCTGTTAAGCTGGTATGGTGGTCATAATAGTGTAATTTCAACATAAGCAGAGCTTTAATGTTTGTTTCATATGAACTGAAGTAGAGGTCATGCACCCCAATGGCCCACAAGATAACCTTTTGTGGCAAGAAGAAAATGGTGAAAAAAATAAATTTCCTTAGTTTTCTAGTTGCCAACTTTTTTTTTAAATTATAAAAAATTTGCGAGATTTTTTGTATTATATTCCAGTATGGTGTACCAAACAATATAGGAGGATGCTTGGTTCTTTTCTTTTTCTTTATTATTATTATTATTATTATTATTATTTGTAGCCAGATTTTCTTTAATCATCTTATGGATGATCATCACTTCAGCTACATTACAAAATAGAAGAAAAAAGGCACTGGGCCTCTGACCCATTGTTGACCTTGGTATTCTGTAACAAATTTTTACTCAATAAATTTGTGTTGTTTGTTGCAGAGTAACCCAGAATGATAATCCTGGCAATTTTTTTGCAAATTTTGAACCCATTTCAAGGATTTAAAAAATTAAAAAATGGGCCAAATTCTCCAGATTTCTGGTTATTAAAAATGAAAATCTCCATATATCTATAATAGGTTGTAGCAGAGGGGTTTTTTTTTAAGAAAAAAGGACAATGGGCTTAAAGTTTTTGACTTTCATATCTAGTTTATAACCAGATTTGGCTAAATTGCTTATGGATGAGGGTCACCTGGGCTTTTTTTTCTTTTTTTTTTCAATTTTGTGATGTAGGCACACTGGCAATCGTCTAGAGAAGGAATTAGCCAAATTTGGAGGAAAGTAGGAAAAATTAATGATCTTGCTATATTTCATTATTTAGACTGAAATCACCATATTTAGACAATTTTTGAAAAATATGGCGAGTTCAGAAAACATTCTCTCAAAATCTGGCAACTTTGGCACACTTTTTTCACAAAAATGTATTGTATGATTTGCACTGGGTTTTTTTTTTTTTTTTTTCAAGTTCTTAAAATTTCCCAAGAAAAAAAAAACATTATTTTTATTTTAAAATTTTACTTTAACAAAAGTTTT
>Ga0116229_10005746_pt1 | contig 20138 bp, 17 predicted proteins | sample S1TSphgellanicum_3_FD_87313 | JGI IMG/M metagenome (GOLD analysis project Ga0116229, IMG submission 87313) | Host-associated microbial communities from peat moss isolated from Minnesota, USA - S1T2_Fc - Sphagnum magellanicum MG | ecosystem: Host-associated > Plants > Peat moss > Unclassified... | reverse complement strand
TTTTTTTTCTTTTAGCTACTGTCCGTCCCGATTAAGGGGACGGATGAAATGTCCGTCCGGCTTGATGACGGGACGGATTTAGGGGAAGACCAGAAAAAAAAAATTTAGGCCTTGGACAGCCCAGAGTCAATTTTTTTTTTTTTTTGTGTTGACCAAGATTATCTTTTTTTTCTTTTAGCTACTGTCCGTCCCAATTAAGGGGATGGATGAAATGTCCGTCCGGCTTCGTGACGGAACGGATTTTGGGGGAAGACCAGAAAAAAAATATTTAGGCCTTGGACAGCCCAGAATCAATTTTTTTCTTTTTTTGTATTGACCAAGACTACCTTTTTTTTTTCTTTTACCTACTGTCCGTCCCAATTAAGGGGATGGATGAAATGTACGTCTGGCTTGATGACGGGATGGATTTTGGGGAAGCTTTTTTTCTTTTAGCTACTGTCCGTCCCGATTAAGGAGATGGATGAAATGTCCGTCCGGCTGGATGATCACAAAATAATAATAATAATAACACATAAAAATAATAAAAATAAAAAAGTTAAAAGTTTCTTAAAAAAAACTAAAATGTGAACCAAGTTTAAAGAAACCGGGGGACTTCACAGTGGCCGAAGGTCACGGGCACCGAAGAAGGACAAGAAGAAGAAGAGGACAAGAAGTGGTGAAGAAGGTGAAAATACTAAAGATGGATGGGTTCTGGTTTAGTGCAAGCGTAAGGACGTTTGCTAGTGGCTACTGGATACCCACCGGGCCTCAAGTAAGGGCCACTTTAGATAAGGGTCCAGGGATCAAAAACCCAGGGACCAATTTGAAGCAAATTAAACCTTCAATTGGACCCTTCTTCACATTTTAAAAAACACTGTTTTTCTAATGTACAATGAGTGTGTCTAAAGGTGTGGGGGCCAATTTGAGAGCCCAATATCAAAAATGTGTGATTGACATGTGAGAGGATTAAGTTAACCTTTGATTTTTTATTTATTTTTCATTCTTACTACACACAATTGATGAGCATAGGCACAAGCTAGTGGTGGCTCTTGTTTTTATTATGGGCATGCATAAAGTGATTGCACAAGTGGTTGTATTGCAACAAATAACTATTCAATAACATTGGAGTATGATGAGTGCAATGTTATTTTTTATGGAATTTGTTGACATGGCATCAAAAGTTCACAACATGTAAAGGTATGAAAGGGTGGTGAGATACATGAAGAATTAGCTTTTGGGGAGCTTTTCTGAAAAGATGTTTCAACAATGAACAAGGTTAAGTTATAACACATTTCATTCATTGATTAAGGTTGCAAGTCCAAGTCTTGAGCAAAAAATACACGTGAAAAAAAACATCCATGTTGAAATTGAAATAGCAATAGCTCTTGCACAAATAAATAGTGGAAATTATTTGCATATATGTGGAAAGGTCTATGGCATTACAAAAAATACGTCATTAATAGTGAGAGAATTATGTTTAACATTTAAAAATCATTTGAAACCATTAATGATCCTTAAATTGATTAAAGATGAAATCAAAAAATCATTGTTGGTTTTGATACCTTGCATGGAATTTTGTAAATTCTAAGTGTCATAGATGGTAATCACATTCCAATTGTTGCACCTAAGGTAGACCCAAAATCATATTATTGTTGAATAAGGTTTTAATCTACATGGATTCAAAAAATTATAAATGAAATGTGTAGTTTTTAGGATTATGATTACGGGTGAGTATGAAATATCCACGATTGGGTTCTTATCCAAAAAAAGATGTAGGAAGTATGTGATGAAAGACAAAATTTTACTTCATAAATTGATAAGAAATGATGTTTATCCAATGCAGCCATGGTTTTATTCTCCCTTCAAAAGTGAAAAGGATGGATTATTAAAATACAAAACACATTGGAATTTTATACAACCTAGTACGAGTGTTGCAACCCTACTTTGGGAGAATGTGAGGATGAAACTCACACTCCCAAAGGTTGGAACTTGGGAGTCCTTTGGGACTCTTGAAATTTCAGGTCAAAACATCTCGCATTGGGGTGTTCTTTATATCATTGGAAAGATATTGAAATGTAGATGTCGAAAATGGCCTTTCATGGGCCATTTGGACATCTACAGCACAAGTTATGGCAAAAAGAAGGGTCGGGAATCGACCCGACCCCAATGCGTGCAGGTGAAGTGCAACACACCGTTGAAAAACTATCAAGGAGAGCTACAAGTTTGCTTTAGACCTCATCCCAATCGGAGGTCTGAGCAAAGAGTTATAATCATTCAAAGTCTCGGGAGTCCAAACCGGGGCAGTTTTGGGACTCCTCCTTGGGAGTCCCAGGACAAAAAGCCATTCGGATGTGGGTGCCATGGAGAGGCACATAGTATATTATATGGGGGAAGGTGGTGGTTTCCCCTGAGTCCGAGCTGTGGTGAGTCAAGTGAGTCCAAAGTTGCCCATGGCTTGTCCTAGCACCAAAGGTGTTCCAGAATGTGAACTAACTAACTTGTTGGTTGGTTTGATGCAGGTTTGAGTAAGTGAATAGCTTGTCACTCTTCCTAGTCCCATCCCAGAACTTCAGCACACCCCTTTACCCCTTCTAGTGCTGAGAGCTAGGAGCATGCCCCAAGTTCCTCACAATTCGTTGTGAGAATAATTTAGACCCAACTTGAATCTAACTAGGGACTTGGGAGTGCGTCAACAAGGATGTTAGTGGAAAGAACTTTTGAAATATTAAAAATTAAATTCAGAATTCTATTAAAAAAAATAAACATTCCATTACACCACATGCCAAAATGATCATGACCTACATATGTTTACACAACATGTGCATTGTTAACTTGGATGGCTTTGACATGGATTGGGCTTTGGAGGTTCAAAAAGATGCACAAATTGAAGCAAATACAACATTTGGGAACTTGAAAGGAGTTGATTTTTTTGGGTGGTTGAAAAAGCAATCAAACAAATGAAGAGGTTTAAAATCCAAGGATGGTAGATGGAGATGATAGAAATGACATGGAGGACATGGAAGACATGGAACATCAAGATGAAGATAAAGATCATGTGTTAACAACCATGGAAAACAACAACATCATCTTATGAACATGTGAACATGAGCATGAACAGGTGAACATGGGTAGATGAACAAGAAAAAATATTTTTAAGAATATTTTGATGATGTGGACAACAAATTTTTGGATTATTTTGTCACATATGATCAAATATAAATTGGTGTGGTATAATATTTTGCCATGTGGACATGGATGAAAATAATGGATGAAATTCATCATTAAATTTTTTTTTGAAAAAACTATCAATATGAACTTATTTTTTATAAAGGTTTAGCCCTAAACCTGCAGCTTCTTCATTCTTTTAGATATTATTGAATAAAATACTAATTTGTTCATGGATTGGATGTATAAAATATGTCATGTACAAAACTATATTTGGAAAGGACATTAAAAAATTTCAAGTGATACTTTATGATCGAATTATAAACATGCATGTTTTCATTATTTAGTAAGACACAAAAGGTAGGACACATGACAAAAATAAACATGATCCTTCTTTTCTACACAAAACATCAATGCACTCAATATTATTTATAATAATTTGCACTAACAAAAACCCATGCCTAATGGGCTATCCATTTGCATAAATAAAAAAAACTTTAAATTTATTCTTTATATTTTGAAAAAAACCAAAGAAGCTTGCATTCCATATTAATATTTCATATCTAATAATTGCCTCAAAATGTATTTAATGAAAATCCCATTATTGCAGCATCATTCCCAATTATTCACGTCCTACCACCCTAGCATAACTCATTAGGCAATGCATTTCATTCCAACTCCATGTCAGGAAATGAATGAAATTTTTCGTTTGACCATAATGGATCACATTTTGTGAGATGAAATATAGGTCTTTGTAATGCACCCAATGCACCTACTTCCCACGACCACCCAAAGAACTTGCCATCATTGATATGAAATTAATGCAATTCAAGTAAGGAAATTTCCAATCATCACTTCATATTGTTTTGTGCTAGGAGGTGGACCAAAATTCATGACATAAATTTGTCATACCCTAATGCAAAAAAATTTGTAGGTGGCAAAACAACAACCTCCAAAGTTCATTTAGCTTCCCACTTTTTTGTTTACTATGTTGAAAACTTGAATGTTGTTGCCTGCCAAATTACTTTATTATTGCGAGTTTTTGGCCAAGTGTCTAGATTATAGGTCGGTTAGGAAGTATTATATTTGCAATCACAAAAAGGTTCGAGAAGCACATTTGCACATTTCACAGATAATAAATCATTCCTCCTCCAATGTTGTGACTTCAAATTGAATCAAGTCAGTCCCTACTTGCACTGGCCATGTTGATGGGACAAGTGATCTATTGACACAATATTTCCTTCCAATCCCTTCAACACAATGAGTCAAAACATTTGCACAAAACTAGAAATTATGATGGATTTGGTGTAAACCTTTTCAAATCAAACTGGAAATTATTATAGCATGGACTAGGTATGCCATGAACTATTTTTCTAGCAATGATTTGAGTGTCACAATGCTTCATTGACTTTTTTTGAATTGCAGAGCAATGAATATTCAACGATGATGAACACTTCTCAATTCTCCACACACCATCCTTGCACACACGCTCTTGAACCTTCAATCCTTGAAAGGTCAAAACAAACGTTTCATCCTTCACAATCCCAATATTGGACTCACCAACATCAACATTTGAACCAACAAAACCACTTGACATTGCATTAACTTCCAATCAAAAGAAATTCACATTATCATACTTGTGTGAATCGCCTTTTAACCCTAGGGCTATGTCAAATGTCTGTTTCCTAGATCGAAAAACCTCTTGACCCTCCAAATGAAGTGTTTTGGTGGTGAAGGAGGACCCATTTTGTGTATTTTGCAATGATGTTGGCCATTTGCAATGGGTCCCTAGTTTGGCTTGTTCACCATAATCATAATTCATCCTTATTAGGACCCTCTCCGCATCTTCCACCATTCAAATATACATAGTACAATGCATGAACATAATCATCAAAAGTCATAGTGAAAAGGTATCTGCCTTTTTTCCCATATCGTTGCAGCCAAATATTATGGATTGTTTCAAACAAGTTACAAATTAGCATGTGAGCAAGCTCCTCCAAGCTAAACTTCTTCAAGCATTTGTGAAAAAAAATAAAATTAGATATTGGCATCATAAAAAAGAATAAACAAATAATAAAGGAACATCTAACTGTCTCACATGTAGCATGAAGCCTTCCCATTGTTTCACAAGGAAGTGTTAGAAACCCAGCTAATTATTCAGGGATGCTAATCCACGAGCCTATGAACATGAGCATGAGCAAGCGAGCATGAGTGCATCATGAACAAGACCAAATCTTTTTTAAAATATTTTTTCCATGTCACCAAATATTAATAGAATTTTTTGACACATAGGACAAAAGGTTACTTGCTCGCTATCATGTTATAACACATTTGCCTCGTTCTACTAAATAACCAAAGCAAAGGAAGGGGGGTTTTAGGGTTTAAGAGGATCATCAATAGTTGCAACCAAGACCACGAATATCTAGATCACAATTAAGAAGGTCAGGAACAATTGCAAGCATAATAGATGCAAGACTCGGACCACCAAGATCAAGGTCACAATGACCAAGGGGGTCACTAGTAGTTACAGCCAAGAGGGAGGAGAAGGAAGATGACAATCAACATGAGGACCACGACTAGGAGGGTCACAAACAACTACAAGCAGAAGAGATGCAAGACAATGACCACCAAGATTAAAATGACCGTTAGCAGCTACAACCAAGGGGGAGAAGGAAAATGACAATCAACATGAGGTCTGTGACTAGGAACGTTACGAGCAATTGCAAGCATGAGAGATGTAAGACAATGACCACCAAGATCAAGATGACCGAGACAATTGTTGGCAATTACAATTAACATGAGGATCATGACTAGGAAGGGTCACAAGCAACTGTAAACACACGAGATGTAAAACAACGACCACCAAGATCACAATCATGATGACCATACATTCACTAACAACTACAACCAAGAGGGAGGAGAAGGAAAACAATGATCAACATGAGGACCATGATTAGGAGGGTCACAAGTAGTAGTAAGCACAAGAGATGCAAGATGATGACCACCAAGACCAAGATCATTAACAACTATAGTTAAGAGGGAGTAAGCTTGAAGTGTTCGAGCTTCAAGTAATTTAGTTTGAGAGTTGTACTAGCAACATCACGATCGCTCAATCTTGAAAGAGAGGAAACATGCGCAAAATTTTCATAGACATAAGCATAGGGGGAGGTGGCAGTGGCCAAGAGTGGGTGACCAAATTAGGGTTTTGCTTTCTCTTGCCCCCATCGTTGTTGATTGAATTTATTTTTATTTTTAATCATGTCCATTGAAACCAAATATGAACATTTTTGTGCCCTTTTCTATTCGTCTTTATGATGCATTCAATATTTGTAAAGAGGGTAGCAATGTTTAGTCATGGATCATTGAACATTTGCTCATGCATGAGTAGGACGATGTTCATGCATTGTTGAGTGATCAAGGAATTTTCTTGTTGTGTTTTTGACCCCCCAACATTAAAATATGCATAACTTGCTCATTTTTCGAGCTTTTTTAATGATTCAAGTGTCCTTGGATGTGCAACTATGAGCTCTACAACTTTTATTTGAAATTTTGTTATAATGGAGCAACATCTGAGATGCATTAACTCTATGAACTCTTAAGTGTTCACTCACCAACTATTGTACCCTAGCACTTGTGGAGGTGTATAAAAAGTCAACAAGTTCACTACATTGAAAAATTGTTCATGAAGCTATGGCTCGAAGTAAGTGTAGCTATCATTATTTGTATCTAAGTATACCTAAGCAATGATTACCTATGCAAAAGTTCACATATTAATGAGTGAAGTTTGCATGGTGCAAACTAATGTATTGTTATAGACTTGCATCTTACCATGGTGTTTTTGTTGATGCAGGTCATGGACATCACGTAGATTGGAAACTCTCATAGTACATAGGAAAGTTACTACTTGGTCCTTTCAAATGGAATCCAATGTGTAGCATGTGTAGCATGTCATGTTGGCGACATAGCTAAATGAAAAAGTCAAATTTTGATCTAGCAATCATTGGCTCTATGGTGTAGTTCCATGACTACATCCGCAATGTTGTGTGGAATTGAAAGCATGCCATATTTACACAAATGTGGGTTGTGTTTATCCATGATGTGGGATGCTGATATTATGTGCTATTTGCTTTTGATGTGTGATCCTTGATTCCAAATCTTTTTTTGGCTCATAAGTGCAATGCAAGATCATTACCATTTGACCATGGTGATTGTAGTTTCTAGATAAGAGGTTGTGTGAGATTTTAGCCTTCTAGGGGCAAGCCAATAGCAAGAAGCAGCCATATCAGGTTTACCATCTGAACAAATTAAGATGTAGATTGTGTTGGTAAAAAATTATACTGTTTACTCTCCTCCCATGTTCAATCTATGTTGGTGAACTGATAATTTACATTGTTATGGTTGAAACAACTGAGGGGAATGCACCACAATGCTCCACTGAAATAAGATTGCCTTCATTTAAACAAGGTACCTTGGAACTTGTACCTTGAACAGTTTATGTGAGTGTTGTCTACAACATGGCATTGGCACGTGCAAGTGAGAATCGGAAGAAAAATAGGGACTAAAGTTTTACCCACATAAAGATGGCACGACATTTGCAGTCCTCAATTAATACTTCGAACCAATGGCAAATTTTGATGCTCTCCCACATAACAGGCTTTTTCCTTGATACTATGCATGGATATATGAGTTTGAATCACAATTGCTTGGACCAAAATATAATGTCCGCGCAATTTTATTATTTTTGATGAAAATATTGTAATTACTGTTACTAAATTCAAATTGGCCAAGACCTTGCAGTTATTACAACTGTGCAGAGTTCCTTCATTTGTTTCTCAAATTTTTTTATTTTTTATGTTTTACCATCATTTCATGTGAGTTTTTTTAATATTTGTTTTCAATTGTTGGAAGACTTCATGCCACATTTCCCATTTTATATTCCATTACTTTGATTATCTCAACTTTGAAATGAAGTAAATAATTTATCTCTAAACATATTTCTTCATATTGTCCTTATGCCTCCCCCTCAGGGCCCTAGGGTCTCGTTCAGGGTCACCGGGTAAGACCAGAACGAAGGGGGAAGGGAGCGAGGAGCTCGCGAGAAAACCTGGGAGGGAAGGCGGGGAGAGTGTGGCGGATGTGTGCGGAGTGTCGGAGATCGGGTTGAGTGGTAGGGGAATCTGCGGTGCGGGGGAGGGAGATGACTGAGGAACATTCATAGCCGGCGCTCTCTGAATTCCACTCGTTTTCTTCTTACGCTCCATCGCCAAAAACATCTGCATCAATTGTCTCGCACCCCTCTTCTCGCGATTTGCTTTTCCCGGAAACCAAAATAGGCGTCTTGCCGCCGGCCATGGTTCTGTAGACCTAGTTTCGAAAACTGCGGAAACGCGGCAGCCGTAAGGCAGACTGTAGTTGCAGTAGGTTCAAGGGAGCAGAATCGGCAAGAGTGGGAGTCATATACACGCTAAGAGTAAGGCGATAGAGACAGGAAGGACAGAGCGAGAGTGGAAGGGGTTCGAGGAGATAGAAGAGAAAGACAGACAGAAAGACAGAGAGTGTGTGTGTATGTGGGAGGAAACACTGGTGGGGTTGAATGCGGTGACATGGTGCTGCGGCGGCGGCGGGGCACGCCTCCCTTTACCGGGTCCTGGCGCTTTCATTACCGGAACAAATTGTTTTGGTCATTCGGACACAGAGCTTCTTCAGAAAGACGCTCATCAGCATCATGTCTCGCTGCTATCCATACCCGCCTCCGGGATACGAAAAGAAGGTTCAGCAAGTCCCCAATCTAGCTCTGCCTACTACTAAGGTTTTCTTCCGTCTTTGTTGTCTTTTCTTTTTTTCCCGGGGACTTCTTCTGTCCCTATTTTTGTCAATTGTGAAATTTAGTTGCGGTGGTGCGGTGTTTTTTCCATACAAATAGGTTAGAATCGGGCGAGCATTGGCATAATCATCGCAGATGATCTGTTTAGAACGATAGGTACCTCAGGGTTTGACGATTGCCGTGGCGATGTATTTAGAAGAAGGATCTTTTCCATGTGGTTCCACCATACCATACCCTATTTTTTCACTCCTTCTAATCCCTGTGTGTGTGAAAACGATGATGTATATACTCTTGCATCTCTGGGGCAAGGGGACACAGAAGGAACGGCACAAACATAAAGACAAGAAGAAGAAGAAGGATAAGGCTGGTGACTTGAATGGGGAAGCTCATGGTGAGTTTTCTCCTGACCCTGCTTTTTTCCTAGGTTACTAACTTTCCTTCTTTCTTTCTTGTATCCATTCAGTAATACTTGCAATAAAGCCTCAAATCCTGGGATGTCTGGTAGTGTTCACATTGTACATTGGACCAGGAGAAATCAGACTATGATTTGCAACAGCATCTGCCATGAATGCACCTTTCCTTTTTGTTTAGCCGATGGAAGTTTGTTGTCCTTTGAGAGTGGTCCTTAATAACAGTTGAGCTCGGCACCCCCGTGTTGTCTGAAAAAAAGGAGTAAAGTCTGATTTTCATGATACATTGTGGTCTTCTTCCACAATCTTGAGCTGCTCACAAAGGCTTTGCTGTGATTTCCTGTGTTCTTCTGTCATTACTATAGTGCAATTTTGGGGAACCTTCTATGAGAAAATATCAAAATGAGAATCCTTGTATTACAATACAATTGGGAGATTTTTGAGAGACTATCGATGAGGAGGCACACACAGTGGAAGAGATCTTCTCAATTTCTCTGCTCTCATGTGGTATTTCTTTCAAAATTCACTTAAAATACTAAGTGTGTCACTACTACCCATCCCTCTGCAAAAGTCATTCATGCAATGATAGATGTGTCTGTGATTAACCAAATACATCGGGATTGCAACCTGGGTTTGGTGTTGGTTCTGATACAGACTCCCAACGGTCCAGTAAGCTCCAGTGGACTGACCTGGTCAACAACTCCCTGCATAAAGAGAAACAGAATGGAAGAGTGCAGAGTGAGTCACATCCATCAGCTGCTTTTGAGCAACCTTTTGGCAAAGGGGAGACTTGGGATGGAGGGAAGGCCTTGGTCTTGTCTGAGAGGACATCCACAATTTCTCCCCTCCCATTGTATAATATCAAAGAAGGACCCAATGGCAATGCTGTTTCCAAACCGCTCCTAATTTTTCCTCTTAAAAAAAACTCCAGTTTTCCTAGTAGACCCAGTAGAGAATCTAACATACAGTCACTATCATCGGATAGCAAGGATGGAGTCTCACAAAGACAGCAAAAGATAGCTAATTTGGCTACTACTTCTGCTTGTGAAATGCCACCTCTTTCACAAACCAGCTCTTGGGCAGAGACTGCAGATGAGGATTGGCTCTTTGTGCAAAGGCCTCTGAAGACCCACTCCAAGCCAAAGGCTGAGGTGGAGAGGGATGCATTGCCAATTGCAGAGGAGCCAATGGTTTGGGCCAAGGCAATTTACTTGCCGGTTGTTGACATATATGCACTGCCCTATGTGGTTCCCTATTGAGATTTAATTACAGTGCTTAATCTCCCATCTGTCAGTGGTTTCTTCCCCTTTTATTTTGTCTCGATGCACTGTATCCTCTGATATGATCTGCTGTAGCGTATCATTAAAAGAAGGGTGGGCAGTTCCCAACTTGATGCTTTTTGGAGTGATGACACAGTGGATCCAGTGGATCCAGAATCAGATCAAGGTGTTGCTTTGAAATGCATCTTCTTGCTGACTTACACTCTCTGTTCACAGGGAGGGTTAGAGGCCTTCTCCTCAAATTGGAGTTGGCTGGTTGTGAGGAATTTCTCTTCCCAGGATGCACTATTTCATAAACTTATTGGCACTCAAAACTTGCCTAAAGTTTAATGACAAGGGGGACCTATTCATCAACATGCACAGATCTCTCAACTTCCCTCTGAAATAGTCATTTTGAAGCTTTGGTAAAGCAAGGACTGTGTGCAGAGCACTTGGCATTTGTTTCAGGGTCAATGCAGTGTTTGGAACAAATACCACTCGTGTGGAATTTTGGTCATAAGCTTGGGTGTCTTGTAAAAACTGAATTTGCAGGAAATGAAAACAAAAGGAGAAAGAGAGGACTAGGGTACATTTGTGGAAATGGGTTATCTGCCCTATTGCAGCTTTATTGCAGGTACAATGGTTGATTATATTAATGCTTTCTACATATTGTTTTTCTTGTTCTACAGTTCTGGAAGAGAGTAGAAGGCTGCTGGCCAAGCAAAAGGAATTGCTGCAGCAGGTAAAAATTTCACAGATTCTCTCTCTTTCTTTTTCTCTCTCTCTCTCTCTCTTTGTGATATGAATGTCAATTGGCGGATTGGATTTTTCATTCAATTGCTTTATGTCCAGCAAAAGGAATTGCTGCAGCAGGTAAAAATTTCGCAGATTCTCTCTTTCTTTCTCTCTCTCTCTCTCTCTCTTTGTGATATGAATGTCAATCGGAGGATTGGATTCTTTATCCAATTGCTTTATGTCCAGCAAAAGGAATTGCTGCATGGATTCTTCGTTCAATTGCTTTATGTCAATTCCTCTTGTGCTGTGTTTTTGTATGCTTCAGCACAATCTGCAATGTGGGAAAATATGTCAGATTGCATTGGAGCACATTTTAGGTCAATGAAAATACAATCTGCAATTTTTATTTTATTTTTCTAATGCATTTGCATGGGGACCTTGCATCCTTACAGATGCTATACAAACTTTCTCTTATTCTGGAACCACTGTTGGGAATCAGTGTTTTTTGACCTGATGAGATTCGGATGCTCACAGTTTAGGGATGCAGAGCCCACTGAAATTAGCATGATGAGTGCATTATTTCTGAGTTTCTTCACAAAAATGAATGCCCCTGTTCGGCTGTAGATAGAGGAGTATCAAAGGACGTAATCAGACTCTACGAACCAAAAAGATGAATATTCAGAACCTCCATCTTCAGAATAGAATGATCGGGTAGACACTATTAGAATTCATGGTTTATCAAACCATACAACTTGACTAAATGATCTTTTTTGACCTGTAAACATATCCATTTTGATTGGAAGCTCAAATGTTAAATGATGTAATTTTTTATTAAGCAATTTGACTAAAATAATATATTCAACCAAGTGTCAAATTAAAGATTTAGTCAAAATGTACTTCAAAATGAATATCCCAATCAAAATGACATTTGATTTAGTGAAAAGTGACAAGGGATGCTTATACTATTTAGGTACCTATGGGTTTTGTTGGTCAAAATCACATTTGACCTAGTCAAAAGTGACAAGGAGTCCTATATTATGTAAGTACCCTGGGGGTCTCGTTGGTCAAAATGACACTTGGCCTAGTCGAAAAAGATAAATATTGTTTATACTAATTAGGAGCCCTAAGTCTTGTGTTGGGTAAGTTAAACATATACAATGTTAATAATGTGTGTTTCATTTTTTTTAAAAATACCAAATATATTTTGAACAAACATTTTAAATATTTAATTGGCATATATTAAAACATATTATCTTTTTTATATATTATTAAAATTAAAATTTCAATCTTGAAATTTTTATAATTAATTAATAGTTAATATTTAAAATCTTTCATTTGTAAAGTTATTTATTATAACCTTTAGTATGTCAATTAGTAACAATATGACATATTACATTATAATGTAAACCAAATTTTATTTAATCAATTTGTTGTTTACATTTTTTATTTGGACAAATGTTATAAATAGCATTTTTCAAAATCTTCAATTGATGTAAGGTTAAGGTTTTTAGAATTTGAATGGATGATTTTAAATATTTATAATTATCATGGTTATTTATTTATTGACACTTTTTGAAAATATTTGTTCCAATAGTTTTTTAATGTACTTAATTACATAAGTTTACAAAGTTTATTTCACTATGGTAATTTATTAAATTATTTTATAATAATTTGTAATATTTTTTGTAGTTATTAAATCACAAAAATTTGAAAATTATTTAATAAAAAAATTACTATAATTATTTGATTATTTTCTGAAATAATCTAATCACCATAATGTTTTGTAATTCCATTACAGTAAATTTATGTTATTTTTTGCAATTAAAAATATTTTATTATTAAACTTGTTATATACATACATCACAACATGTATTCAAAACGATTATATATATATATATATATATATCGTTCAATACATATAATACATGTCAGGATGTAACATGGTGTTAGCTTTGTAATTTTCAATGACATGGTATTGAAGAAATTTATATGTATTCTAAGAAGAATTAATATAAAATGATTGAGCTATGAAAAATTTAAGTCATAAATTTTATTCAGCATTTTTATTTTAAAAAATAGTTCAAATTTATTATAAAAAATACATATATAGGTGTACATAGTTACCTGTCCAAAGAATGGGATGAAATTTTGTGTTTGTATTGTTATTAAACAATAACATTCAAACATTTTTTTATTAAAATGATTTGAAATTTTGGTTTTCCATTTATTACAAATGTGTAGATTTATGAAGATCTCAAATTTGAAATTTGATTTGTTTTATTTGAGCAAATATGAAAAAGAAATCACATTTCAAAGTTGATGATTTTTAGCACAAATTGATGAATGTCAAATAAGTTTAATATTTGACTTCCTATGTAACAACATGAGTGATAGTTGGGTGGCAAAGTTCTTGGTGTGCCACTCTGGAGACCAAGGTATGAACCTTGATCCCAGAAATTCAATTGTTGACTGCCCATTGACTAGTCAATACAATTTGTTGACTGATGTTGACTTTTAAATATATACAAATACATAAATATTTAGATATACGAAATAATTTTTTAAAATATTATTATTTTAATACTCAATTTAAATTAATGAAACTGTTCAATTTGAATAGTAGTCAAATAGTCACGGGTCAAAATGACTAGTTATAAATGTCACCCTAGGACTAGTCAAAAAAATCATCTTGATTATGCTGGACGTGTACAAAACGATGTGTCCCAAATGACTAGATGACCTTTTTAGTGGCTGTTCAAAATGGGTTCTTTTTACTGATTTTATGTAATGAATTCTAGTAGTGTAGAAAAAGTTGGGAAGCCTGTCACTGTGACTCCAAAAAAACAACTGACCTGGAGACATCTACCCCTTTGTCAGGCATTGATAGCAGCTTGGCCTGCACCCTCCACACAGAAGTCAGGAACTCAAGCTCACTACTTTGTGAAACCTTTTTCTCCCCCATCTGTTGCCCCATCCATTGCTCCGCCTGTGAATCCATTTGTTGGACCACCCCCTACTCCAGCAAAGGTAGACCCAGCTAGTGGTTCAATTGGACAAACTACAAGGACTAAAATGGGCCTTGAACTAACCCCAGATGTGGGTGAAACAAACAGTGTACGGGTTGTTGCCTCTCCACCCTTGGCAGAACCTAATGTGATGAATGTCAATGTCGTTGTGGCTGAATGTACACCCTGGTCTAAAACCAGTACAGTGGATCACCTTATTGATCATTCAGATTTCTAGGTTATATAGCTCTCTGTTGTTATTTGTCAATACTGCCTACTTTAGATTCATCTCATCATTTGAAGAGGAAGCTGCATACTTTTTTGGATTGTTTCAACTGAAGCTCACAGATGCTTCTTGACAATGTCACAGGTCAGAGTGAAAAAGTAACTAACTGTGAGTGTTTGATTCTGCAGGTGGTCTAGGTGATCTGGTGGGGGCTCTAACTAAAGCATTGTCACGCCGTGGTCATTGTGTAACTGCCACATTGTGTTGACTCCCGAAGACAGAAAGCTTTGTTGTACATATAATAAGGCTGTAAGAATATGGCAAATTGGATTCACAACTTGGGCCAGCTAAAATGTTGGTCAAGCTGGAAAGTCCATGGGATCCTACACTAACGGCTCAAATTAACCTGTGCTTGTAACAAGATGTGATGGTAGAGCTTATGCATCTGAAAAGCAATCAATTACAAGCCTAGAAGTTTTTGTAACTTCATAATGTTTCATGTGATCTTGTGAACCATTGTCTGGACACTCCAGAATGTATGGAAAAGGATGATGAAAGAATTCTACTTCTCCACACCGATCTTCCATGCATATGGGTAGCTTGCAGCATGCAAGGTGTGGTTGTATTCAAGATTTGTACTGGGTGCAAGTTGTAGCTCCTCAATACAGTAACTATTTAGATGCTTGGGAAACTGGCATCCATAAACAGGTATCAGATCTCACTCTTACCTGCTTTTCATGGCCATGCGGGATGTTGTTTACTTTTTGTATTGAAACCTGGATGCCTGCAGCTTCTCTTAACAGTTTCACCTATGTGCACTTTCCTCCATGTCCAGGTCTAAGGTAGTCTGCTTTCTCATTGTCTTACCTTGCAGGTTTGTCATTCTACAATATCTTATCATTGTCTCATAGTCAGCTTGCAGCCTTCCTTCAGCTTTCTAATCCTAAGCAATTTGGGTGGAATGCTGAGTAAATGTGGCTGTTTATTGGTGGTAGGACCTTGAGGTCACCTACTTTCACACCTACAAGGATGGGTTTGACTTTGTGTTTATTGATTCATCAATCTTCCATGCTGTTGCTTCTAACATTCATGGTGGTTCTCGTGAGGTATCACCATACCCCCAACCCCCTCTTTCAACAATGTCATACATAAATTTATGATCAACAGAAGTTGCAGTTGATGTTGTTGGTGGCAATCTATGTCTGCCGATTAGTCCTGCATATGACTCAGTTTGAGTTTTTCAGAATACTACAGTACACAGAAGTTAATATTGGTACTGACTTCATATTAGGGATATATTCTTTTCAACTGGGAAGGTCTTGGTTGACATGCATGCAGGATGTGTTAAGATGCATGATATTGCTCTGCAAGGCTGCTGTGGAGGTGAGACTGCTCTTTCTGGCATTTGATAGCTCGGGTGGGGTTGGTCTGAGTCTTGTGCTTGACTTGTATGAAAAACCTGGATGTTATTGATCCTCTCTTAACTACAGGTGCCTTGGCATATACCATTTGGGGGTGTCTGCTATGGAGATGGCAATTTGGTCTTCATTGCCAATGATTGGCTCACAGCTTTGCTGCCAGTATATTTGCAGGCATACTATAGAGACAAGGGCTTGATGGGATTTACTCGTTCTGTCCTTGTCGTCCATAACATGGCTCATCAGGTTTGTTCTTGAATCCCATGCCTATCAGGATTGACTAGTTACATATGTCAAACCTTTGTTGAGTACTTGATGTGTCATTCATTTATGTAGCTTCCAAAACATCAAGTTAGAGAGTTGTACAGAGTACATTCAAAAAACAGCAGGTTGGAGTTTGCTTAAGGAAGTGAAATGCATGTTGTATTTTACAGAAAGCATATAGGTGGTGTAGAAGTCAACTTTCAAATGTGTTAGAGACATGTGCTAGTACCTGAAACTGTTGCCAAGATACATAGATACATCATGAGTTGTGACAAATTATACAACCTCACTGATCTAGGTGGCATTTGCAGGGCTGTGGACCAATATCGGACTATGCAAAGCTTGGGTTACTATAACGTTACGCAGATAAATTCCGTTTATTTGATCCTATTGGAGGAGAACACATGAATGTTTTCATGGCAGGTTTGATCACAGCTCATCGGATTGTGACTGTTAGCCATGGGTATGCATGAGAGTGTCAAAAGCAAGGAGGGTGGGGATTCGATGGTCTCATTTGGGATCACAACTGGAAGCTAAGGGGACTTGTGAATGGAATTGATGACATTGAGTGGAATCCCAAGTTGGATCCCTGCCTTTGGAGTGATGGTTACAACAACTACTCCCTTGAAACTTTAGCTACTGGCAAACCTGCATGCAAGGCTGCAATGTGAGACAGTTAGATGTTCCTTTATTATTTGTTTATTCTTCAGCAGGAACTAGGTTTGCCTGTGCGCAGTGAGGTACCATTGCTTGGATTCATTGGGCATTTTGATAATCAGAAGGGTGTAGATTGGATTGCAGGGGCAATGCCATGGATGATGAACCAAGATTTACAGCTGGTGATGTTAGGTACAGGCCGCAAAGACCTTGAAGAAATGTTGTGTCACTTTGAACACCACTATCATGAGAAAGTGCATGGATGGGTGTGATTTTCTCTAAAGACAGCTCATCAGATTACTGCAGGTGCAGACATCCTAATGATGCCATCTCGTTTTGAGCCATGTGGTCTCAATCAGCTGTATGTGATGTGCTATGGGACTGTTCCAATGATACATTTAGTAGGTGGCTGCGAGATGCAGTGAAGCCTTTTGATCCATTTACAGATTCTGGAACAGGATGGACTTTTGGCAGGCCTGCAGTAAGTGGTTTAACTATTGCTCTTGGAAATGCAATTTGGACATATCGAGACTTCAAGAAAAGTTGGACAGGCATAGAGCAGCATGGAATGTCACAGGATCTGAGCTGGGATAATGCAGCTCAACAGAATGAGGAAGTGCTATTGGCTGCCAAGTACACCTGGTAATAGATAAAACTCATGTTTGCTTAGGCCTACTGCAGGGATAATGTGATACAAACTATCAGGAGCTTGACGAAGGTGTGAGGAAACTTGAAGTACATGAATAGGACTTGCACTTGCCAACAGCCAGACAGTGGAGTATCAGGATTAAGTTGGAGGATCAGTCATTGGGTTCTCGCCCTGAGCAATTGGTCACCGAACCTCTTTCTGCCTTGCATGCATGCAACTGTGGAGAGGGCAGGACATAGATGTGAAAGAAGGGAAACTGCTTTGGTCTACAATGTATTCAGGCTATTTCTGCCCACTTCAAAGCATGTCAGGGGTATATATAAGTTACAAGCAGATCTGTACCCTTTCCAGTTTTTCATCCTGCTATCATTTGGTGTGAAGAACTGCCTGATGCAAGTAACAAGTATTTCTGTTCTCTCTAGACAGGTCAGATTTTGATCTGCTTGGATAACAGCACACTACTCGAGCAACACCAGACTTTCGAGATTTATTGATGGAGGAGATTGTTTACTAGTGGGTTCAGTGTGTGAAGGATACCACCAGAATGTTTTCTGTGAGAATCCACCCAAATATATATAGAATGACTTGCCAGGCCCTGTGACCACAGTTCACAGAATTTCAGGAAGCCTTTGGATGGGTTGAAATCCTTTCACAAGCTCAAACCATACCAGTAGTTTTGCAAATCCTAGAATAGAAGGGTACATAATAGTTCCATTGCTTGAGCACATATAAACTGACTCTCATATACAGTTAGCTTTATCCACAATTAGTCACTTGGCTTCCTTGATGGCTAAGGTGGATATAGGGATTGAACAATCAGAGGGTTTGCAATTGTAGTATAGGTTTTCACGGGTGCTCGCACAGGTGTCTCTATGGGTGTAAGCAGTTTTACCAATGGCTATTGGGTGTTGCAAATGAGGGAATGCTCACTGGAGTTGTGAGCTGTTGAGTGATTTTGGGGTTGGAATTTGGTTGCCTTAGGCATTGCAACCAACGAGGTGGCAACAGGGCTTGTGAGTGTGAGAAATTTTTACCACGTTGTGCCAATTAAATTGTTTGTGTGTCATTTCAATTGCATGCTGCTTCCGTGTCTTTGATAGTTTTTTCCAATTTGGCTTTGCAAATGTTCCACATTGTTGGTCCCCTAAGGTTTACAAAGTTGTTAAATTGTTAATCATGTTTTCAGCGCTGCCCTGTGGTCATCAATTTGACTTCCCAATTCAAGTGATTGGAATATTGAGTTGAGCCAAATTGGCCCACTTGAGGTGAGATTTGACAACAATTGCACTATTTGATAAATATGTATGTAATCAGTCACACAGAAAGACTCTGGCCTTCACCTTGAACTGCTTAGGGTCAACTGCTCTTTCCAATGCATGATGCAAGGCTCACACAATTAACCTCAGTGGTTACTTACCTACCTACCACTTACATTCCCTACACTTTAACTATGATACTTACCAATATACATAAGTAGGGGAAGGTAGGAGGGTTTTATAGGTTCTGTATTCTCGTCCTACAATGAACCACAGTGATTAGCTATGTACTAACCATCCACATCCATCTAGCTTCCTATTAGCTAGCCGTCAAGTGCCTACCTACTTACCTAGGATAGTTACCCTCTTACATAGGTAGTGACCTAGGTAAGTGAAGGGGGAAGTAGGAGGGTTTGTAGCATTGAGGTGAACAAATGATGTGGCCACTAAGCACCAGGGCAACATCCATTGCCAACCATTATGATTCTGTTGTGGATGAACCAAAACCTAGTTACCAAATTTCCCCCTTGGCAACTTATTGTGTGGACCATCCTCCCTCCACAACAGACTACCTAGCTACCAACCTACCTTCTTGTCAAATTCAGTGAAAATTAATTTTTCAAAACCAAAATGAAAACGATTCTCAAAGATTTCATGAGAATTTTGATGAATTGTATAAAAATATGTAATCCTTGTAGATGAATATTTTAAAAGTTTCAAATTGAAGTAATGAAAATGTGAAAATTGATTCATGTTGCCTAATTGCATTTTATTAAAAAAAAATCCAGTCATCCAGCAAGTTAACAATACAACAATACAAGTTCTTTCACCTCTTGCCTTGCACATGCATAAAGCATCACTATTCTACTTTCTCACATTTCATAGGAAGGAAAAGAAATATCTGTAACTAAAAAACAATGGAGATAAAATTAAATCTAGTTCAAATATATAGGTTATAACTCCACTTTTGAATAATCTCAAGATATGTCATGGAATAACTATAATGATTATATATACTAGTGTGACCCGGGTGCCTTGCCACCCATGAACACGCACCACCCCGGTTTTCCCATTTTTGAGGCCAATGAATGAAATTTACCTCACTTTTACAACCATTTCATGCAACATCCATCCATAGTGGTGTGTTTGTGGGTTCATTAGACAACGGTTTTTCTTTTCTTTTCTTTTTTTTTTTGGGGTGAATTTTTCTGCCACTTTGTGACAAAAAATTAGGTATGACTCATACAAATGATTTTTGTGAAAAAAAAAGTGACAAAGTGACCACATTTTC
>Ga0116229_10005745_pt1 | contig 20139 bp, 17 predicted proteins | sample S1TSphgellanicum_3_FD_87313 | JGI IMG/M metagenome (GOLD analysis project Ga0116229, IMG submission 87313) | Host-associated microbial communities from peat moss isolated from Minnesota, USA - S1T2_Fc - Sphagnum magellanicum MG | ecosystem: Host-associated > Plants > Peat moss > Unclassified... | reverse complement strand
TTCCGGCAGGTGGAATTCGACATCATGTTCGGCGAAGGCATCAGCAAAATGGGCGAGCTGGTGGACCTTGGCGTGAAAGCCGGCGTGGTTGAAAAATCCGGCGCCTGGTTCAGCTATGACAGCCAGCGCATCGGCCAGGGCCGCGAAAACGCCAAGCAATTTTTGCGCGACCACCCGGCCGTATCGGACGCCATAGAAAAACGCATCCGCGACCAATCCGCCGCCATCTCCGAAGCCCTGATGGTCGCCGACACCGGCGACGATGCGGATGCGGCGGATTGAGCAAGGTCGGGGGCGCTGCCCCCAGAACCCTCCGCTAAGGGCTGTGCCTTTGGCTGGGTTCCAAGGGGCAGAACCCTTTGGCCTTACTTAACCTCCGTCAACCCGCCCCGGTACCGGTTGGACAGCCCAACATAATGCGGCACTGTCTCGTCCCACCGCGCCCGCTCCTCTTCGCTCATCACCCGTGCCGGCTTCGCGGGGGCGCCCATCCATAACTCGTAGCGGCCAATGCGTTTGCCCGGGGAAAGCAGCCCATTCGCGCTGAGTAGGCCGCCTTCTTCTATAACCGCGCCATCGAGAACCGTGGCGCCCATGCCCACGAAGGCCCGGTTGCGCAATTTGCACGCATGAATAATCGCCGCATGGCCCACCGTTACGTCGTCGCCGATTTCGGTGAAATTCGCGCCATGGTCTACGTGGATGATCGTGCCGTCTTGGATATTGCTGCGCGCGCCGACAATAATCGGGTTGGTATCCGCCCGCAGCACGCAGTTGAACCAAATATTTGCGCCCGGTCCCAGCCGGACATCGCCGATCAGGACGGCAGTCGGCGCCACCCAGGCGGTTGGATCAATCGTCGGCCCCACCCCATCCAGCGCGTATAAAAACCCCCGCTCAGGCATCCGCCAGTTCCTTCTCCGCAACCAGAGGGTCCGCCAGCCCCAGCATCAGCGCGATATTTTGGACCGCGGCACCCGATGCACCTTTCCCCAGATTATCCAGCCGCGCGATCAGCACCGCATGGTCATGCGCACCATTGGCGAACACAAAAATATCCAGCAAATCCGTCCCGTTCAGTGCTTGTGGGTCGAGGTCGTCCGCCGCCCCCCAATGCGCCCGCACCCGCACGCTCCCACTATAACGCGCGTCCAGAACATCAAAAATTTCCCGCGCTGTCGGCCGCCCTGGTAATCTGTCCAGAAACAACGGAATGGAAACCAACATTCCCTGCCTAAAATGCCCAACGGATGGCACAAAAACCGGCCGCCGCGCTAACCCGCCATAAGCCATAATTTCCGGCAGGTGCTTATGGGCAAGGCCCAGCGCATAAAGCTCAAACGCCGGCCCGCCAGCCCCCTCATGTTCCGCAATCATCGCCTTGCCGCCGCCCGAATAGCCGGAAATGGCGTTGATGCTCACATCAAAATCCGGCGTCATCATCCCGGCATCAATCAATGGCCGCAGCAAGGCGATCGCCCCCGTCGCATAACAGCCCGGATTGGCCACGCGTCTAGCTGCCGCAATGGTCTGCGCTTGCCCTGGCAAAAACTCGGCAAACCCATAAGCCCAACCCGCGGCAACCCGGTGCGCCGTGCTGGCATCCAGTATTTTTGGTCCGGCCCCGCCCAGGGACTCAACCATCGCCACCGCCCGCCGCGCGGCGTCATCCGGCAGGCACAGCACCACCAAATCCGCGGCACGCATCGCCTCCAGCCGCGCCGCCTCATCCTTGCGCGCCGCCTCGCCCAGGCTGATCAGCTCAATGGCCGGCAGGGCCAGCAGGCGCTGCCGAACACCCAGCCCCGTTGTCCCCGCCTCGCCATCAATAAACACCTTGCTCATGCAAGCCCTCCTATACTGCCAGCCATCCGCCGTGCTAGGCGGGTCCAGATTTTTGTTCCAGGGAACCCATCATGTCCGAAGCCAATCCGGCCGCCTCGCCACTCGTCCTCAACATCCAATACACCAAAGACCTGTCTTTCGAAGTCCCCAACGCGCCCGCCATATACAGTGTGCTGCGCTCGGCGCCGCAAGTGAGCATCAATCTGGACGTTCAGGTGCGCAAAATCCAGGAAGACCAGCCGGTCTATGAGGTAACGCTCGCCGCCCGCGCGGAAGCCACAATGCCGCCCGCCGCCGCCAATGGCGCGACCGAGGAAAAACCCATGGTCGTCTTCATCGCGGACCTGTCCTATGCCGGCATTTTCACCCTCGCCGGGGTGCCGGAAAACCAGGTCGAGCCCATCCTGCTCGTCGAATGCCCCCGCCTGCTCTTCCCCTTCGCCCGCAATATTTTGGCGGACGTGACAAGGGATGGCGGCTTCCCGCCGGTGATGCTCGGCCCCATCGACTTTGTCGGCCTCTGGCAATCCCGCCGCGCCCAGATGATCCCCACGGTCGCCAACGCGTGAGCCGCGCCGCCAGCATCACCCGCAAAACCAGCGAGACGGATATTGCCGTTACGCTGGCGCTGGAAGGCGCCGGTAAAACCGAGATTTCAACCGGCATAGGATTTTTTGACCACATGCTCACCGCCTTCGGGCGGCACGGCCTGTTTGATCTTGTGGTCCGCGCCAAGGGTGATTTGCATATCGACGCGCATCACACCGTTGAAGATGTGGGCATCGTCCTTGGCCAGGCGTTTCGGGAGGCGCTGGGGGAAAAACGCGGCATCACCCGCTTCGGCCACGCCATCGTACCGATGGACGAAGCCCTGGTGGAAGCCGTCGTGGACTTTTCGGGCCGTGCGCATCTAAGCTGGACGGTCGCGTTCGAAAGCCAGATCCTCGGCACCATGGACACCCAGCTCTTTCAAGAATTTTTTACCGCTTTTGCTGGCAACGCCATGCTCACGCTGCACGTCACCCAAAAAGCCGGCCATAACACCCACCATGTCGCCGAAGCCGCGTTCAAGGCTGCCGCCCGCGCTTTAAAAACGGCCGTGGCCATTGATCCGCGCGCCGCCGGCGAAATTCCCTCCACCAAAGGCGCTCTGTAGTTGCTGGTTTGCGTGATTGATTACGCCAGCGGCAATCTGGCTTCGGCCGCGCGTGGCCTGGCCCTGGCCGCGGAGCGCCGCGGAATCAACGCCACCGTCACCATCACCTCGGACCCCGAAATCGTCGCCAAGGCGGACCGTATCGTCCTGCCGGGCCAGGGCGCCTTCGCCGATTGCGCCGCCGGCCTCGCCAGCTTCGATGGCTTGCAAGACTCCCTATTCGCCCGCGTGGATGCCGGCGCGCCCTTCCTTGGCATCTGCGTCGGCATGCAACTCATGGCCCAGCGCGGCCTGGAACATAAAATCACGCCCGGCTTCGGCTGGATCGCGGGTGAAATCGATCTCATACCCACCACCACGCTGCGCCTGCCGCATATGGGCTGGAACGAGCTTTTATTCACACCCGGCGCCCACCCTTTGCTCAACGGCCTGGTCCCCGGGGACCACGCCTATTTCGTCCACTCCTATGCGCTGACCGGCGGCCATGCGGATGAAATCATCGCCACCACGGATTACGGCGCCCCGGTCACCGCCATGGTCGCGACCGGCAACCGCGCCGGCACCCAGTTCCACGCCGAAAAAAGCCAGGATGTCGGCCTGCAAATTCTTGGCAATTTTTTGACCTGGAACCCGTAAGCTGACGGCTGGTGACTAAGGATTATCGACGGCCTTCGCCGCAAAGCTGATCGCCACCAACATGACCGCATCCAGCCCCAGAGCGAATGAGAGGCTGATTGCATTCGCCACCACCCCAATAATCACCGGCCCCACCAAAAATCCCGCATAGCCAAGTGTCACCACCGCCGGGACGGAAGCGGTGGGTGACATTCCCTTCACTCGCGCCGCCGCGCTGAACACCAGCGGCGCAATATTGCCAATGCCCAGCCCCACCAGCCCAAAACCGATCACATCCGTCACCTCGTACGGCGTGAGAATCGTCAGCAAAAACCCCGCCGCGGCAACCAGGCTCCCCAGCCGCATCACATGCGCCTTGCCCAGCCACGTCGCCACCCGGTCCCCCAGCATCCGCGAGGCGAACATCATCACGCCAAACCCCGCATAACCCAGCGGCGCCGAAGCAATGTTAATGCCCCGGGAAAACCGGAGAAAAATGGTGCTCCAATCCGTCGCCGCCCCTTCGGTTAAAAAACATGCAAAGCAGCACAGCCCCAGCACAAAAGTCGCCCGGTTCGGCAATGCCAATGCTGGTCCCTCTTTGGGCAAATCCTCCGCTGGCGGCACCAAATTCCGCCCTTGGGTAACAATCGCCAGACACACCACGCTGCAAATCAGCGCGCATTCGGTATTCGTCGCCCCCAGGCGGAGAAGCAAAATCGTCGCCACCGCAACCACCAGGCTGCCCAGGCTGAACATCGCGTGGAAAGAGGACATCAATAGCCGACGGCTGCGGTTTTCAATCACCACGGCCTGCGCGTTCTCCGCAATATCCAGCGCCGCGAACATCACGCCATACAAAAACAGCAATGTTGTAAACACCGGAACATTTGGCGCCATCGTAAGTGCGGGCAGCAGCAGGCCAAAAAACAGCCCGCACACCACCAGCACCGCCCGGCTGCCAAACCGCGCAACAGCCAAGGCGGCAATCGGCATCGCCAAAATCCCGCCAATGCCGGGCGCCAGCAAAATCGTCCCCAACGCGGCGTCATTCAAATGAAAGCGGATTTTCGTGAACGGCACGGTAATCGCCCAGGCGGAAATGCCGATGCCGGTGATGAAGAAAAACCACCGCATCGTCCGCACCCGCCGCGGCGGATTTTTGGTCCACGCCGTCTCCCCGGAAATGACCTCCATCTTTACTCCCCGGCGCCCTGCCCCAAAGCCAGCGCCCGCGCATAAACCTGCCGGCGTGGCAGGCCGGTGGCGGCGGTTACGGCATCCACGGCGTCTTTCAAAGTTTTTCCCGGCATGGCTGCCTTGAGGGCCTCATCAAGTGCCGCTTCCGTTACCGGCTCGGCCGTGGCCGGGCCAATGACGAGCGTTATCTCGCCCCGCGCTTTTTCCCCCGCGTAATGCGTGGCTAATTCGGCAAGCCCGCCGCGCCGTATTTCTTCAAAATGCTTGGTCAACTCGCGGCAAACGGCCGCCGGCCGGTCCCCAAACACGGCGGCCGCATCCGCCAGCGTCTCCGCCAGCCGGTGCGGCGCTTCATAAAACACCAAACTTGCCGCCAACCCTGCCGCTTCCGCATTTGCAATACGGGCGAGTGCCGCCTGCCGCGGGCCAGACTTCACAGGCAAAAATCCAAGAAACATGAATGGATGCGGCGGCAGGCCGGAAAGAGTCACTGCCAGGACTGCCGCATTCGCTCCTGGCACGCCGCCCACAACCAACCCCGCCTCAATCGCCGCCCGCACCAGCCGGTAGCCGGGGTCGGAGACGAGCGGCGTCCCGGCATCCGAAATCAGCGCATACCGCGCCCCCTCCAGCATCGCTTTCACCAGCCCCGGCGCGCGGGCCTCCTCGTTATGGTCATGCAGCGCCACCAGCTTGGTTTTTATCCCATAGGCATGCAGCAATACGCCACTGGTCCTGGTATCCTCGCAAAGGATCGCATCCACGGTTTCAAGGGTCTCCCGGGCGCGGGCCGAAAAATCTTTTAGGTTGCCGATTGGGGTGGAAACCAGCACAAGGGCGCCCAAGGTGTGGGAACCGGTCGAGGAGGAAACGCTTGGGATTTCGGACATTTTTACTCCGCTCATGGGCAATATGCCTGATGCTCGCCGGCTGCGCCGGTCAATACCCGCAACCGGGCGGCACGAACAGCAACCTGCCCTCAATCTTCGTCAACCAGCCGGGAAGCAAGCCGATCCAGCAAACCGCCAGCATCGGCAAAACTGGCGGCCCGGTCGCCTTGCTCGTGCCCCTCACCGGGGACTTCGCGCCGGTCGGCCAGGCCCTGGTCAACGCCGCCAAACTCGCTTTCGCGGGCAGCGGCGCGCCAGCGCTAGACATTCGTGACACGGGCGGCACCCCCGCCGGGGCCGTGACCGCCGCGCAAGCCGCCATTGCCGCCGGTGACGGCCTGATCCTCGGCCCGCTCACCTCCGCCGAGACCCATGCCATCGCCCCCATCGCGCAAGCCGCCAGTGTCAACGTGCTGGCCTTCACCAACGATTCTTCCGCCGCCGCCCCCGGCATCTGGACCATGGGCATCACGCCAGACGAGCAAGTCTCCCGCATCGTTTCCGCCGCCGCCGCCGCTGGCCGCACGCAACTCGCCGCCCTGTTGCCGGACACGGATTTCGGCCATTCGTTAGGCACCGCCTTACAGGCCGCCACCGCCGCGCAGGGCGAGCCTATCCCCAACCTCACTTTTTACGAAAGCGGGTTTTCCAACCTCAACCAATCCATACGCGACTTGTCGGATTTTCAGGATCGTGGTGCCGGGCTGGAAGCCCAAATCAAGGCCGCCAAGGATTTGGACACACCGGCAGGCAATCAGAAAGCCCGCGACCTCGCGCACCAGCAAATCCCGCCGCCGGCGTTCAACGCCCTCTTCATCGGCGCCACCCAGGCCGATGAGCTGGCGGAAATCGCAACACTCCTCCCCTTCTATTCCGTCTCCTCGCCGCAGGTGCAGTTCCTCGGCCCGGCCCTCTGGGCCAGCGTCGCCCCCGCCATGGGCAGCAACGGCGTGTATAACGGCGCGCTCTACGCCGCCCCGGACCCCGCCACCGCCGCGCCGTTCGACCAAAAATACCAGACCGCCTATGGCAGCGCGCCCCCCGCGATCGCCGATGTCGGCTTTGATGCCGCCGCCATCGCCGTGCTGGCCGCCAGTCAGGGCGGCTATACCAGCGGCGTCCTCACCCAGCCTTCTGGCTTCTCGGGGCTGGATGGCGTGCTGCGGCTCGAACCATCCGGCAAGGTCCAGCGCGGCCTCGCCGTATTCGAAATCCAACCCGGCGCCCCCACCATTTCGTCGCCCACGCCCACGACCCTAACGGTACCCTCAAGCTGATGCGCATTCCCCCGTCATTCCCGCGAAAGCGGGAATCTTCGTCCTCCTAGCCACCATGAGCGACAACACGTTGACGAAACGCGCCTGGCCCGCGGCGTTCGCCTTCATCCTCGCCCTTGGCGCCCTGCCCAGCGTTCTTTTTCTCCTCCTGGTCTGCTTCGGTGAACTCCGCCCGCTTCCCGGCCTCATCAGCTTGGGCATCTGCATCACCGTTGCCCTCGCCTTCGGACTTCTGCTCCGGCGGGACATCGCCGCGATGTCTCAACTGGTCCGGGCACTGCGTATCAGCCCAGACAACATCCCGCGCAAAACCAATCTCCTGGTTCCAGGCATGCGCGCGCTGAGCCAGGAAGCGATCAACCTCATCCGCGCCGAGCGCCTCAACCGCGCCCGGCTGCTGGAGCGTACGCAAGCCGACCACGCTTTGCTGGAACGCCTGCCGGACCCGCTGCTGCGCCTGGAAAAAGCCGGTATCACCTGGCGCAACGCCAGCGCCGTCTCCGCCTTCGGCGGTGAAACCGCCGCCCTGCTCCGCCACCCGGACGTGCGCTCAGCCCTCGCCGAAGCCGTCCAATCCGGCGAGCCGGTGCGTAAATCCATCGCCCTGGCCGTCCCCGTCCCCCGCGACCTGGACGCCACCATCATCCCCGCCGGCGGCCCTATCTACGTTCTGGTGACAGACCGCACGCGCGAGCGCAGCGTGGAAAAAATGCGCGCCGATTTCGTCGCCAATGCCAGCCACGAGCTGCGCACCCCGCTCGCCAGCCTGATCGGCTTCATCGAAACCCTGCGCGGCCCCGCCGCCGACGACCCGGAAGCCCAGCAGCGTTTTCTGGGCATCATGGACGAGCAGGCGCAGCGCATGCAGCGCGTCATCGCTGACCTGCTCAGCCTGTCGCGCATCGAAATCACCGAGCACCAAGCCCCGGAATTTTTGGTCCTCCTCCCGCCCTTGCTGGAACGAATTGCCGCCGGCATGCAGCCAATGCTGGAAACCAACAACACGCGGCTAGAGGTAACCATCCCGCCAGACCTGCCCCGCATCCCGGCGGACGCCGACCAACTTGCCCAGGTTTTTACCAACCTGCTCGACAACGCCATCAAATACGGCAAGCGTGGCGGCACCATCAAACTCACCGCCACCCCGGCCGGCGCCGACCCCCGCTTCGAACCAAGCGGCGTCATCATAAGCGTCGCCGATGACGGCGCCGGCATCGGCCGCGAACATATACCCCGCCTCACCGAGCGCTTCTACCGCGTCGATAAAGGCCGCTCCCGCGCCGTCGGCGGCACCGGCCTTGGCCTTGCCATCGTCAAACACGTCGTCAACCGCCACCGCGGCCGCCTGGCCATCGACAGCATTCTGGGCCAAGGCACAACCATTACAATCTGGCTACCCACGCGGGCGCCGTAGCGGTACCCCGGAGGACGCAACAAATTGATAAGTAAGCCTTAAATCGAGAATGATAAGCCATCGGCCGGCGGTTTAAGCCGTCCGCGGCCACTCACGGCGACATGACCCGTCTCAATTATTAACAAAATTGATTTTTAGTTAATTTACAGTCTCGATTATCCCCAAAAAATATTTTATCTTAACCGAGAAACCTTAAACGCTTTCCGGCGATCCGTTTAACTGTCAGCCAATGCCCACCATCCGGCGTTGCGAACATGGAATTCTGAATGTTGGACAACACGTCAAGTCTTTTTGGAATTGATGCCCAAGTGGCGGGGCAAACCACGGTGGACGAGGAAGACGTGATGATCATCGCGGCTTCCGGCCTGTTCGACGAGGCGTGGTACATAAAGGAAAATCCGGACGTGGCGCGCTCGGGCCTCAACCCGCTCTTCCACTATGTCCGCTTCGGCGCCAGCGAAGGCCGCGTGCCGCTGAAAGGGTTCAACGCCGCGCGCTATGTCGCCAATATGGAGCAACGCAACCCGGTCACCCGCAACCCGCTCGCGCATTTCGTTTTGCATGGCGGGCCGGACGATCTGCTCTCGAAAGGTCTGCTAACGGGTTTTTCAACCGCCGCGATAAAAATGGCGATGGACCGGTTGAACGCGATGCCGATTTTCAAGGCGGATGAATATATCGCCTTGAACGAAGACATTAAAACCCGCGGCGGCCATCTTGATGTGGACCCATTGAACCATGCGCTGGTTTACGGCTTTCCCGAAGGAAGGAGCGTGTTTTTGCAGACCACGGTGGCGCGGGTGATGGGTGCCGCGGGCGCCATGGCTTTCGCCACGCGCCCGGAACCCCGCAGCACGAAACGCCTGCCGCAACTGCCGCCGGTTGGGGTTTATTACAATACCGAGGGCAACGCCTTTATCCGTGAAATCGCCGAGGATTTTGTGGCCACCCTGCGGGAGTCCGGGCAGGACGCCATGCTGCTGGACCAGACCGCGCCGAAGGATAGTCGCCGGCCGGTTTGCGTGTTCGTCGCCCCCCACGAGTTTTTTCACATCGGCGACGGCCGGCATTGGGGCCGCGAGGATATCTTGAAAACCGCCTTTCTGTTCACCACTGAACAGCCGCAGACCATGTGGTTCGACCGCGCAATGCCCTATATACTGATGGCCCGCGGGATTATCGACATAGCCTGGCAGGTCACTAGCATTTTCCGCGAAGCCGACATTCCCACTTTGTTCCTCAACCCAAATATCCGCCCCTGCGACCGCTGGTTGCACGATGAGGATTTGCAGCACCCCCTGATACGCGTTCTGCCGAAACCAGCCCAAGTGCTCGAGGCGCCAATGGCGCCCTGCGCGGCGCGCCCAATTGATATTTCGTTTTTCGGCACGGAATCCGAGCACCGGGAAAAATTCTTCACCAAAAACGCGCCATTTTTCGCCGATTACAACTCATTCCTCTATTACCGGAAAGTGGAAAGCCCGCTGGTTGCAAAAGGCGCGCACGCCGCACTTTCGCGCGTCGCCGGCCATGTCGGGGCGTATTCGAAAATTGCTTTAAACATCCACCGCGACAGCAATGGTTTCTTTGAATGGCACCGCATCGCCAAGCTCGGCATGGTCACCGGCGCCGTGGTGGTCTCCGAACCCTGCCCGCCGCACCCTGTCTTCAAGCCAGGCACGCATTACCTGGAAGAATCCGGGCGGCATATTTTAAACCTCATCGAATGGCTTTTGAAAACCGAGGATGGAAGACGCCACGCGCAAAGCGTTCAGGACAATGCCAATGCCGTGGTCCGCAACCGGGACATCGCGGTGCGCAACAGCCACGCTTTGGCCGCCTTCATCCACGAACATGCGGTGCCCCCCGATGAGCATTGAAAAACCCTGGACCCCACGCGCCGAACTGGTTTTTGAGGCGGTCCAAAACACCAAACCGCCGGCCGACCTGATTTCCGTATGCGTAACGGTGTTCAACTACGAAGAATTTCTGCCCGATTGCCTTGGCTCGATTGCGGCACAGACCTACAAAAATCTCGAACTCATCATCGTCGACGACAAATCCGCGCGCGATAACTCACTCGCCGCCGCCATCGCCTGGGCCGAGCAAAACACCGCCCGCTTCCACCGGGTCTGCGTACTCACCCATCCCCGCAACCAAGGCCCGGCCGCCGCCCGCAACAGCGCCTTCCTGCGCGCCACCGGGGAGGCCGTCTTCATCATCGACGCTGATAACGAGGTCTATCCACGCTGCATCGCCCGCCTCGCCGCCGCCATGCAAGACGGCGATTTTGATGCAACCTACACCCAACTGGAACATTTCGGCGACGAACGCAAAATCGGCTCCGCCGATCTCTGGGACCCGATGGTGATGGCCTACGAAAACTACGTCGATGTGATGGGGCTGATCAAAAAATCCGCCTGGGAGCAGGTGAACGGCTTCTCCCATATTGAGGAAGGCTGGGAAGACTATGACTTTTGGCTGAAATTCATCGATGCCGGTTTGGTCCCAGGCTACGTGCCAGAAATCTTGTGCCGCTACCGCGTCCATGGAAAATCCCGCACCCGCACAGATGCCCATGCGGCACACGAGAAGTTGCGCGTTATCATGGCCTATCGCTACCCGTTTGAGCCAGTTGCCCCGTGATCCAGCCCGCCCAAAATCCCGCCGGCGTCTGTCCTTGGATAACGCGGCGGTTTGCAGCGCCGCGCATGCGTGTCATAAACGTCTCTCGGGAAGCCTAGAGAACGCCGTTTGGACAATTTAACGCCGCTCGGTCAACGTGCCTTATGGGCTGGTTTCGATGCCGAATGGTATCGTAGCCGCTACCCTGGGATTGCATCCGAATCCGGCGAGAATCCTTGGGATCTTGAAGCGTTTTACCAGGCCCAGGGCTGCCGCCTCGGGCATTCTCCCAACCCGTATTTTGATGAAGCTTGGTACCTGATCGCGAATCGTGACGTGGCCGCGCAGGTTGAATCCGGCGTGTTTCCCTCTGGGTTCGCCCATTATCTGACAACCGGATTTATCGACCGTTCCCCGCACTGGCTATTTTCGGATCGTTACTACCTCGCGGGAAACACCGATATCACACGTTCCCGCCTCGAAGAGGCCGGGTTTTTGAACGCCTATGATCATTACCTGGCGGCCGGCGACTCCGAATTTCGCGCCGGCAGTTTGTTCTTTGTGCCGGAATTTTTCGATGCGGCGCAGCCCGATATGGCGAAGAACATGGGTCCCTTCTCCCGCTTCGTCCAGAATCATTGCGCCGCCGGCTCATCGGTCCGGCTCTCCTGGTATTTTGATCCGGAATGGTATCTGCAACGCTACCCACGCGTGGCGGAAGAAATCGCCGCGGGAAAATGGAGCTGCGCGCTGCAACACTATCTGATCAACCCGACCCCACGGGATTTTGATCCGTCACCGTTTTTCTCCGAAAAATATTACGATTCGGTTCATGTCGATGTGATGCCGGCGGTGGAAAAGGGCCAGTTTCGCAACGCCTACGACCATTTTATCCAGTTCGGCGTTTTCGAGTGCCGCAAGCCGCATCCGGAAATCGACCTGGCGGCGTATTTCCGGGCGGTAGATGTGCAGGCGGAAATCCAGAATGGCCGTTTTAGGGATGCTTTCGCCTCTTACGTTTCGCGCCGTGTCAATGGCGGCGTGAGCGAGGAGCAGCCATTTGTCCCAGAGCATCTTGGCAAAACCTTGTTCTCCGGCCGGGCACGCAGCCTGCGGCCTTTATTCGCCCGCCAGAAAATCGATTTTTTGCTGCAAGGTTCCCCCGCCGTCAGCGTGATTCTGGTCATGTTCAACCAGATCGACCTCACACTGAATGCGCTTGATTCGCTGCGCCGCTGCTATGCAGGCGAGATTGAACTCATCCTCGCTGATTCCGGCTCGGCCGACGAATCCCGCCATATCGAACGCTACGTCACCGGCGCGAAGCGTGTCCGCTTCAATTACAATGCCGGCTATCTTGAAAGCTGCAACGCAGCACTTGCGCATGTCACGGCACCGGTCACGTTGTTCATGAACAACGATATTTTGCTGGAACGCGGCGCGGTCGAGGCTGCCCTCTTCCGGCTTGCCGCAGCACCCGAAAATGGCGCGGTGGGTGGCAAGGTCGTGCGTACAAACGGAAAATTGCAAGAAGCTGGATGCATCATCTGGCGTGATGGTTCGACGGAAGGCTATCTGCGTGACGCCGACCCAAATATTCCGGAAGCAAATTTTGTCCGCGACGTGGATTTTTGTTCCGGCGTGTTTCTCGCCATCCGCACCGATATTCTGAAGCAACTCGGCGGCTTCGATCCCATCTACAAGCCAGCTTATTTCGAGGAGACGGATTTATGCATCCGCCTGCATGAGGCCGGCTACAAGGTGGTCTACGATCCGGCGATTATGATAACGCATCAAGAATATTCATCGGGCGATGCATCAATCGCCACGGTCATGATGGCGCGCAACCAGCCTATCTTCCGGCGCAAAAATCGCGCGTTTCTGCGAAGCAAATATCCGCGCAACGCGGAGCTGCTGGTGCAGGCGCGCTCCCCACGCATGCGGGGCCAGAGGATTCTGTTTATAGAAGACAGGATACCGCTGCGTCATCTCGGTTCCGGTTTTACCAGATCCAACGATATCGTCGGCGCCATGGCGGCACTGGGCCATAGCGTGACCGTGTTTCCAGTCTACCAGCCAGTTGAAAATATTTTGCAAATCTATTGTGATTTTCCAGATACCGTAGAAATCATCCATGACCGTGAATTGAAGGACCTGGCGGAATTCATCCGGGCGCGTAGCGGGTTTTTCGATAGTCTTTGGATCGCGCGCACCCATAACGCCGACCGGCTTATGCCGATATTTATGGCAGAATCAAAACATTTGCCAGTCAAGCGGATTGTTTTGGATACCGAGGCGGTGGCGGCAAGCCGGGTTACGGCGCGCAACGCACTGCACGGCAAAACGGATGCGGAACCTTTGAACAAGGCGGCGCGGCAAGAATTGGCGAGCGCCTATTCCTGTCACACAATCGTCGCGGTGAACGAGATCGACGCCGCCATCATCCGCGGCGCCGGTTTTAACGATGTCAGCGTGCTCGGCCATGTGCGCCAGCTTGCCCCAACGCCGCGCCCATTTGCCGAGCGGCGCGGCTTTTTGTTCGTCGGCGCCATTCACGACCAGGATTCCCCAAATCTGGACGGGCTAGAATGGTTCGCGGGCCATGTGTTGCCGCATCTGGATACCGCCTTGCCCGAGGATGTGCCCATCACCATCGCCGGCTACGTCAACAGGCGGATCGACCTTAGCAACCTCGGCCGCGCACGCCGAATCAACCTCGCCGGGCCGGCCGATGATCTGGCACCGCTTTACGACTGCCACCGCGTCTTCTTCGCCCCAACGCGTTTCGCCGGCGGCATTCCCTTCAAGCTGCACGAAGCCGCCTCCTTCGGCCTGCCCATCGTCGCCTCGGAACTCCTGGCCCGCCAGGTCGGCTGGCCAGACGGCACAAACCTGCTCGCGGGCGATATAACGGACCCCGCGCAATTCGCCGCCCAAATGCTGCGCCTATACGGCGATGAACCCCTTTGGCACCGCCTGCGCGACGCCGCCCTCGCCCGCCTCGCCACCGAAAACAGCGAAGCCTTTTACCGCGCCACTTTAAGTGAAATCCTGGAAAACGTCGGCGGCCTGTAGCCTCCATTGCAAGCCGGCTCCCTTGCCAGAATTTTTACCGCCGGTCATCTAAGGCACATGGCAGTCTACACTGAAGTCACCGATGAAGCTTTGACGGCGTTTCTAACCCTCTACGATATCGGCCGCGTGGTCGCCTTCCGCGGCATCGCGGAGGGGGTGGAGAACAGCAATTACGCGCTCAAGACCACGCAGGGCGATTTTATTCTTACCCTTTACGAAAAGCGCGTGAACACGGCGGATCTCCCCTGGTTTTTGGGCCTTATGGAGCACCTGGCGGCCAAGGGTTTGTCCTGCCCGCTGCCCGTGCGGGGCCTGGACGGCAAAAACCTCAACTTGTTGGCGGACCGTGTTGCCGCCATCACGACATTTTTGCCCGGCGTCTGGCCCCGGCGGGTGCAGACCTCGCATTGCGAACCGCTGGGCGCGGCACTCGCCCAACTGCATCTCGATGGCGGGGATTTTGCGCCGACCCGGGAAAATGCTCTTGGCCCCGCCGGCTGGCGCCCTTTGCTGGAAAAATCAGGGTCCCGCGCGGATGAAATCCTCCCCGGCCTTGGCGCGGAACTCGCCGCGTCGCTGGAGTCCATACGCGCCGCCTGGCCGCAAAACCTGCCCCGCGGGCATATTCATGCGGATTTATTCCCGGACAATGTTTTCTTTCTGGACGGCAAAATTTCCGGCCTTATCGATTTCTACTTTGCCGCCACGGATATCTACGCCTACGACATCGCCATCTGCCTGAATGCCTGGTGTTTTGAGCGTGATTTCAGTTTTAATGTCACCAAAAGCCAGGCTTTGCTTCGCGGCTATCAGGCGCATCGCCCGCTTTCATCCGCCGAGCGCGCGGCCCTGCCCGTACTCTCCCAGGGTGCTGCCATGCGCTTTCTCTTAACCCGGCTCTATGACTGGCTGAACACGCCGGAAGGCGCGCTTGTAACCCCCAAGGACCCCATGGATTATCTTCGCCGTCTGCGTTTTCACTTAGGCGCCGAATCGGAAGCTGCTTATGGACTCTGAAACGCCGACCCAAACGGTCGAAATCTGGACCGATGGCGGCTGCAAGCCCAATCCCGGGCCCGGCGGCTGGGCGGCCCTTCTCAAATTCCGCGACACGGTGAAGGAAATTTCCGGCGGCGAGGGCGATACCACGAATAACCGCATGGAACTCACCGCCGCCGCCGAGGCGCTGGAAGCGCTAAAGCGCCCTTGCATCATAAAACTGCATACAGATAGTGAATACTTGAAAAACGGCATCACCCGCTGGCACACGGGCTGGGTGCGGAAAAACTGGCGCACCGCTGGCGGCGATCCGGTGAAAAACATGGATTTATGGCGTAGAATTCTGGACGCCGCCAAGCCACATACCATAGACTGGCGCTGGGTCCGCGGCCATTCCGGCGACCCGATGAATGACCGCGTGGATGTTCTGGCCACCCAGGCGCGGGAAAAATTGGAGAAGACGCGCAATTGAAACCGGCAACCGAACGCCGAGGCCATACCCGCCAATTCCTTACCGCCGGATTTTTGCTCCTGGCGCTGATCGTGGCCGTCTCGGTTTTCTTCGCCGCGCGCCAGCGCATGGACGATGCCGAGGCGCGCAACACGATGCTGACGACGGATCAGCTCTCCGCGCTGCTCTCCACCATGCGGCAGGCGGAATCCGGCGTGCGCGGCTATTTGCTCACCGGCAACGCGGATTCCCTGCAAACATATGACATGGCGCTCGCCGTTCTGCCCGGCGAGTTGCACGAACTCGATACCTCAATCAGCTTCGGGCCGGATGCCGGCAATCTCGCGGCGCTGCATAAACTTATCGCCCTGAAACTTGCGCAGCTTGGCAAGGTCTTGACCTTGTATCAAAGCGGTGACCGGTTTGGCGCGGTCGCCGAGGTGAATATCGACCTTGATCTGAGGACCATGCAGAATCTGCGTGACCTTATCGGCGCCCTGCAGGCCAGCCAGGCGCGCATCCTGGCCGCGAGCGACGCGCGGGATGATCTCAATGGCTGGATTCTGCAAATCGCCACCTTGATCGGCGTGATGGGCACGCTGCTGCTCGGCTCCTTTGCGATTCGCGACAGCCGGTTGCGCACCGCGCGGCTCCTGGAAGCCGAGGCGGCATTACGCGAGGCGAATGAGGCGCTGGAACGCCGGGTGGAGGAGCGCACGCAAACCTTGCGCGCCAGCGAGACGCAATTCCGCACCCTGGCCGAATCCCTGCCGGGTTTTGTGTATATAACCGACACGGCGTTCAACAACGTCTACATCAACCCGCAATTCGCCGCCTATACGGGCCTGCCAGTCGCCGAGATTCTCGGCCAGGGCTGGAAAAGTTTTGTGCACCCGGATGATATGGGCAACATTGCCGGTGTCTTGGCCGATGCCGCCGCCGCTGGCTCATCCTACCAGCTAGAATGCCGGCTGCGCGGGAATGACGGCGCTTATCGCTGGTTTCTTGCCCGCTCAATTCTAGTGCCTGAGCATAATGGCAGGTGGATCGGCACCGTGACCGACATTAACGACCGCAAGCGTGCCGAAGCCGAGATGGTGGATACCAACGCGATGCTCGAAAAGCTGGTGGCCGAACGCTCGCGCGAGCTGGACCGGATTTTTAGGCTCTCGACGGATTTGCTGGCGGTGGCCGATTTTGCCGGAAATTATGTCAGCGTTAGCCCGGCCTGGGAGCAGATTACCGGCCGGCCAATCTCCGAGGCGCTGGCCAGCAACTACATCGACTTCGTGCATCCGGACCATGCCGATAAAGCCGCCGCGAATTTTGCGGATCTGCGCGCCGGAAAACCGGTCTGGTGCGAAAACCGCTACCGCCGCGCCGATGGCAGTTATTGCTGGCTGTCCTGGCGCGCGGTTTCCATGGTCGAGGAGAGCCGCATCTATGCCGTCGCCCGCGACATAACGGCTGAAAAAGACCGGGACGAGCAGTTGCGGCAAAGCCAGAAAATGGAAGTCGTCGGCCAACTCACCGGCGGCATCGCGCATGATTTCAACAATCTGCTCACCATCATCATGGGCAGTTTGGAATTGCTGCAACGGGGCATGGCCAATGCGGAGCCCAAGGTAACAAGGCGGATCGACGCGGCGATGGAAGGTGCCCGCCGTGCCGCCGCCCTCACCCACCGCCTGCTCGCCTTCGCCCGCCGGCAACCGCTGGAGCCGAAAGCGATTGAGCCGAATCGCCTTGTCGCCGGCATGTCGGACATGCTGCACCGGGTATTGGGCGAACCGATCGCGCTTAAATTCGTCTCTGCCGCCGGGGTTTGGCGGGTGCAGGCGGATGTGAACCAGTTGGAAAATTCCATTCTGAATCTCGCCGTGAATGCGCGAGATGCGATGCCGCAGGGCGGGCATTTGACGATTGAAACGCAGAACATCTTTCTTGACGAGACCTACACAAAAACCAACGCCGATGTCGTGCCAGGTGAGTATGTGATGATCGCGGTGACCGATACCGGAACCGGCATGACGCCAGAAATACGTGAAAAAGTTTTTGAGCCATTCTTCACCACCAAGCCGCAGGGTCATGGCACAGGCCTTGGCCTTGCCCAGGTGTATGGTTTTATTAAGCAATCCAACGGCCATGTAATGATTTATAGCGAGCCGGGCCAGGGCACTTCCGTAAAACTATACTTACCACGCCTGCATGGCGCCGTGGCCGAGGACACGCGCGCGGCGGCGCCAGTGCACGAATCCGCCAGCCGGGGCGAAACAATTCTGGTGGTCGAGGACGAGGAAAATGTTCGCAATTTTTCCGTCGAGGTGCTGGAGGAGTCTGGCTACCACGTGTTGGCCGCTGAAAATGCCGCCGCCGCGCTGAAATTGCTGGAAACGCCGGCGGCTGTGGACATGCTGTTTACCGATGTTGTTCTGACCGGCACCATGAATGGCAGGCACCTCGCCGATGAGATTTTGGTCCGCCGGCCTGGCACCGCGGTGTTGTTCACCACGGGCTACACCCGCAATGCCATTATCCACCATGGCAGGCTGGATGTGGGCATACATTTTATTGGCAAGCCGTTTACCGCTTCGGCCTTGACACAGATGGTTCGGAAAGTTTTTGACCACCAGAAGACCCCGGAGATTTAACCCGCCACCGAAAACTCCGCTTCAGTCTGCGCGCGTATCTCGTCCACCGTCACATCCGGCGCATGGTCGACCAGCTTCAGGTGCGGCGTGCTCGCCTGGTCCACCTCGAACACCGCGAGGTCCGTAATAATCAAATTCACAACCCCCTTGCCCGTCAGCGGCAGATTGCATTGTTTTAAGATTTTCGGTTCGCCCTTGGCGGTGTGTTCCATGATGACAACGACGCGCTTGACGCCGGCGACAAGGTCCATGGCCCCGCCCATGCCTTTCACCATTTTGCCCGGAATCATCCAGTTGGCCAGATCGCCTTCCTCCGAAACCTGCAAGGCGCCGAGGATGGAGATGTTGATGTGGCCGCCGCGGATCATCGCGAAGCTGGCGGCGGAATCGAAAAAACTGGTGGTGGGGATTTGCGTGACTGTTTGCTTGCCGGCGTTGATCAAATCCGCGTCTTCCTCGCCCTCGAACGGAAAGGCGCCCATGCCCAGCATGCCGTTTTCGGATTGCAACTGGATGGAAACGCCCGGCGGGATGTGATTGGCCACCAGCGTCGGAATCCCGATGCCCAGGTTGACATAAAACCCGTCTTCCAACTCTGCAGCCGCGCGGGCCGCCATTTCGTCGCGTGTCCACGGCATTATGCGGCCCTCTTGCGTACGGTGCGTTGCTCGATGAGCTTTTCGATTTTTTCCAGCTTTATGAGGCGTTTGACGAAAATGCCGGGGGTGATGATGTGGTCGGCGTCGATCTCGCCGGGTTCGACCAGATGTTCTACCTCGGCAACAGTGAATTTTGCGGCGGTCGCCATCATCGGGTTAAAATTTCGGGCGGTTTTGCGGTAGACGAGGTTTCCCTCGGTATCGCCTTTCCAGGCATGGACAATGGCAAGGTCCGCGAACAGGCCGCGTTCCATCACGTAGTGGCGGCCGTCAAACTCCCGCGTCTCCTTGCCTTCGGCGATTTTGGTGCCGTAGCCGGTGGCGGTGAAAAAGGCGGGAATGCCGGCACCGCCGGCGCGGATGCGCTCGGCCAGCGTGCCTTGCGGGTTGAATTCGATTTCGAGTTCGCCCGCCAGGTATTGTTTTGCAAACGTGGCGTTTTCGCCTACGTAGGAGGAAATCATTTTTTTGACCTGACGGGTTTGGAGCAGGATGCCCAGGCCGGCATCGTCAATGCCGGCATTGTTGGAGATGATGGTGAGGTCTTTGACGCCCGAATCGCGGATGGCCTCGATGAGGGCGCCAGGGATGCCGCAGAGGCCGAAACCGCCGGCCATGATCATCATGCCGTCCTTCAAGACGCCGGCGAGGGCTTCTTTGGCGTTGGGGAAGACTTTTGTTACGGCCATGGGGCCCTCGCTTGGTTTAAGAAGATTCCCGCTTTCGCGGGAATGACGGGTTGGAGGGAATGGCGGGTTAGCGTTCCAGTGTCATCGCAACACCCATGCCGCCGCCGATGCAAAGGGTGGCCAAACCTTTTTTGGCGTCGCGGCGCTGCATTTCGTAGAGCAGGGTGGTTAGGATGCGCGCACCAGAAGCGCCGATGGGGTGGCCGATGGCAATGGCGCCGCCATTGACGTTCACTTTTGCGGGGTCAAGGCCAAGAACTTTGTTCACGGCGCAAGCCTGGCCGGCAAAGGCTTCGTTGGCTTCGATGAGGTCAAGGTCGGAGGCGTTCCAGCCCGCGCGCTTCAAGGCTTTTTGCGAGGATGGGATGGGGCCGGTGCCCATCACTGCCGGGTCCACCCCGGCTGTTGCAAAGCTGGCAATCCGCGCCAGCGGCGTCAGCCCGCGTTTTTCGGCTTCCTTGGCGGACATAACAATCAACGCTGCCGCACCATCGTTGATGCCGGACGCATTGCCGGCGGTCACGGTGCCTTCCTTGGTGAAGGCGGGTTTCAGCTTGGCCAGCGCCTCGGGCGTGGTCTCGCCGCGAATATAT
>Ga0116229_10005742_pt1 | contig 20148 bp, 19 predicted proteins | sample S1TSphgellanicum_3_FD_87313 | JGI IMG/M metagenome (GOLD analysis project Ga0116229, IMG submission 87313) | Host-associated microbial communities from peat moss isolated from Minnesota, USA - S1T2_Fc - Sphagnum magellanicum MG | ecosystem: Host-associated > Plants > Peat moss > Unclassified... | reverse complement strand
GACCAAAATAGTTGAAAGTTGGTCTTGTAGTTGCAAATATTCTCAAATCTAGTCGCAAACGACTATAAGTCGCATGTAGTCGTAAATTGACTGGTTACATTTTGGCTGATTTCTACTAGTGTAACCTTGCAACCGTTTTGCTTTTGTCACGAGCCCAAAGCTAGGGTTGTGACATAACTATTATAAATATGTGAATATTATTCATCCTTTTGATGAATGTTTGACACATTCATCAACATTGGGAATTAGAAACGAATAATATTTCTAACACAACCAAATTAAAAACCAGAAAAAACATCTTCATATGCATGCCACATTTGTGGTTTCAATGGACATAAAATGATAGATTGTCTAAAGATTGTTGAAATGTAGAAAATGTTTCATGGGAAATCTATGGTAGTAGCAAAGGTTCAACCTATTGTTGAGACACAAATAATCATTGCAGATGTGAATGTGGTGGATATTAATGTTACCACAAGAAGTAAAGTAATTGAAGAACATGTGTTCAAGGATAGAGAGCCAAGAAAAACAAAGAATGTTGATTAGAAGAAAGAAGAATGGTTGAAGAAGTCAATCGTGGAGATAATTCAATAGATTCAAAAAAAACAAACCTAGACAAAAGAGTCATCCACATCCATGGAGGAATGGAACACAACCTAGTCGGGTATGCCAAATACTACTCTTGTGGAAGCACAAAAATCTCATGAGGTAGTGAATTCACAAGAAAAATTGATCACAATAGAAAAAATAAATTTGGACATTAGTAATTAGATTCTAAAAAAATGGTATACTTTGAACTTGGGAAAATTTCTTAAAATAGCTCCTAAGCTAAAGATATATCTTTGGCAGAAGCTAAAACTGAAGAAAACTCAGAATTTAAGTAGAACAACCATAAATAAACAAGTTGGTTTTTCAATACCAGAGGTAGGGACAACTATTATAACAATAAATAATCATATGACAGTTATCCAAGTATAGATTGGGAAGAATACAATAGAGGATGTGTTGTTGGATGGAGGTTTTGGAGTTAATATTATCATAGAATAATTGAAATTGAAGTTCGGGCTTCCAAAGCCTAAACTCGCACCATATAATCTAAAAATGGCAGATCAAATAACCACAAAACATGTGGGGTTTATCAAAGATCTGAAGATATATGTCCATGGCATTCCTTACATAATTATGTTAATTGTACTTCAAAATAGTATGGTAGATTCTAGTTATTCCATGTTGTTAAGGAAACCATGGTTGAAGGATGTTAAAGTGGCACATGATTGGGGGAATAACATTGTTACCATACAAGGGAATGGGACAATCAAAACAATTACAGTCACCAAACATTTGGGAGGTGAAGTAAGAAGACCATAAATGTTATTGTGCTATGATTATCATAATGGCATCACAAATGAAAAATATATCATTTTTGTTACAAAACCATAATTGTTTTCAATAGGAACAATTAGTTTACTTGAGACAATTCAATATGTGAAATCAAATATGTGAAGATCATGGATACAGATGTGAAGACAATTATTTCAAAGTAGGAATTTAAAATATAGAACACAAATAAGAAGATAGTTAGCAACATATATGAACTAGAAGTAGTTCTAAAGGATAAGGTGTATCCATAAACATACTATAATCATCCACTAAGGAATGTTATAATGGATGAAACTCCAACAAAAATCAAAGCACAAGAATTATAGATAGATGGATGTAATTGAAGATCAACAATTGATGAAGTTCAATCTGGGAATTGATGCAGAACCACAAATGGTGAAGATTAATGCACAGTTGGAAACATGCGAGGTGTTGGAATTGGAGTAGTTATTAAAGGAATTCAAAGATATTTTTGCACGGACATTTAAAGATTTGAAAAGGATTCCACCAAAGTTGGCACAACATAGAATTGAGTTGGACATTACTATACCACCAGCATACTAGGCTAGGTACGGATTAAATCCAAACTATGTTACAGTAGTCAAACAAGATATAGACAACTTGTTAATAACTAGATTTACTCAATCTATAAATGAGGCTACATGGTTGTCACCCATAGATGTAGTAGTACCCAAGAAAAATGGCAAACTAAGAATCTATAGATTTGAAAAAATTAAATACAACCACAAAAAAAGATACATGCCCATTACCTTTCATAGATGAAATGTTAAACACAATAGCAAGGTATGAGGCATATTATTTCTTAGATGGATATTCAAGATATCATCAAATCTCTATAGCTCCAAAAGATAGATATAAGACTACATTTGTTACAAACTAGGGGGCTTTTATATGGAAGGTGATGTCATTTGGAGTGAAAAATGAACCTCTAACATATTAAAAAGTTGTTACCAAAACATTCAAAGAATATTTGGATAGTTTTATGAGGATATTTTTGGATGATTTTATAGTGTATGATAACATGGAGTGTCATTTGCAAAAGTTCAGAGTATGTTTTCAAAAGTGCAAGAATATGGCATTAGTCTAATCTAAACAAATGTGCATTTATGGTATTTTCAAGGATGATATTGGGTTTTATTGTTTCCAAAGAAGGGAAACTACCAAATCCAAAGAAGATACAAGCAATAGTAAACATGCCACCACCCAACAATCCATAATAGATTCAAATATTCAATGGGATGGCATAATTTTACAAATGTTTTATCAAAAACTTTGTTATTATTATGGCACCTATCACTAAATTGACCAAAAAGATAAAGATTTCTTTTTGGATAGAAGAATGTCAAAAGGCTTGGGAATTGATCAAACAAAAGTATATTGAAACACCAATATTGATATCACCAAATTGGCAAGTGGAGTTTCATGTTCGTATAGATGCATCCTTGTTAACTATGGGGGCCATGTTATCTCATAATGTAGTAAAGAAGAGTGATCAACTAATAGTGTATGCTTTTAGGCTTATGAACGGAATAGAACAAAATTATAGCACAATAGAAAGAGAGGATTTAGCAATGGCTTTTTACTTTGCACAAGTTCAAACATTGTTTGCTAAGCAATAATTTTGTCTTTTATGTAAATCATATGGCATTGGTCTATTTGGTCAACAAACCACTTGTTTCAGGGAGAATAGTTATATGGTTGGTATTGTTCCTAGTAGTATATAAGCTAGGCAAAACTCATGTAGTTGCAGATACATTATCAAGATTACTAGATATTATAGAACCCATAGGTGTGCTTAATCAAACCATAGATGCAAGTTTATTTTATAATGAACCCGAATGGTTCAAAGATGTGAAAGAATTTTTGAGAACATGACAAATTGAGGACATGTTAATTGTATAGTAGAAGTAGATATTGGTCAATAAAATAAAACCTTTCGCATTGAAGAATGGAGAATTGTACAAAATGGGCCAAGACAATAAACTATGATGATATTTGACAACAACAAAAGCACGGATGGTGATGAAATAATTGCATGAAGGACCCTTAGGAGGGCATTTTGTAATTGAAATAACACATAGAAAGATATTGGATGGTGGATATTAATGACCAACTATGTACAAAGATGTGCATGATTATTATAAATCTTGTGATGCATGTCAAAGAATAAGAAGATTGGTAACTCAAAGTCTTGCAAAGCTAGTGACAAGTCTTCCAAAGGAACCATTTATGAAATGGGGATTTGATTTTGTGGGGCCAATTAAACCAACAAGAAGATATACAAGAAACAAATATACTTTTGTTACCATAGATTATGCTACCAAGTGGGTGGAAACAAGAACATTGACAACTAATACTATAATAGTCACAACAAATTTTTTATATGAATGCATATTAATAAGGTTTGGATATCCTTTGATTATAGTCACAGATTAGGGAGTTCATTTCATTAATGATGCCATCAAGTATTTAACAAATCATTTTCCATTGAAGCATGTGAGTTCTACAACTTATTATCTTCAAGGGAATGGGTAGACTAAGTTTACTAACAAGGCATTTGGGACATTGTTGACCAAGTTAGTTAGTGGAAATAGAACATATTAAGATGAACATTTTTTTATAGTGTTATTTTCATATAGAACTACATACAAAGTAACAACATGGTTGATGCACCCCCAAACTCCTCAAGAGACCTAAAGGTGGGTTCCATAACAAAACACCGGAAGAAAAAAAAAGTTAGGGCACACTCCTTAACTCACAGCAATTCGGGGTAGGAGGGCATGTTGGAGCTTTGGGTTGGGGCTAGGAAAAACTCACAAGTAAGAGTTCAAGATGAGATCAACCTACATAACCAAGAAAAGAGGGTGGTTAATGTAAGTTGAATGGAAGTGGCGCGATAGACTTAGTAGGGACAACCTCAAGCACAAGTTTCACACCACCTGCAACTTTTGGGAGGAGGCACCACTCCCCTCCCTATAGCATACTTTGTGCCTTTTCATGGGGACTACATCCAAATGTCACTTTTCCTTAGGAATCCCAAAACTAGAACTTTTGTTATCCCAAAATTTTGGACACTCATATATTTCTCAAATCAAGTTTTTTTTTGAAAGTGCGAGGGCAATATTTTATAGCCCTCAAAAATATCTTTGCAATGGTGTATAGCACGCTCCAATCGGACCTCATTTGACTTCTGCTTTCAAGGGATTTGTGGTCGGGAATCAAATTCCCAATTTGACTCCTACCCCTTCTTTTAATCATAATTCATATAAATCAGGTTTAAATGAACAATGCGATGACAATTTACAACCCTAACATTGAGTTCATGATTAAGTGTGAAATGCAAGGGCCCATGAGGCCAAGAGGTGTGTTTAGGTGTGAAACACACTTTCACAAATGGGGGAAAGTGCAAGGGATGAATCCTAATGACTCCCAAGTGCATTTTCACTTTGGAGTTGCACTTGTGTAGGATTTGTGAATGTTTGGAGCCTTGGTTGGAAAGGCAGACAAGCACCAAATTGGGCCCCCAAGACAACATTAAAAAGTTCTTGAAGCTTAGATGTTTAAAGTGCCCTTACAATGTTCAATTAAATTTGATTTGCATGAGTTATGATCAAAAGAAAGGTTGGGGTCAAATGAAGTCCAATTGGGGTGTGCTATACATTATTAAAAGATTGTTTTGAGGGTTATAAGATTCATTGCATTCTCAAAATAGAATTGATTTGAAAAAGATATGAGCATCTAAAGTTTTGGGATAGCAAGAGTCCTAATTTTGGGACTCCCACTTTGGGAGTCCAAGGGAAAAGTGACATTTGGATGTAGTCCCCAAAGAAAAGCATAGAATATAGGGAAGGGTGCTTCCTCCCAAAGGTTGCGGTCTGTGTAAAACTTGTGCTTGAAATTGTCCCTATTAAGTTCGTTGCACCACTTCAATTCAACTTGCACTAATCGCCCTCTTTTCTTGGTTGTGCAAGTTGGCCTCAACTTGAACTTTCACTTATGAATTTGTTCTAGTCCCATCTCGGAGCTCCAACATGCCCTCCTACCCCCAAAATGCTATGAGTTAGGGAGCATGCCCTAACTTTCTTCTTCTTCCAATGTTTCACTCTAGGACCCACCTTTGGGTCTCTTGAAGAGTTTCACAGCACGCCAAAAGATCCTACAATCAACACAACATTGATTTTTAATCTACATATGATTAACACGTCTATGAATAATAACTACAAAAGTGAGGGATTTGGGATGCAGGATTTTGAAGATGATTTATCATGGGTATCGATTGAATCAATAAAAATATTCACCTAGTCATCTATCACATTCACACAATCATCAAATTCGTTGGCATAGTCAATAGAAAAATTAATACAGTCAACAGATGTATTGTCATAATTAGCAGATGAGTTGATGCAATTAGTAAATAAATGGGCACAATTAGTAGAAGGTGTATAGGGCAAATGAGGTGGAGTTAGTACAACTGTTGTTAAGGAAAATATGGATGTGGAGTAATCAGAAAATGAAATTTGTGGCATTCATTCATAATGATGATGCCAAGTGCTTCCATGTGGCTATACAAAGGACACATAAACTTATAGTGATGGGTTGTATTAATTTCAAGGATCATGCATTAATTAAAAGATGATAGGTAGGTAAAAACATGAATGTGATGGGTAGGATGTTCAAGGATTGAAAAAAAAAAAGGTAATTGCCAAAAGCAGTTTGCGTTTATTGTTTGAAATTGTGTGCGTTTTTTAAGTTCTAGAATTCACATCAACATGAATGCAGAGAGTGCAATTGAAAAACTTTAAATTATAGCAAAGGAAAAGGAAACATAGAGGAGTGAGCATAGACAAAGGCAAAAGGAGGAGCGGAATTGTTGAGAAGAGCAAAGAGAGAAGGTGTGTTGAATATTTAGTCGTTGGCTATGAGGTCACGTCGCATTCATCATCATCTTCGAAATGTGCAGAAGGAAAAGTGTACAATGAAAAGATGCAATTTGTGCAAACGATAATTTACGATATATATAGAACTGGAGCATTTGTGTTTGAGTTTTTGCACAAAAGCAAAAGAAATTGGTGTGCAAGAGAGTAGATAAGACCAAGAGCTACATCAATATATTTAGTGCTCATTGAAAAATCGAAGGAAGATGAAGTTGTGGAATAGCATTTTGTGGAAACACAAACAATGCATATGGATGCAAGGGAGGAAAATGTTGTTGAGGCATAAGTATAGCCATCCACAGAGGTGCAAGCGATGGTAAAAGCACAACGAAGGGTGATGGAGATGGAGAGGCATGGAAAACTATAACAAAGGGAAGACGCACAATTCTAGATAAAGTTACACTTCTAGAGAAAGGTATTAAGATTCTAGATCTTGACCAATTCATGTGGACACAAACAAAACAAAATTATGATAAGCATGTTGAACAGATGGAAAACTAGAAGGATGTTGTTAAGGAAGAAGATTGGGCTTCTAAAGTAGGGCTTGTTCCTTTGTTTCTGATGGATTAACACACACCAATGCTTGATGTAATGTTGGAATTTTTGAACACATTCTTGATCAAGGGTGCAAATATCTACTTTGGGCATAAGGATAAGGTGTATGTAATTAGTAAATAATTAATCGTAGATGTCTTTGGAATGTGTGCAAATGGGTATGTAGAATAATTGAAAGGGCAAGTCAATAAATCATTAGTAGTTCAAGCATTACAAAATTGTAAACTTGCACTTGCAATTTTTTTTGCAAATCAAAGGAATATAAAGAATTTAGGTATGCCATATTCTATCAAATATCCTGCCATTATATCTATCATTTATCAAAGGGAGAAGGTCAAATATTTTAGCAACAAGAATGTTATAACATTGATGAGAGCAAAAAAGGAGCAAAAGGTAGATTGGGCACATAGTATATTTAATAGTCTGTGTAATGAGTTAGATCAATGGTATAAGTATGTCAAGGAAAATAAAGGGGATAAGAAAGATACCTTACGGTCTGCATTAGTATTGGCAAAGATCTTTCAATATTAGTTTGTGCATCAAAAGGAGAATCCACATAAACCACCAACCAAGGTTTTTAAAACTAGGGAGGAGATGCAAATTGCACTAGAAAATATAAAGAAAGTTGCAATAGACTCTTTAAGAAGTGCTCTTAAGAAGAAGAACAAAGTTGAAAAAGGAGGAACCTTAGACTTAGGAATGAAGAGGGAATAGGAGAGCACATATTTGAGGGCACATAAAATGATGAGGGGTAGAATGGAACCATCACTAGAAAAAAAATTGTCTTTTGCAACTTGTTTTATGCAACTATAAATGTCTTATGCAACTAAAAAATGTTGCATGTAACTATTTTTTATTTGCATGTGACATGTGCAATTGCATAAAACAAGTTGCAAAAGATAATTTTTCTATTAGTGCATCTACAATGCCAATAGTAGTAAGGGCAATGCAAATAGTGGTACAGGCAACTAGATAGATTGCAAAGATACCACAAATGACAACTCCACATGAGACAAAATTGAGGGAGTAGAGGTAGGAGGTACCACTAATGACATTTCCACAAGAGAGATAGTTAAGGGAAAAAAGCCATGAAGTTAAGGGGGAATATGACATAAGGTTTCTAGAAGGTGAGGAGCATTTGCATTTTGATGGAAATGTATATGAAAATTGGATGGAGACCACGACAAGTCCACAACATTTATAGCATTTGGAACATTTGTAACAACAAAAATAACAACATCAGACGGTCTACATGCTACTAAACTATAGATGGAAAGAGTGGCAACACAACATGCTTTTGAAGTGTTCATAATAGCAAAACTACAAGTACCACCTAGTACACTAAAATTTGTAGAAGGATTCCCATTTGAATTTGAAATGTGGAAAATAATGGTGTAGGAGCTAAGATCATCTATAGAAGGATCTAGAAATCCTATGACATAGACAAGTACACCAAAGTCTATGGAGGAGGTAGCTGCAAAAGTAATGCAAGCAAATAAGGCACCTAAGTTATTTCAAACCATGGCAATTGTGAGTTTGAATATAGGGAATTTGACTTTAGAGGTGAATAGTCTGAAGAATAGGTTGGCTACAAGGGAAAAGGAGAAGGAAATGTTATAGGAGGAAATGGATAAGGAAAGAAACTTCTATAAGGTGTATATGCATAATGTGGAAATTTAGAGGAAGAACATGGCAAAGGTTGAGTAGAAGATTAAAGTGCTCATTAAAAAACTACAAGATGAGAATGAGGAGTTCAAGGATAGCACAACACAACTAAAATCATAGAATGAATAATTATAGGAATTAAGACAAAAGGCTGAAATTTAGGAAACCATAGAAAAAAAGTGGACAGAAACATTGTTTCTTCATAAGAAACAAATAGAGGCTTTGGATAGTCAACTGAAAGCATTGATTAAGGAAAAGAAAGAGAAGGAGATTGTTTTGACAGATTTGGAATTGGCAAATCTGAAGAATGTATATTTGTAATTTAAATAACTCAAAACAAAAATAGCAGAGGCAAAGAAAAAGAAGTTGCTAGAGGAAAGGAAGGAGTCTCATATGAATCTATAGCACCTACAAGAATAGTTGAAGATGACACAACAACAGAGGAAGAGTTTGAACCCAGCTAATGTTAAGAAAAGACTAGAGGATTATGAACAGATGATGTAGTAATGTACCTTGATGAGGATGAAAAATAAGATGAAAGATTATGAGGCAAAATTTGAGGAATGGTGAGAGGTTGCAAAGGAATATTTTACAAAGGAGTTAGAGAAAAAATTGGCTCAACAAAGAGTTAATGAAAGAATTTTAAAGTACAAGTTGGAAACTTATCAAAAGAATTTTCCAAATTTTATATGTGGGAGTCCAACAAGTACAAAGGTATTGAGCCATGATAAGGCAACTAAAATAAGGCCCAATGGAACAGCTCAAGAGGAGGAAATTCAAATTGGGGAACCATAGGACGTCAAAAGTGGAATAGCTTAGGAGGCGGGAAGTATAGACAGAGAAACCACATGAACTTAAGAAGGGGTCAAGAAAAGAAAGAACCACATATAACTCAAGAACAAAGACATGTGGAGATTATTCTAGCAATAGAAGAAGAGGTATCTAAAATACAGCCTCTAGGAATAGAAACACAAACTGAGTTAGTAGAAGAGGAGGTCAAAACTATAGAGATGGAGATACATGTTAAAAATGTAGAGGCACAAGTGGGTATAGAACCACTGGTTGCTGTACAAGTTGAGATTACAGAGATTATCATAGAGGAAACAAATGTTTAGAACATTGCATAATACATTCATTTCATTTTCTATCATTTTCTAACGATTTTGGGGATGAAATCCAAAGTGTAGAGGGGTAATGTTAAGGGGGTTGGATGATTACATGATTTTTGATGAATAAGCATTTAGGATAGGGACTGATTATGAAACTTTGTTAATTTGAATTCTTGTTAGTTTTGAATCATGATGAAGAGATTGGGACTACCCAAAAGAAGAGGTTTGGGAAAAGATAAGACAATTCTTATACACACAATTTTCAAGGAAGAGTGAGAGGAGCTATAGGTACTTGTAGTAGAAAATCATAGATTATCTTTTGGATATACCACAAATTTAAATTGTTGTTTTGGATTTTTCCAACAAAACATGGGATTATGCTATAATTTTGATTCATGCTTTTAATAATACATAGAAGCATAAATTTTGCAATGAATTTTATGTTTATACTGTTGTGTGAATTTTCCGTAGTATCAAAATATGATGAAATGAATTATAAAATTTTTTTTGGAGTTTTTTTTAATGTAATATGAAGTGCAAATTCAAATTATATGAAATAACCATGAATCTATTGTTTTAATGAATGCTAGTATTAAGTGTGTTGAGAATTAATGTAAAAATAGTGGTGTATGCATGTGAAGTGTAAACATGTTATTACAATAATGTGGAATAATTCTATGGGAATTTAATTTCACTTCTACTAAGCCACTTCCAAAACATTACTCTACTAGCCTTTCAAAGATTTATCAAACAAAGACTTGGTCGCCCTATGTGAATTTTTAGCAACAAATTAATGATCAACTAGGAAATATTTGCTATGATCGTTGAAATAAACAATCATTGATCAAATAATAGAATGTCAATAACTAACCGCCATAAATGTTACCATCCCGCACTCTAAGAGGGATGTTTAAAAATTGTAATTACACGATAGACAAATGTTCTAAACGATTGTATATAATAAAAAAGAGGCATGGTGGAACTAGCAATACTCCATTTGCAAATGTAGGTTTGGAAATGTGAAAATGCTTGCTAGAATTCCTCCAAACTTGGATCTATATCCAATAGTGGATCAAAGATAAATGAAAGCAATAGATGTAAAATATAGTGTTAGAATGGGATATTGGGCATCAAAAAATAACATGTAAAAATACAAAGTGTATGCCATCATAATATGAATGTTTGACCCGAATTTCGTGAACAACTTGAAACAAGCTCCAGGGGACAATCCGTGGCCAACTGAACCAACAAACTGAAAATACATGACCTGTTTACTACGCTAAGTATAATATTTGTTGGGGACGAAAAGAGTGGACCAATATTCATTGGTAAAAATTCCACATAAGAAGTGGCTAGAAAATGAAAGTGATCCAGATGATGATGAATATGAGTTGCCAATTTTAAATACGATGCAAACCTGGAAGCATTAATGGAATAGACAGAAGGAGCCCTAATGGAGGAGGAAGAGGAGCCAAGAATACCATCCCAATCCGCATTAAAAAAAGGAGAAGACGAAGATAACATAAATAAATAATGTTATGGGTCAAACAACCATGTCACTGTTGAATCATGACAACAACAAGAATGCGGGTCACCATCATATATCCATTACCATAGGCATATATCCAAGTGAGGACCATTAGAAAAACTATAAGTACCCCATTTTTCACAAGAATTTTGAATGTCCCACAAACAAAACATGCCATAGTTAAGAAGAAGAAGATAGAATCTAAAGATCTTGTTTCACAATTTTGATTCACTATTTGCAATGGATATAATCAACAAGGAACATAGCGAAAAAATGAAGTCGAGACATATGTTAGGTGAAACCAACACTAAAGAGTTCTTTACTCTACCAAAGAGCCTTCAAAAATGTGATGTGAATAAGCTCATTAGAAATAATGAAAATAGCAAACAACTTTGTCAAGATGCAAGCATTTGAATGCAATGGAAGAACTAACAAAACAATTTGTCGACAATTTCAATTTTCTTCCATCTAAGGAGAAAAAAAATTCAAAAATACAATGCACCACAATAGAAAGAGATCTTGAATAATGGTGTACTCTTAATTGTTTTGAGTGATGACAAAGTAGAGGATGCAACATCTTTAAGTGAAGAAGACAAGCATGAGATGCTAATTGTGACAAAGAGGGACATCCAAGAGTTAAAAAATAGATGAACGATGTACTGAATGTGTCTATATTCTACTTTATCAAAATAGGGAGGAACTAGAAGCACAGTACTCAACTTGTTATATTTGTCATATAAATGAAATTTGTCATTTTTTTCCAACATAACAAATTTGTAGTCACTAGCAATGTAATGCATATGAAAATTTAAAAATTGTGATCTACCTACAAAATAAGGATTATGAACTCATATGCAAGGTCATATATATTAAATTAGGGATGTGTTGTAAACATTATAGATAAACCAATAATTGAATATGAAAATTAAGATTAGTTTTAAGCCATTAGTGATCAAACATAAATTCAATAAGGAATTTGTGATTTGTTGCCAACATGTTAATTTGGAACTAAATTGCAAAGACATATAGATTATATGTGTGACATGTTTCCAACATAACAATTTTGTAGTCATGTGTAATGTAATGCTTCATATAAGATATTTATGATCTAATTTGAACATAACAATTTTGAACTCTACTTTAATTTCAAATATATATAAAGGTTGTGAACTCCATTATGGATAATTTTGTAAATATATGTAACAAATGCATACATCCCAAGCGCTAGTAGTTGCGAATATGATGATGAAAAATGAAACATGGTTATATAACACAACAAGGTTTATAGGCTACACCTCATGGATCTATGATAGAAGTGTAAAGGAATTCTATACACAAGCTAAAGCCAAATGTCTTGAAAAGTCAAAAGCAATTAAATTTTTTTATAAGTATCCAAAAAAATGACATTTGCAACAAAAGAACTATGAAAACATTTGTTGAAAACTTGATACACAATATATTTTAATACTCTAGTCCTAAAAAAAAAAATCCTTTACAACTTTTCAAAACAAACAAATAAGGATAAAGAGGATTAAAAAAATAAATATAGATTGAATCTTTTGTATTATTGGATACCAATTTGAACCTATGATCTAGGATTGGTAAATTGGAAACATATTTCCATTGGAATCTAGAGATTTTGGGCAATTTTTTCCATAAGACAGCCAATAACACAGGTATAGCAACACAATAACAAAAGTATTAACCTAGTAAAACAATTTTAAAAACAATAAAACAAACATTTACCCAATAAAACAAGTATTGACCCATGTTTTTCACATCACTGTTTAATGGAATTTTAGAGCATTGTGGTTATTTATTTAATTTCCCTATATATTTATTTAGATTTATATTAAAGTTTCAATGATAAAAACACTCAAAATTCAAATTTTTTGAAGCCCATTTAATATATTGCTTCTGTTGGATTAAGATTTCGTTTGGATTTATGGTATGTACAAAGGTAATTTATATTTGTTAGGATTTGTAATTAAAATCAAACAAGCATTCAACTGATTGATATGAGATGTGAGAATATCGCATTGATCAAATAAGTAGAAAAAACTAGAATAGATAATGAAGGTTTGAAGAAAATGCTAGAGTTTAGAAGCACCTATTCTACAACTTCATCCTCAATGTAGCACAAAACACAACTATTATATTTATTGCATTTTTTCTATACATGCGAAGATGATATGGTGGAAAAATGAAGAGCCATTACCTCTAAATAATTTGGCAATGAAAGATTCGATGGTGGGTTGGGGAAGAAATCCTCATGAGCAAAAAAAAGATAGTCTTTTGCCTTGGAGGCAACAAATCTCTATGTTAAGAAATGGATTGTTATTTATGATGGCTTGACCAAAAACCCACTTTAAATTCTTCAAATTGGGATGGTTAAACTTATTCACAATCAAAATTAAGATTGGCCTTCTTCTGCATAAGAACATCCAAGTCGCTATTTTCTTCCTCTGCTGGATTGGTTTGCTCCTCTAGAACATCCAAAAGCGGTTGCAAAAGCTCGACGTACACATCAAGGTTTGGCTCCAGCAAAAAAAATGTCTTCCAAGATTTGGCATGCTTTCAAGTAATTACCTACTTTAGGGAGAACCTTTTAATGAGATAAAAAATACAAATTGAGAGATAGGAAGTTGAACAGAGAAAGAGATGAAATTGGACAAAGTTGAATGCAAATGGAACTGAAAGAGACCTATTGAAACATTGATGTCCACTACCAGACTACTAGGAGATGACAATGCAAGGAGAAGCAATTGGAAAGTGTCAAGGTGGATCTTATGTCTAGCTCAAAAAGGCAAGCCACTCCTTGACACTATCGTAGTGTTTGGAGTGGTTCAATTGAAGAACAAATCATCATTCTACATGTGTCTTTGCTACAAATCCCTTGGAAAAGCAAAACATCCATTTTCGTGAACTACAAGAAGCACATTGCTCATGAGAATCTATGACATAAAAAGCGATATGTTAGTATGAAGCTCATGGGGACACATGAAGCCTTAGTAGAACTCAAATAACATTTCCTTTTTTCAAAGGGAATTCAAGATTTGTCCAATGCATTTTGTTGACAATTACAAACTTCAAATGAATTTTGAAGTTGTAGCTCTCCATATAGGACTTGATGACTATCAAAACCCAGAAGTCATCATTGTAAAAAAAAAAGGATGTAACCATCCTTCGCGAAATACAAGTTCACAAATCCGAAAATGGACGCAACATTGTTCTCAACTCTTGCATTCCATTTTGGAATGTTGGAAAAAAGGTCCAACAAATGCGAGATAGGAAAACTCCCTGGAACTTCTGCAAAGATGAGGTCCGTTCAATCCTTTGGGGAGTCTTGTGAAAATTCAAGATGAATATGCTTAATGAATTTAAGAGAAATAGGTAATTCAATGGGGAATAAGGTTTGGAGTCAATATTACTTTCATCCAAAAATCCTTTACATCATGAAAACCAAGGGGCCACTTTTTAGTTGAAACTTTGGTCTTCACCATGGAAGGCCAATCGAAGTTGAAAGCCTTCCTAACCAGCCTCGACACCTTGTGGCTACCAATGAGTAGTGGGCTTCGAAGTGGTTGAATATGATATTTCTAATTTGAAGTTTCGGGCAACTCTTACACAAATTGTCTCCTCCTTTGCGTGTGGGATGATGGCTCAATAGCACAACCCTTCATACTCCTAAAAACTCTAGGAGAGTCATCCTCATGAACAACATAGTTGAGAGAGTCTTGGAACTCAGACAAGTCAAGATTTACATCACAATCAAGGTTTTCAATGTTAGCAGGAGTTTGAGTGGCCCTTAGAGTGCCAAAAACTTGGACATCCCTCTTCCTCTTCCTCTTCTTATCAATATCCTCCTTTTTATTTACTTGAGAGGAAGCAAGTTTGTCCAAGTATCCCAAATCAAATTTCTCTCATTTTGTCTTTTTTAAAACTAGAGTGCATTATGGAAGGCAATCAAGGTACCAACTATAATAAAGCAGATGAGACAAGCCCTAGTCTTTCACAATCTCCCTTTGAAATGTAGTGTTGTCAGACCTTGGATCGCACCAAATGTTGAAGACTCCAAGCATTTCATTGATGGCATTCGATTGAAAAAACACATGCAAAAAATACTTGTAGAATTAAATTTGTTAAGGGGTAGTCAAGAATTTGACACTGAACAAACCTTAACAACAATTATCAAAAGTAGCATTGGAAATGTTTAGTCGACACCGATCAAGCTCAACTACAATGACACTATAGAGGAGACCGGTTTATCATAATCGACAATGATTGAATCGTTGTCAAGAACACATTTGATTTCAATCGGCACTAACTAAATCCTAGTAGAACTTGTTGATCCTTCTCAAGACCTTAGTTGGCACCGATTGACTATTAAGCTTCAAAAATTTAAGGACTCAATGGAAATTATTCATGAATGTAAAGGATTTCTCGCTTGTAAAGCACACATTTCAAAGCTTCCTCTACTCCAGATTGAGCTCCTAGGTTTTCCCTTGCGTGATGCCTCCCTTCATTTTGAACTCTTGGTAGAAAGCCAATTCCCATTACTTGAGTTTCCACTTTTGAATATATTCTATGAGAGACTGAACCTTCACAAATTGATCAATTGTGACATTTAAGTCCCGTGTTGTGGAGTCAAACAACTTGATTACCTCCACCTCAAGCTGCAAAAATCCATCAAGATGTTGATAAAATTAAACTTGATTAGCATTCCGCAAAGGAAGTCGAAATTTGTTCAATGAAAATAAGATGAGGAAGTTCATTGAGAATCAAACTTGGTGCCAAAAAGTGGTTATGTGAAACCATTTATCAAACGTTACATTTAAGAATCCCTATTTTGGGGATTTTTGGGCTTCCCTCAAAACTATAGATTGATTCCATTACCTAAGCCAAAAAAAATTTAAGCCTATGGTAAACAAGCCGACACATACATTTGAAGTTTTTTGGTCAACATTTCAAGTTTTGGATTCATGTTGTAATGTATCTCAACCTTGTGTAAAAATTCTGGGCCAAGTGATGGATCACATACTAGTAACCGTTTGTGGAAAGCTGTCATGTGCTCCTTTTGCTCTTTTCAGTAACATGCTTTAATTAATCTAAAGAAATGAAATATGTCATTTCAAAGTTCATTTCTTCCTTTATAAGGCTGGAATCAATGAATTTCTTACTCAATGCATTTGTGGACATTAACTAGTAATGTCATTGTTTGAAATAACCATTAGTGAAACTCAACCCTTCAAAGTGCCTATGGACATTAACCACAGATATTCAAAGGTTAAAGGTTGTTAATAATAATCCCTCCAATGCAAAGTTACTAATTAGAAGTTGACAACATGCATGTCATGACCCTAGCCTTGGGTTCACAACCAAGGCAAAGGGCTTGCAAGGGTGCGAGCCAAGACCAAGTCTGGGAGTCACATTCTCATGCCCTGGGAATGCAAAAGAGTGTGAGAGAATGAACCCTCACACTCCCAAGTGAACTCCCATGTTAGGAGTTGAAGTCCTAGTTGATTCCCAAATGTTCAGAGAGTGATTACAAGGGTCAAAACCCAATGGCTCGAAGAGTTCTTTATATTATTGGAAAGCTATTGAAACGTAGATGTTTAAAATGAGCTTGCATCACCCATTTGGACATCTAAAACATAAGTTATGACTAAAAGAAAGGTTGGGAGTCAAATTAGCAATTTGACTCCCGACCACTAAAAGTTTAGAATATACCCGATTTCCTTGCGTTTAGGTGGCGTGCCACATAGCTTTGGAAAGCTCTCAACGAGGACTACAACTTTGCTTCAGACCTCATTTTGATTGGAGGTCTTCACACAAAGTTATGAGGCTTCAAAGTTGCAAAAGTCTCGACTTTGGCAATTTCGGGACTCCCATTTGGGAGTCGCGGGACAAAAAGCCATTTGGATGTGGGCCTCATGGAGAAGCACAAAGTATACTATAGGGGGGAAGATGGTGGCTTCCCCCAATTTTGAGCCATGGTGAGTCTTGTGAATCTGAATTGCCTGTGGCTCGTCCTAGCACCAAAAGTGTTCAAACTATGCATTAATCACCTTGTGTTGGTTTTGTGCAGGTCCGTGTGAGTAGTTAATGTTTGTCACTCTTTCTAGTCCCATTCCTAAGCTCTAGCACGCCCCTCTACCCCTTCAAAGTGTTGTGAGCTAAAAAACGTGCCTCGATTATTTGTTCTTTCGTTGTTTTCAATTTGGACTCACATTTGAATCCATTAAGGAGCTTGGGGGTGCGTCAATGCATTAATAATTCTCAATTTGCACAATTAAGAACAAAAATATGAATTATTTTAAGAGGTAATATTTTTTTTTCCAATCCCATTTGCTTAAACTAATAATCAGATTTGCCTTGGTGCAAATATTTATAACCTACCGTGAGCTCATGTAAACATTAGCTTCATTTTTCATTTCTTGTCTACCTTTAATCCTACATGAGTTTTAAAATGCCAACATGATATAGAAGGCCAATTCATTGTAGTGCGAAATTAGGTCATCGCGCAAAGCTGAACGCTAATTGATCTTGAGGTTTAGATTGCCTGATTAGCCGTCATCTTATTGCGGTGCCCCATTAACTACTGCATGGAGTTGCATGGCTTGCTTGGTATTTGCTGGTGTGTGCTGAGTGGTCCAGGAAAATTGGCGGTTGGAAATCATGAAGAGGGATGGAGCCGAATTGATGGAGAGGAGCAAGCAATGACGGCAGACGGTGGGAGCCGGATAGAACGGAGTGGCAGGAGATTCGGGAGGCTTCAGGAGGAAGTTAATGGAAGTCTGGTGAGTTTTTGGGTAGCTCTAAAATCGAGGAGGATGATCAGCTGATCAGGAGAGATTTGGGAGGAAGAAGAGGCGATCCTTGTGGACATAGCCATGAGAAGCTCTGTTAGCTAGGATAGCTTGGCTGAATGCTAGAACTTTCCGCTGCGCCTGGTAATCAGTCAAGCTACTACAAAGGAATTGGAGAGAGAAAGACTAGACAACAATGGGAATCTGGTGTTTTTGTGAACATTTGATGGAAAAGCAAGCTTGTGTTTTAAAGGAATGTACATAGTCTGTAATGTAATGAGAGAGTTTCCCTTGCTGGCATCTATGTGAATGGGCGAGGCAGGAGATGGATACTGTAAAACCTGCTCTGTTGTTGTGTGGAAGCAAAACACTTGTATGCCTTTGATCTTGTAATGTTCGTCTGAAAGAGTCAGTAGACAGTTAATGTGCTGTGTGAGATCGAAGGTCTGAACTGTGTGGAGTAGATCAGGAGAACATGGACGCCTGGGTTCGTTGAAGGCAGTTAGTGTGCTGTGTGTTTTCGGACCCTCTCTTTTTGGTATCAGAGAATGGTTTTGTGTTTCCAACCTTGGTAGAACTTGTAGATGCTGAGATAAAATGATAGTTGAAGATCATGTCTTTGTCTAGCGGCAAGGGAGTTCCTGTGGAGCAGGTGACTCAGGAGATTCGTGAGCAACAGCTTGTTAGTAGATTTGATTCCTTTATTGTTCAGAACGGACCACAGAGAGGAGCAGTGATTTTGCGTTTTCTAGGCTTTGGAGTGATGAGACTTGTAGGGATAGATCTCGACGAAGCTCAAGTAGGAGACATTGCTGTAGAAGTAGTTCATAGTGGTTTATACACTCGTGCACAAGTTTGGTTGAAGGTAATCGATGGAGCAAGGGGGTGGGCATCGACCTTAGACTTATAGACCAATTTTTACTTCACCTCCTATCTTGCGAAAAGTTGTTCCTTCATATGCTGAGAGACAGCGTGCATTACCGAGGCTAGGGGATATTTGGATTCCTAAGTCGACGGTGTCACCTAACCATTTTGTGAGGTTGTACATCCTTGGTGTGGAGGATTTATTTCAGGAGGGAAATCGCTTGCTTCGGGTGGAGCATGGCGGATCGAGATCCTGCCTCATTAGCTAGAAAGTATGGCGAAACTAGGAAGGAGAATGGAGATTTCAGCAAGAGTCTACGGATGAGTAGAACTTCACCACTGTTCCATCCACTATTACGCCCTTGAAACCGATAGCTGAGGGTGCTCAGTCCGAGTTTGATGGGTGATTCGGACAACATTTTTTTTTTCAAGAATCAGAACTGTGTTGCAGGAGCTGAGATTCTGATCAATTTTGTTTGCATCTGTTTTTGAATTAAAGAACTGTGTGTGGTGAGGAGTGCTGCATTTTTGCTGTGTTGCTGAACTTCTGTGAAGATGACGAGTCCTCAGGGAATGGATGAGTTGTTTTGGGGACGAGATCATGAGGATGTGAATGATTGGGCAAAGTGACTTACCATGGCTGCCGAAGTGCGCGATCTCACTACTGACAAGCTATTCAAGATCGCCAAGTTGAATTTGCGGGGTCAAGCGAAGGAGTGGTTTAGGAAGCTGCAGCCGGTGCCAGCCAACTGGACTGAACTACGGACACTGATGGTGCAGAAGTACGGGAACGTAGATGCTGATGACATCCGAATGAAGATGGATGCCATCAAGCAAGAACCCAAAGAAAGGGTTCAGAAATATTTCGAACGCCTGGACAAATTGTTTCGGAAGGGCAAGATACAAGACGTAGAGCAAAAGAGGAGGTTCTTGGCCAGACTGAGGCCAGAGATCCAAAAGTTCTGCGTGGTGAGAATGTTCGTAGATATCAAAGAATTAGTTGGAGCTGCAACGGAGGTTGAAAGAGTTCTGGGTGAACTCGGGGAAACACCGTATGAGTCTCTTCCAGAGGAACAGGAAGAAGAGACGTTGGAGAGCAATGTGGAGAAGCAGGTTGTTGCGTTGAACAACACACTCATGAATTTCTTCAAGGGGAATTCGCATGATCCAGCATCATCATCCTCTTCCACTGTCTTTGGAGCATGCCAGCTCTGTAAAGGTGGGGACCATATGGCCACTGCCTGTCCGAGGCTAAATGAAGCACGGCCAAAATGTGCAAAGTG
>Ga0116229_10005740_pt1 | contig 20149 bp, 14 predicted proteins | sample S1TSphgellanicum_3_FD_87313 | JGI IMG/M metagenome (GOLD analysis project Ga0116229, IMG submission 87313) | Host-associated microbial communities from peat moss isolated from Minnesota, USA - S1T2_Fc - Sphagnum magellanicum MG | ecosystem: Host-associated > Plants > Peat moss > Unclassified... | reverse complement strand
ACCAGTAGCCATTAATATAATAGCCACAATAGCCAATAATATAATAGCCACCAATAGCCATTAATATAATAGCCACCAGTAGCCATTAATATAATAGCCACCAGTAGCCATTAATATAATAGCCACCAATAGCCATTAATATAATAGCCACCAATATAATAACCACCAATAACCACCAATATAATAACTATTAATGGCCATTAATAGAATAACCACCAATAACTATTAATAAAATTACCACTAAAAAACATTGATAGCCACAAATAAAATAGGTATCAATAGCCATTAATAACCACCAATAACATTAATAAAAGAACAACCAATAGCCATATATTATAATTGCTTAGGATTGCCAAAAATAATTCAAGGTGAAATAATTTATAATAAACAAAAATAATTTAAGGTGAAATAACTTCAATAATCAAAAGTAACTTATAATAGCTACAAGTAGTCTAAATTGAAATAATTCACAATAGCCAAAAATAACATAGGATAGAAAAAAAAACTTACAATAGCTGAAAATAGCCTAAGGTGAAATAAGTTACAATAGCCAAAAGTAATTTATAATAATTGCAAATAGTTTAAATTGAAATAATCTACAATAGCGAAAAATAACATAGAATAACCAAAAAAACTTACAATAGCTAAAAATAACCTAAATTGAAATAAGTTAAAATAATAAAAAATAACTTAAAATAACCAAAAGTAGCCTAGGGTGAAATAGTAAAAAATAACCAAAAGTAATTTAGAATAGCCATAAATAATGTAGGGTGAAATAATTTAAATTAATGAAAAATAGTCATATAATAATTGAAAATAACTTAACATAGGTAGTATTATTATATTAACAAAAAAATCCATTTATTAAACTTTTTTTTTTCAAAAAAATGGTCATTAAAATGTTATTGAATGATGATATTCAACTTTTTTTTTTGTTCAAATGATTTTAAACTTTCAAAAAGAAATAAATGTAATTATGTACATTATTGAATTTAAAAATAAATTAAACTCAAATCATTTCATTTGAACAAAATCTCAATAAGATATGAATTTTCAAAGTTTATGTTTTTGTAATGTTTAAAATGAAGTATTTCATAAATAAAATGTAATGTGACATAGTAGCATAATAAGTGTGGTGGCTTGATGGTAAGGGTGTTTGCCCCCATTTCAAAGATCAAGGGATCAAACCTCATGGGTGGTGTTGTGTGTGGTCAACAATGGAATTTTGACCGAATATTTTCTTATCGAATTCTTAGTCTAGGTGTTTAGGTTGATTACATGGCCTACCTACCTAGGTTAGGTTTTTAACTTAGCATAGGTAGTGACACGGGTCAATAAATAATAGGCTTTAAAAATCATGAAATTATCAATAATATTTTATATTAAATAATTAAAAATTAATTAATTTCCATACTGGTTAGTTAATTAACTAACAAGTGAATGGTTTGGTAAATTTGTATTTCACTTGAAAATAACCTTGTTTCACTAGGTATTAGTGAAACAAATCATTGTCTATAGCAACTGGTCCCTATTCACTAGGGGGTTAAACAATTTCATTAGGTGAAAATGTCCAAATTCATTCAAAAATCTAGTGAAACCCAGAATGAACTAAGATGCATTTCCTAGTAGTGCATGTTTTGACTTTCACAATTGGCACCCCTTGAGAAAAATCTGGTGATGGCTGGCAACCATGTTTCGATAGGTTTTAATTATTATGTTTCTATGGTATAATATGTTTCATCTTTCAATGCATTTACCATAAAGAGTCTTTAAATTTAAATCATGATCTGAAAAGTGAGGAATCAAAACCAACAGATGTTTCAGATAAAACTTTGCAATCAGGGAATTTGGCTACCAATTTAGAGGAGTTACATACCCCAAAATCAACTCCCAAAAAACTAGAAGGAGATGGTGGGGACATGAAGAAGAAATTAGAGTTTAACATGGTGTTATATGAGAACAAGGCCTAGCAAGAAGCTAATATAGTGTTTTGGGAACTTTCGAAACAAAAACCAATGTTTGTTGGGATCATAGAAATATCGAGCATTTGGCATCTACTGTAATGCAATCTTTTTGATTGGGACTGGACAACACAAAATAAAGAAGAATTTGCAAAGAGTTTGGGTACTTTTGTTCGTAATCCAAACTTCAACATTGTTTCCTATTGCACATTCGAAAAGTTCCTGCAAGGAAACAAATGGTATTCAATTACTCTTACCATATTGATCCATTGTAATACATCTTATTTTTAACATATGCATTCGTAGTCACATCAATCACTTATTTCAACCTTCATTCCATATCTATGTTTCGGATACATATGCCTATTTGAAATTTTCCATAATTGTTGTTTCAACATCACTTAAGGCTAAAGATTCATGTCTAGTATATTCATTCAAGTTATGTTTCAGAATCACATTCTTCCTACATTTCTTTTATTCTTTTCCATTTGTTAAGTTTTTAATAGGTGTCATTGTAAATATTCCCCGAAACATAGCCACTCCATGTATTTTAAAACATGGTAGTAGCATGTTTCTATCACCCCACAAACTTCATTGCATGCTTCTATCACCCCACTAATACCCCGAAACATGCCTATAGCATGTTTCAATGGAGTTGGTTAAGTAACATAGAATGTTGATTTAAGTAACATGTTACTCGTTATTTTTATTCATTTTTTGTATGTTTCTTATGTAGACTATGTGTATGTTAACACACTTTGCATTATTGGGTTGAATGCACACTAAAAATGGAGATGAGATTACTGTTACAATCTCCCAAACAATGGACCTCCTAGAAACTGGCAATATAATCATTGGCCAATTCTTTACATGAGTTTCTGGAATATCAAAAACGCCTACAACGATTCAATGAGGCAAAGAATAAACACATGGATTTATTAAAACAACAAAGGCTTGGTTTTGTTATTATGTGCCTCAAGGAATTTGATATGGCCAATGTAAAAATAATTGATGTTATAAAATGGGATTGGAATCCTTTATGGCATATGGTCAGTAATGACAAATGGTTACCTACAACAAAGAGGCTTGAACTCCCTTAGTCGCATTCTTTGAAGGAGGTTGAAATAATTGTAAGTAACCTTCTGCGGAAGAAAACACCTTTCAAGAGTGTTCTTTGCAAAGATTGATTAATAAAGGTTTTTTTTGGCACTCATTGGATAATGATGTTAGTTGTGCCTACCCACTCCAAGGCACAAATAACGCATTTGTTAAAAATATGAAAATGGGGGAATATCATTTGACTTGGCAGAAAGCCATCAATATTTTAAAGCCCGATGGTCATCTTCCGTTTAGGGGACAAGAAATTTGAGAGGGTATTCATAATGAAAATGTGTACCAAAAGTTCATGTCACCATTTGATAATATGTCCAAGATGTCATTATTTTTCTCTATTGTAAAGATTAGGGTAGTAATAGATATGGTGTGTGAGGATATTGCATTGTTCCAAGAAATTTGGGAGCAAACTAATGAGGAACTAGGGGAAGCTTCACTTCTAGACATAGGGAGATATCTTCGACATTATGATGACATAGACATGGGATGGATAAACATGCGTTGGGGTGTGCCACAAGTTCCAAATGTTTCAACTAGTCTCCCTTACGAAGTTCACTTGCCTTGGACAAGGTGGTAGAACAAATACATGTTTCCTTGTCCTAGCTTAGTTCACAATTAAGGGTGGTCCAACAATGTTGTGCTTAGAAGCACCATTCGACTTTGCGGCACTACCTAGGGCATCTAGGTCCGTGAAATAAATGAATCAAAGAGTTTGGACAAGGAATAGGTGAAAAATCAAGAGGCTCACATCACAGAAACATCTGAAATCGAATGTCGCCCAGAAAATGTGAAAACAAATGTGGATATGGTAGATGGGGATACCTGGAAGGAGGTTTCACCTACGAACCCTCATGTTTTGGAAGTCACACCTCAAGTTTTAGAAATCTTTAACAATTTTTCAGAAGTTCAATCCTTGGAACCTAAAGTCTCAAAAATTCAAACTTCAAAAGCTTAAGTTTTGAAAATTCAAGTTTTAGAACTTCAAGTTTCAGACATCGAAACTTCAAAGGTCCAAGTTTCAAAGGTTCATGCTTTGAATATCAAACTTCCAAAGGTTCATGTTTCGAATATCCACATCTCAAATATCCAAGTTCACATTTCAGTTCTCCAAGAAACAACTACCATTCATGTTTCAAAGGACTTAATTACGAATGTGAATGAAACCATCAAAGCTCCCCTAGATCTCAACATTAACAAGGATAAACTTAAACAATCTAATGTGTTAGTTCCTACTGGTTTTGAGTTTGACTTGAACACAACTTCAACTCATGTTTCGAGCGGAGATGAATTTGATCATGTTTCGAAGAACTATCTTCAAGATGCCGAAGGTCGGGTTGAGGTTGCAACTGTAGATGCATGGAATGATTTCCATGTTCAAATGTAAAATAGACTTTGCCTTAATCCAAGAAGTGGATGTCAAAACAAGTCAAATAGTTAATTCCTCTTCTCTGCCACTTAAGCAAGTTTCAATGATACATGATCTAGGTTATGTTTAAGCAAAGGAGCATGGTGATTATGTTTCAAAAATGAACATGGGAATCAAACAAGATTACACACCATTAGTGCCATCAAAGCCTCGTCAAGTTGGCGTTTCGCCTTCAAAGGAAATAATACATGGGTGTATACCGTGGTCAAACACATTAGTTGATGAGAACACAACCATTGATCCGATAGTGAATGCGATGACGCCAGTCGAAGCTATGTTGCACATTCTTCAACAAGGACATAGTGAAGGTACCTCGAGCTTTGAAACACTTGATCAGACTATTAGGAACATTTCAAAGGATATAGATGCCACAATAAATAAATCTCAAACACAAAAGTGGAAAAAACTAGAGGCCACTATTAAAGCTGCAAGGAAAACAATTGTGAAGAAAATGACTCCAGTCATAGAAAGTTCTTCAAGTTCTGACTGTCAAGTTTCATTGCCACCTTAAGAAGGACTTTATATTGTGTTGGAGGCTACACCTAAAATTAACCAACGACTTGTTTGCTTCGTGAAAACCAAATGACAGGTTTTTAATTCAACTAAATATTTCTCCACTTTTATTTATTTATTTTTTTAAGTACATCTCCTAATAAGATTTTTGTGTTTTTTCAAGTTACTTGAGCTTTTCAAGACCACAAAATATCATCATTTTTGTACTTGAACATGGAAACGTAGAGATAAAAATAGATAAAAACATTAATATTTTATTTTAGAGACATGGAAATTTTAGATATTGTAAATGATTTGGATACATACCAAAACATGAAAGCAAATAAATATTGACCCAAATGCTAATTGATATACACCTATTTGTAGGGCTGAAGCGTCTATTGAGGATGAACTTTGTGACTATGTGTTATTATTTGGGGGTGATATAAAGAAGGAGACTCATTTTTGGCAAGAGGACAATGATTTCAAAGCACTATTATATCAACAATGGGAGTTGCGAAGCAGAATGCTAGACTTTTATTTATAGTTTATGTTACAATTGGAAAAACATGTTCGAAAACATTACTATATTGTACACAACTAAACTGTGTTAGTATTGGATCTTATGCACATAAAAGAAGGCAATATAAGAGAAAAGATTGCCCAGTGGGGTGTTAGAAACCTCTACAATACGAACGGGTTAGAAGACACTTTGATGCTTCTATACAATGAGCAAAACCATTGGTCTCTTTTCATTTTAAAACGCCATTGCACATTACACTTTGATTCTATTCCTAGATATCACAGCACCTAAAAGGCGAATCAATTTGTGAAGTGTGTAACGCTTTGGTGGTCTTACATAAAAGGCATACTGCACAATTTTAACGAATGGGCAGTTATTAGCATCAGGCTAATTGTACATGTCCCATTGTCCCCACAAAATGGAACATGGGAATGTGGATACCTAGTTGTAGAATATTTTAGTTAATACATGGACAAGCGTGGCAATAAGGAACATTGTCCAAGTGTGGAAGTGAGTCCCAAAACTTGCTACCATCATATTTTCATAACCATATCAAAGTTGTTTTGACATTGTATTCTACTTTCGCATGGTTTAGCCTTTGGGACCAAAACATAATCTGTTTCTTTGGATTTCTATGTTTCAATGGGGTTTGTGGCTTCTGTATTTATTGATTTTTATTAAATTACATGTTTCTATCATGTTCCAATATAAAGTTTATTTTTCTTTATCAAGGCCATGTTTCAAAAGTATGGCCATGTTTCATGTCGTAAGATATAGTTTTATATCAAGGCCATGTTTTAGTATCAAGTGCTTGTTTTTGTATTGAATCAAAATTTCAAGTCAAGGGGATGTTTTAGTTGATCATTTCTTGTGTATATTAAGGTTTATTCTTTGTTTCTAGGGCTATATTTTTTGTGTCTCTATGTTTCATGAATTCCATCCATTTAAAATACATTCATCCAAAAATTAAATCATATTTTTGCAGGTTTCTACCCGCTCGCCAAAACTTGACATGTTTTTGTGGGTGGTAGGTTTTGAGGTTCTTGTTTGGAGGCTCATGTTTTGTGGCGCATGATTTTCGACCAATAGAAATGAGTGTCGAGCCACCACTGAAACACAACATGTTTTTGTGTCGGTTTGTTCTGGGGCCCTTGTTGCTCATGTGTGGAAACCCGCGCCAAGTTGCCTTGGAGCAAGCAACACATTTACAAATTGTCACTAAAATAACATCGAGGAAACAACACACACATAAAAATCAATCACAAACACATAGCTTGCCATGTCATTTTCAAAATGGTTTCATAATGAAACACACAAGTGTTTTCATCTCCACTTGACAAAGACAAGTTCTCTTTTGTTTCTCCCTCCTTCTTGTCCACTACAAACAAATGTGATACAACCACCTTAAACCAAATCATGTTCACACTAAACCAAAATTGTTCAAGTGATAATTTTCCTTCTTACACCAATTTGGGCTACACCAACCTTTTACCCTCCCTCAAAACATTTACTTGCCCATGAGTAAAGTTATTTAATTATATATCAATTGGGTAAAATATATAAATAATATTAATTTTTTATTTACCAATTGATAGGGTAATGAAAAGGTAAAAAAAATATAATATTAATGAAACAAGGTATATAGTTACCATGTGGTTTACCTATGGGTATATATAGGTAAAACATTTACTTACCCAACACTAATATATACATTATTATTATTTTAGTTAAATAATGAAAAATAAATTTTGAAATAATTCAAACTAAAAAACCCCAAATCCAATTATCACTTGTCACACCTCGGTCAACAAAGTCTAGAATTATATTAGAACTATGTTTTTGACCATTCATTCATATCATCACTACATCATTCCCCATTGTGATTCACATTACAAGTGAAATTGGCAAAACCAAAAATGAAATTAATAAACAACCACATGCATATCCCACTTTGAAAATATCCTTACCTAAAATAAACATGAAAAAAACACCAAAAATAGTTATGTGTCAATAAACAAACTTATAGATGATCTGTGAAAGGGCACTGGTGACAAATGGATGTAATTTTCCCACTTTGAAAATATACTTTACCTACAGTAAACATGGATAAAACATAAAAAATAGTTATGTGTTAATAAAAAAATTATAGATGATCTCTGGAAGGGCATTAGTCATAAATGTATGTAATTTTCTTTTATTATTTAATATTTGACAAGTGAATATTTCCATTTTAAATTTTAAATTAATTATGTGAAGTTATAGGTTAATATAATTTGGTTAATAGTTAGGTTATATATTATAGCTTGATGTTAAATTTTAACAAGTAATAAATGGAGGTAGTACAAAAGTGATGTTGCATTTATTTTACATTCTTGCCCAATGTTCGATTAAAATGTGTTTGATGAGCCCATACACATATTGTTGTTATCAAAACACATTTGGGCCTATGAATTATGCACATTTTGGACACGTAATGGACATTAAAATTATACATCCAAAATGTGCATAATTCATGGGGCATCATCCACATTTTTTTCGACATATATAAATCCAATTGGTTAAGGTCAAACAATGAAAAAGGAAATGTAGTAGTACTTTTGTACTATCTACATTAAAACATGTTATTGATTTAACATTAGGGTTATATATATATAACTCCTATTTACAATAAGTTTTGTTTACCTTGACTCCCAATTATATATGCCCCCAATTATGCATAAGTCCTATATGTGCAAAATGGGTACATACATAGGTTACAAATATGGTATGCAAATGGGAATAGGTTCTTTTTTTAAATGATAAATCAATTTAAAGAAAATAACTTTAAAATTATGTGATATGTTTTACATATATTTGGTGGGTATATTTGGGCAAAGTATATATTCACACAAACCGATCATGACTTCTAGTACATCCGTAGGCATGACATATGTGCCATGCCATGATTCCCTACATGCATTTATGATCATGTAGCTTCTTGTATTATCCCATATATATTGACATCCATGTGCAATATTGGCTAAAATTTATATGCAAATAAAACCTTTTTTAGAATTAAAAAAATTTAACCACCTATAATATCCTACAATTTTAAAAATAGTTTAGAAATGCAAAAAAATCCTAACCATGGCTACCCCAAAACTTTGACAAATCCAACCATTGGAAGGCTAACCTAGAAGATTGAATTGAACAATGTAAAGGTGACTAAGTTGAAGTTCTATGATGGCGTGAGTTGCATTGTTAAAACAATGTCATGAAAACAATAAAAAATATGGTTTAAATTTCAACCATGCCAAAAAAAGCAAGGTTTGTAAGTAATAATGCTTGCAACACTCCAAATATTGATAATGTTGTGTTGAAAATGAATTTTTTAAAAATTATTTAGAAATCAACATTGGGGATGTGTTGAAAATAAAAAACTTTTGTGTGAACATCTTTGCGACCAAATCCAAATAGTTGTCAATCAATTCCCAAGTTTCTTGGGTAGGAAATTTGCACTCCAATTCATCAATGATACCAAAAGTAGCTCAAGTGCATTGCTATTTCATAACTTCAATGCAACCATCCATTCAATCCTGAAAACAACACAAGAATTCTAAGTCAATTTGTTTTCCTTATGTAACATGTAAGAATGCCTATAAAACTTGAATGCAACATATTACACACCTAAATTGGGTTTAGTAATCCAACCAATATTTAGTGCATCAAACATGTTAGTCACAAGGTTAAGGAAAGTTTCAAACGTATAATCCTCATTTTCATGTTTTGTCATTAGATTTAAATACATCATGTAGAGATCCCCTTTAGTTATTTTGATTACATCAATGAAATTACAAATGAAAATGTCATGGGATTAAACAAATTAAAAAATAAATTACACATAGTATTCAAACATGGGCAAGGTACACGTGAGAATAAAAAATGTTTTGATGTCACACAAATCTCCACATTTGATTTAACATTGGCATCAGCTACATGTTCATCAAACATATGCACCACAACAAGGTTTTTATACTCATATAAGATTCATTTTATAGGAAATAACATAGAAATCCATTGTGTTTTGACATTGTGAAGGACTTTAAAGGCCTTTTGCTCCAAAAATTTAACCAATTGATTTATTTCCAAAGAGCACTTAAGAATTTGCACATAGAAATTGTAAATTGATTGGAGCAACAATTCAATTTTCAACACCAACAATAATTGAGACAAAGTCTAAACTACCAAATTAGTTCTACGTGCACCACATGCACACCAAACATGAATAATGCATTTTTTCAACTACACTATATTATTAGTCTTATTGCTTTGAAAAGTGGTCAATCAATTTGCACCGAAACAAACCAATTTTGTAGTTAAATCTGATTTGGAAAGACCACCATCAACAAACAAGGCATCAACAATTACATGTGTCAAGTTGTTGGCATTTGAATCTTGTAGAACTTGTTGCAATGTTACAACGGGGAGTTGTTCCAACTTTTCACAATTCATATATGCAACAAATGGCTCAATTATTGATGGTTGTAACTTCATCACATGAAGTTGATTTGAAACAAGCTTTTTGCACAACTAGCTCCATGGAAGTGAAAATAAAAACATGCATTGATTCAACCATGCTCCAACTTATGTTGTCAATGTTTATGAAAGATGTTTGAGAGTTTCAAAAAGATAAACAATTCACTTGTACCCTCAAAAATTGTCATAGGCCACCCTTCCTTCAACAAATGGAAAATTGTGGCAAATTGCGTGAATTTTTGCTTCTACTCAACATGAACCCATTTGCAACTTACTAGGCCAAATAAACATGCCCATGAAAATTCGCATAGTCCTTTTCATTCCTTGCATGTTGATTGTTCAAGCTAAAATAATACTCACTAGTCTTCACCCTTGGGAGTGCATTGGTTGCCATCTAGCAACTTGCATGCCATTGCAACCCATCAAGTTTTTTTTAATTTTAATATTGCAATATAAACTTTGCATTGTACCTACGACATCTTATTATTAGGACCAAAGACAAGTTTGGCCCAAGGAAGTGTCATGGCTTAGATGTCCTTGAAAAAACAATTGAACTCCCACTATTTTTTCCAAACTTTCTACAACAAAACAATTGCAACATGACCAAGGCTCAAATTTAAATCCTCTTTGGTAGTGCCAAAGTTTTATGCTTTGTTGGTCCCCCCAAACATAAAACATTTACCCTTACATAAGGTGTTAGAAGTCTACATTGAACTTGCACCTATAATGATGCTCACATCTTTATTTTAACTTGAAAGACATTTTTTTCTATCTTCAAATATCTTCCCTAGACAAGGGGAGGATTATCCTGCCTACTCCTTAAAAGTGGGAGGAGTCCTACACCTATACATAGCCATAAGATACCTTCACACCTATGCCTTTACTAGTTTGTAGGTTCATGATAACTTTTGCCTCATGCTTTACAATGGATAAAGCACCTATAGATGGGGAACATTCCCAAAATGTGGAGTTGAACTTGTGCTTTACAATGGGTAAACTCCCCATGGGTGGGAAAATTTCCCAATATGCTATCACCTCCTCCTAGTTTCCCTTATGTTAAGAATGATTCATCTCATCAAAATTTTATGTGGTGAATTTTTATTGCATGGTGATTTTTTGGAGGAAATCTGTTAAACATGTTTTAAACTTATGAGATGTGGTTTTCAAGCAAATGTTGGCCACTTTTTAAAATTAAAAATTGGAAAAAATAGCATTGAGTTGTCTTTTTTCAATAACATTTTTAGAATTGCTAACATGTGACTTGCTGTAATGAGCAAAAATATTTATGGGTATAAGGAACTGGTCTGAATGGAATTTTGAAAAAAATTAATGGTTATTTCATGTGCAAGTAACAAAAGAACTCAATGTGGACTATTCTTTGAAAATTTAAAAAACTCCCCAACACTGTACCATATCCAAAACTGAAGTATGTCCCATATTTTTAGGAGTTCAAAAGTCCAATTAAACATTGCAACACAAAATTTGCAATGTAGAAGACATGTAAAAAAGATCACAAGTAATTCTTACATTCTCATTTTTTGAATTTAAAGCATATTCTGCAAGATTTCGAGGCATCTAAAATTGCAGAAGTGGCAATGTGGCTGATTCAATCATTTTCATTCATACACCACTCCCCCATTCTCTCATTTTCTACCTACCTCTACCATTTATGTATGACTCTAGAAGGCAGAATGTGCATGTTTTCCCTAGTATGTTGAAGACTCATCAAACACACTTAAATAATCCACTTTTATTTGAACAAATTCCACCAATTACATAATACGGAGGTCTTTTTTGCACTTGAAACTTCATTTCCAACAATACAGTGTACCCATAACAAATTTTGACAACAAATTCTGCCACTTTTCAAGCAATTTTTAGCCACTACTAAAAAAGTGCTAATTATGAGACAAATTTTGTATGTAAAAAAAAAAAAACTAAACTGCATTATCTGTCACAGAATCTGTCAAAAAAGAAAACCTTTTATGCTGATGAAGGCACCCCTGGGCACATTCTACCCCTAATGCATAGCCTCTTGTAAAGCACCCGTAGAAAATTTCTAATGTATTTAGAGGTCATTGTATCCAACGGAATTCCTCCTTAGTTCTTTGAAAAGTGAAATGCCTGGTTTGGTTAGAATTCTTTACTATACCTAGCTGATACCCACCGGTTATCATGGGAATAGAATTTTAAATATAATTGTCTGCCCATGCTTTAAGCTATGTTGGTTAATGGCTGGGGAGTACAGTGTTCTCTATATAATGGCGTATTTGAGGTTGAGTTGAGGGGTGACTGCTTTTGGAACATTCCACTCCTCATCCACCTCAAGGCATTCATTTTGGGAATGGCCCACTCTTTGGAATTTACCCTACACTTAAAAGCTTACAAAAGAATAGAGCCTAGACTGCACCCTATCATAGGGTGCTTTCTTGGTCTTGGTAGAACCCGCACTTACGTTTGTATCATGGTAAAATGCCCCCATTTTTTGGGTTGCTTCTAAACATTCAACTAATATGTATTCTTTGGTCTCCAAGTGTCAACTTAGGTTATCCACTAAAAGGCCCCATTCCAACAGGGTTGGTTTTTTGCAACACGTTTTCTGAGTGATTACATGAATGACAAATAAGTTAGATTTTAGTTTCGCAAAATTTCCAATTTTTTTTTCATTTGTGGAAATCTTTGGTCCTATGTGGTTATATTACAAGTATATACGTTTTTAATATTGAGAAGAACTTCAATGATTTTTCCTAGCCAAATACCCAAAAACACCAATGGGAAAAGAATTTTTTTTCAAGCCATTGCAACCAAAAGCTTCAAAATTGCACTCTCAACTTCTATGTTGTGTTAACACAATTATGTGCTCGTTTTTAATTCCTTTAGATTTGTTCTTAAAGTGTTAAATTTCAGAAATTCAAGGTTAGCGGTTGTGAACCCTATTTTAATTAATGAACTTTGAAAAGTATTTCCCACTTATTTCTTCACAATATATTGAAATTAACATTGAAAGACATCAAGCCTCAAAATAAAATTTTTAAATATTGGAAATTTTGATAGTTTGAAAAGAAATCCGAATGTAATCCATAATTTTGCAAACAATTTGTTGATTTTCGAAAGATAAGAACTATTTTCCAATGGCAAAAGTTCAAATTCCAAGCTTTATGTCAGAGGGTTGTTTTTTCTAACCACCACTTGTGAGACCTCTAAAATTTGAACATAATGGCACTAATGATCTCTTGCAACACACAAGCTCACCGTTTTGTCAATAATTCAAAATAATTATTATTACTAATTGTGAGCTATACAAGCAATGCCAAACATTGCTTTAAAAACTAGGCCCTTTGTACTAGTGGTAATTCTTCTTTATATTGCGCACTTGGCAAAATAAATGTGCACATTGATCGTCTAAAAAGTTCCTATTCAACAAGGTCAGAAATAAGATAATTTAGAAATGGATGTCTAATATATAATGTCTCCTTCATTGTTCATCAACATGCTCATGTTCACTACTGAAAGAAAAATTGCACTTATCATTACCAATCTTCATTTAAAGTAAAGATTCAGGCAATGAAGTAATCCATAAAATAATCTTTAGGTTCAGTTTCACTTTGATCTTGACTGTCCCATTCCTCCTTCATGTTTGAGCTATCCATAACAATGTAACAAGATTAGGACTAGTCCTCAAATTTGATTACCATTGTCACTTTCTACCACATTATGATCTACCTTCATAGCCATAGACTAGAGCTACATGATATGGCCTATCTAATAAGGGGTTAATTAAGTTAAACTTACCTACCTTCTCACCTATGGGTTACCTTCCTACCCACCCATGGACTCTTTAGGGGTTACCTAGGTTGTTATTTAAAGACTATCATGGGGGTTATTTAAGGGTTACCTAAGGGGCTATTTAAGAAAGTCCTAAGGAACTTTCAAATCATCAAATGTCACCAAATCTTGTCGTAGAACCTAAATGCACCACCTTTGAAGCATTCACCACAACTTAAACAATCTAGCTCCTCCAAGAATGAGAGAACTAAAACATAGTCTTGAATTGAATCTCTTGACCACATAATAATAAATTCGTTTTTCTTACATAATCCTTTGAACTTTTCTACTAACTCTAGCATGGTTAATTGTATTTTTATACATATATTCCTTTGAATAATGTAAATGAGATATGCACAAAAAGTTGATGCAAATGCAACAAGTTATTATCATATCATTGGTTTTCACATGTTTTATCTTGTGCCAATGGATGTTGAACCTTAATAGCTTGTCCCAACTCCACATGGGATAATGAATAATTTTTTTAGCTTGCCCACAATATATTATGTTTTGTAGGATATAATACATGTGTTTACATTGCACCCATGCCCCATGCCCACCCAAAGAAGATGCTGACATTATAACAAAATATATGCACGAACAACCTAAGTAATTTCCAATTGTCACATCATAACATTTGTGTTCAAAGAGTATGTTGTAGATTCATCCATACCCTAGTGGTTGGACATCTACATGGAGAAAAATAATCACTATGATAAATAATTTATGGACCTTCTAGTTGTTGGTGTGTTGTTGTGTTAATTTGAACATTGAATTTTGTCACCTTTTTGTCACAACAAGATGTAGGCCAATTGTTTACATATGTAGGCCTAATGAGATTTTGCATGCAAACTATAGGTATTTGGGTGACAATTTTTTGGGGTGATTACAAAATATTATTCATTCGTTGTTTTTGCAGTTGTTTGGGTGGAGAATATTATTTATCACAATTTTTAAATGATGGAGAATTTTTTTAATTTGGAAATGTATATAAGCTTAAAAAATAGACCATAGTTTCAAAAGATGGAATAAATGCAATTAGTTTTACACGGTATTTCATAGGTATTGTATGTGTAGTGAATTTTGTCCAACATGACACACTCGTATTTGCACCCTTTGAACTATTATGTTACATGCACCATTTTGGAAAACAAAATATGCCATTGATAGCTAACACATGTGTTAGCTGTCAATGGCAAATGATGCCAATAGAATCAACAACCACCCATTATGCTATTGGCAATATAATTGAAACAAAAAATTGTCCATTTTTATAAATACCTTTATTTTTACCTTTCGCATTAGGTCACCCCTCTTTGTGTTCAAAATAACATTTTCTAATGCCTTATCAAGTTTTGAAATGAAAATTACCATGGGTAGCACCTTAATTGTGGGTTCAAATCAATTTGAGGGGAATTTATTTTTATTTATTTATTTCCTATTTGAATACCCTTGAAATATTATTGGGGGTACTTAAGATTTAAATTTGAGCAACCACTTGAACTATGGATTCCCCCCATGAGTCCCAAAGTTGTGAACAATGGGACACCCACTTTTAAATCTCTTGGTTGTTTTGCCAACCCCATTAAGGGTTTTGTTTTTTAGATGATGAATCACATAGGCTCGATCATGTTAATTTCTTGATCACCATTCTTGCATTTCAACCTAACATTGTTGACAACTTGCACATCCATGGGTCCCCAAGTGTTCCACAAAGTATGTATCCTATACTTTTTCAAGGTGGGATAGTGGTCGGTGAGATTATTTATGGGGATGGCTTTTGGCATATTAATCGGTGCCCTCTTAGTTTTGCAATGCAATGTTCTACATTGCAAAAAAATACAAGTGCCAAGTGCATGGGAAAGATCAATACACAGAAGACAACATTTGGGACCCCAATTCCAAGTTATTCTAGTTTTTCAGGGTTCTCGAGCACAATAAGCATAATTCTGTTCAAATGACTTGAACCATTGTGTGGGTGGGTTTGTGTAAAAGTATGTCGGTGCAAAGCCACAAATATCGAATGTATGTGTTCAACATGGTGTCATCTATAGAAGAAGTTGGGTTTTTGTTTCACTATAAACTAAGGAACAACCTTTGGAGTTTATTTATAGGTGAACCTTCCATCTCAAGTAATTGCTAAGTTCTTTCAACCTACACATAAAAATGTAGTTAGACATGCAAATGCAAATAGTTGGCCCACATATCATTGTGGCAAGAAGGTGAAAACAACTTTAGTGTTCAAATTAAAATAACAACACACCAACAACTAGGAGGTTAAAAAATTGTTCAATCCTATTACTATTATGCCCCATGTAGATGTCCAACCTCTTGGGTATGGACGAATCTACAACATTTTCTCCGTCCATAAATGTTTCAATGTGACAATTGGAAATTACCCATGTTGTTATTGTTATGGACACCACCATGACCCGTCGCTTACATCATTGTTTGTAACAACATAGTTGGTTGTATCATTGCTTGCATCATCATTAACTATTAGTTAATTCCTAGTTCATTATTAGTTAAGAAGTTTATCAAGAAACTTCTTCAATCGGTGCACACATGGAAGCTTTTATGGAGGTTTCCTTGAGCTAGGTCCCCAATGGGGTATAATTTGAGTTAACCTTTAATTAAGTTTTAGCTGACTTTTAGTTCATTATTAATTAGGAAGTTTTTCAAAAAGCTTCCTTGAACTAGGTCCCCAATGGGGTATAAATAAGGATAGGACTTCCCATTACTTTCAATATGTTCAACACTAGTTTTGGGTACATTTTCTTATCATAACCTTTGTCTTCATACGTTATTAAAATCAAGTTTTGATTGAATCATCTTTTAACATATATCGTGTTCTTGCCTTGTGTCTTTATGTTTCCAATGTTGGATTGGATTGGATTTAAGCTTGCATTTCTTGTGATTTGTTTTCCTTACTATGTCCTTGGTTTAATTTCCGTTCTTGTAAATTTTCATGCCTGTGACAACTATTGCATATATTTCATTGTCACGTTAATAATTTCTTTGGGTAGACATGGGGCATGGGTGCAATGTAAACACTTTTATCATATCCTACAAAACATAATGTATTATGGGCAATTTGAAAAGTTCATTCATTATCCCACATGGAGTTGGGACGAGGTTCAATGTCTATTGGCAGGTGCTAAAACATTTGATAATCAATGATATTATAATAAAATTGGATTTGTGTCAATTTTTGGTTAGTGCCTATTTTATTTTCACTATTCAAAGTCTAATATGTGTGCACAACTAGGATTGGCCATGTTAGTGTTGGTGGAGAACTTACAAGGATGATGTAAGAATTTCATGGTGCAATGAATATCATTTTTGGAATATGTTATATTTTTATCATCTTTGGATGGGCTAATTGTTCTATTATGGTGAATGTTTTTAAGGTGATTTTCAATCTTCAAAAAACCCCTAGGTTAATGTTATAATTCAAAACCACCATTTAAACAAATAAATACCTCCAAAAGAAAGTAGTTGGACCTTTGTTTGTGTGGCAAATATTTTGCATGTCAACAAGGAATCTTCTACCACATCACAAAAAATACAACCATGTGACAAGCGAATATTTGATGATGTGGCATGAATATGTTATAGAGATTCTTAGTTGCTTGTGAGCTTGTTAACCCACTCATCGTTCATCGCTCATTGCTCACCCACTAGCATCATTGGATCATAAAAGACAAAAAAAATGTAGGGTTGGAAATTTGCTTTGATGTTATTACCATTCCCATCAAGTGCCTCACAATATACACATGGTAGTAGAGAGATTGAAAATCTAGATGCTCAGATAGATTACATAGTGACTTCATTTAACATTTGTGGGCTTTGAAAAACAACAATGAGATATAATGAAGGTGTAATTTCTATTGTTTGCCTACACTTATTTCTAATTGCAAATTGTTCCATTTTCTAATATCTTGAGACCCCACAACTTTGTAATCTATGTCCACTTTTAGAAATCAATTATGTTGGCTAAAGGAGGTGTGTTGGGTGCTACATGTTGTGCAATTGAAGAACTCAATGAGGACCGAGGAACAACACTCAATTGAAATTAAATTTTATTGATTTTTTCATATCATAGAAGTGTAAAATATTCTCATGCCTCTACTATTAATAATGAATTGTTAGGCAAGGCGAAAAGTGCCATTGCACTTTGATCTTCTAGGATTTTTTTTTTCAAAGCAGTAATATCCATGTTTATTGTTGCTTTTGCTTGTGCTAATGCCACTAGCTCTCAACTTTGACATTTTTCAATGGGTGTAGTTCTTTTCATGTCTTTGCACACATCACCCCAACAAGTTAAATCCTTCAAAATGGACTAACAATGTACATATGTGAAGTTTTGTGTTCATGAGTGCTTATTTTTGTAAAGATTTAAAACTTTTTGTAGAATGTCATCTTCATTAGTTCTAGAATCACACAATGTTTGAGTTCAACTCCATAGTTCCCCACAAATTTTGACACATTGTATTTAATGGTGCCCCACTTTGTTTCTAGTGACCTTGCAAGCCTTTTTGTGCATGCTATCAAATGATGCTTGTTATAGAGATCACAAACTCTGTCCCAAAATATTGAGCTCCTCTGCCTATTATTTATGATTGGGTCTTGTGAGATGTGTAGGAAGGAACAACACAATTATCATTCTTCATTGGCACAAAAAGTTTTCCTTGTCTTGTTCAATGTTCTTGAAATTTTTGCAATGGTGGATGACATGATATTTTGCACATGGCACATTGTCAATGATAATTGATGCCAACAAATAGACTTGACAACATTATGTGTGGTCTCGGTATGTGTGCAAAAGTTTTGAAAGTCTAGCACCCATTTTGATGTGTAGGTTCAAGAGTGGGATGCAATTTTTAAGAATTTTTTGGATCACCACTTGAAAGTGCCATCAATGTAGGGTTTAGTGCGACCGTTGGAGATGCTTTTATACTATTATTATTTCATAGGGCCTAATATGAACTTACATTATTTTACATTTGCATGTCCCTTGTTATACACTTACAAGTTTGTAATTGGACCTTATACACTTAAGTTGAATGTAAACAATTTCTCTAACACATTTCACTCATTTGATTTGGAGTGCAAACAACTAGAGTAAAGAGCTCTTCTTGGTATTGAGGAACAAACAAGCTTGGCTAGACACACATCTTGTAGGAATGTTGGTGCTTGTTAGTTGTGAGTTAGTGAGTTATAGAAGAAGCCATGGTACCCAGAATAAACATGTGGGGATAAAATATTAGAATTGCACCACTCGTTCACTCGCTTGTTCTCTTTCTTTTCTCTTTTTCTTTGTTTGATTTTTTGCTTTTCGACAATGCCAACAAGATTGGCATGCAAAAAAGATGTTAGTAATGGCGCAAAAAATAGTGAAGTTGTTGTGACCATAGTTGCCATAAACATTATGAGAACATGGTTGGTGTGTTCTTGTTGCCTCATTGATGTGTTCAAGACACCACTAACAAAGTGTGCAAATAGTGTTTTATGATGTCTTCGGCTTTCTTTTTGCAAAAGGTCACATATTGAAGATTGTGGGGGTATATTTTTACTAGAAAATAAAGTAACCATAAAGCATATTACAACTTACACCACAATTGAATGCAAAAATTGAACTTTTGAAAAAACCTTCTGATAATTCTTTCAGTTGGTTGGTTGTAACTTCTAGGTTTAATGCCATAATAATCTATGTATTTGCTTCTGTTGAGGAAGAAGCTTGTGTTGCTCCAATTAGTGATGAACTGGAAGAAAACATGCACATGATTTTATTATTGTTGAAAACAAGAGTGGGAGTAGGAAAAGGAGGAGAACCAACACAATTCAACAAAATTGGCCTTGTGGCTTTGACCTGTGTTTGGGTATTTGTTGTGTGGTGGAGTGCATTTATTCAAGATGAGGAAATTTCTTGCAACAAACAGGGGAGCCAGGTCTAGCCATGGCAGGAGGAAGTGGGTCGATGGTTGGAGGAGGAGATGGATCAATGGATGTGAGTAGCGTGGCGGTCTAAGGTTTTGTTTTTCTTTGGGTTTCCTTTCTTTTGTTTTTGTTTTTTTGTTTTTCCCATCTTTCCTTTCTTTTTTTTGTTTCTTTCTTTTCTCCCTTTCCTTTCCTTCCTTTTCTTTGTTATTCTCTTCCTTTTTTCTTTCTTTCTTTCTTTTTCACCTCTTTTCTTTTTTTTTTTTTTTTTTTTTTTTTTTTCTTCCCTTTTTTTTTTTTTTTTTTTTTTTTTTTTTTTTTTTTTTTTTTTTTTTTTTTTTTTTTTTTTTTTTT
>Ga0116229_10005739_pt1 | contig 20153 bp, 18 predicted proteins | sample S1TSphgellanicum_3_FD_87313 | JGI IMG/M metagenome (GOLD analysis project Ga0116229, IMG submission 87313) | Host-associated microbial communities from peat moss isolated from Minnesota, USA - S1T2_Fc - Sphagnum magellanicum MG | ecosystem: Host-associated > Plants > Peat moss > Unclassified... | reverse complement strand
CACGCGATCGGCGACGGGCGCGAACTCGCGCAGCGCGCGTGTGAGCCAGCGGCGCGCGTAGAAGCGGTGCGTCGCGTTCGCGAGCCATTGCGCGGCGGCGTCGTCGGAGTTCGCGTTCTGCAGCGTTGCGGTGGCGGGATAGCGGCCTTCGAGGATATCGTGCTCGGGCATCCCATACGCCGGACGTTCCAAGAGCCACGCGGGGTAGCCGCCGTTGCGCCATTCGTTGCGGATCACCGGTCCCGGCCGAACGATGAAGGAGAAGCCGTCGTCGCGCGCGAGCGCGATCAGCGCGCGCAGGTTGCGGCGCGGGTTCGTGGTGCCGTCAAAATCGAATAGGCCGTCGGCGGTTTCATGCCAGTTCCACGGCACGTAGAGATCGAGCGTGTTGAAGCCCATTGCGCGCAGCGCATCGAGCGACGGCTTCCAGCGCTCGGGCGGGATGCGTTCGTAGAAGAAGGCCGCGCCCCAGAAAAAGAACGGCTTGCCGTCGACGAGGAGCTGCGGGGTGCCGTCGCGCGTGACGACCATCGCGTGCGTGAAGGTTGCCGCCCGCGCGGGCGCGGGCACGATCAGCCCGACAAACATCGCGAGAACCAGCCAGCCGAGTCGACGCATCGAGCGCAGCCTTTAGCCTCACGCCGAAGAACCCTTGGCAGAAGGGAAGCGTTCCGCAAGCGCGCACGACTCGCCGGGTGAGTGAGCTGAGTTATCTCCTTCGCATCGCCGGGCAGTTGCGCGTGGACCGTATCGAGAGCGCGGCGCTCGTTGGGAACCCGCTCGGCGATCCGGTGGACCGTCCGCTCCCGGTCTATTTGCCGCCCGGCTACGATGCCGACGGCTCGGCGCGTTATCCGGTGCTGTATTGCCTTCACGGCTACACGGGCGACGCCGCAGCGCTCCTGTCGGCGCGGCCGTGGGAGACGAACGTCGTGCAGTGGATGGACCGGCTCATCGTGGCGGGCACGATGCAGCCGGCGATCCTCGTCATCGTCGACGGCTTCACCCGTCTTGGCGGATCGCAATACGTCGACTCGGTCCACAACGGTGCCTACGCGACCTATGTGATGCGCGACGTGATCGGTCACGTGGATGCCGCGTATCGTACGGTAGCGCACGCCGGGGGGCGCGCGGTCTTCGGCAAGTCCTCGGGCGGCTTCGGCGCCTTGCATCTGACGATGCAGTATCCAGGCGCGTTCGCGGCGTTCGCCTCGCACAGCGGCGACACGTATTTCCGCTACGCGCACCCATCGTCGTTTCCCGACGTGCAACGGACGCTCGAGAATTTCGATTCGATCGAAGCCTTCGTCGCGGCATTCGAGGCGAAACCGAAGCGCCCGCAGCCTTGGTACGCGACGATGGAAATGCTCGGCTACGGCGCCGCGTACTCGCCCTCCGCACCGCGCGCGTTCGCGATCGACTTGCCGTTCGACCTGGCAACGGGCGAACTGCGCCCCGATGTCTTGGAACGCTGGCTCGCGTTCGATCCGGTCGAACGCGTCGAGGGTTCGCGCGATGAACTCGCGGCGCTACGGCTACGCTACGTCGATTGCGGGCGGCGCGACGAATATGGCCTGGACATCGGGGCGCGGATCTTCACGCAGCGGGTACGATCCCTCGGCCTCGATGTGCGCCATGAGGAATTCGACGACGACCACCGGAACGTCGGCTACCGCTACGAGGTCTCGCTGCCGGCGCTCGCCGCCGTGCTCGATCGGGGGTGAAGATGCAGAGCGATATCATGCAGTTGCTTTACCGCGGCAATCGTCCCGCCGCAGCCGCGCTCGCGCAAAAACGCGACCTCGACGTCTTCGAAGCCGCCGCACTCGGCGCGCTCGAAGCCCTCATCGAGCGTTGCGAGGAAGACCCGAGTCGCGTCAGCGCCTACGCGGAAGACGGTTGGACACCGCTGCACCTAGCCGCGTTCTTCGGCAACGTCGAGATCGCGAAAGAGTTGCTCCGGCGCGGCGCCGTGGTCGATGCCCGCTCGCTCAACGGCAACGTCACGCCGCTCCAGAGCGCCTGCGCGGGCGACCATGCCCTCGTCGCGTCGCTCCTAATCGCGGCGCATGCCGACGTGAACGCAAGGCAAGACAGCGGACACACGGCTCTCGACGCTGCCCGCCGCAACGCCAATCAGGACATCGTGGAGTTATTGGAAGCGGCCGGCGCGTCTTGATGACGTAAGCCATTCGGCTGTATTCCCTGCGTGCGCCTTGTAATGGATTGCGTTATGCGGTATAATGGCTCCTGTGACCTTTGCGGACTCGGGAACCGAAGACGTCTATAACGGAAAATCTACAAAGGCTTCCCGCAAGGTGTGCCCTCCGAATCTCATCAACGTCGCTCGACGAAATCTCTTCCAAATAGCTGCCGTGGAACAAATCGAGCATCTTCGGATTCCGCCAGGCAATCGGCTTGAGGAACTGCAGGGCAATCGCGCGGGGCAGTACTCGATCCGCATCAACGATCAGTATCGGATATGTTTCCGGTGGAATAGCGGCAATCCAGTTGACGTTGAAATTGTCGATTACCACTAAGTAGATCGAGTGGAAAGTATTATGGCTCGTACGCTTCGAATTCCAACCCACGGGCGCCCACCAACTCCCGGTGAGATTTTGAGCGAAGATTTTCTCAAGCCGATTGGGATCACCCAGCGAGATTTTGCGGGCCGGATTGGTATTTCGCTGCCCCGTTTGAACGAGATCATCAACGGCAAGCGTGGTGTCTCGCCGGATACAGCACTACGGCTGGAACGGGCAACCGGAATGTCGGCTTCATTCTGGCTCAACCTGCAGCAGATGGTCGACCTGTTCGATGCGACGCACTCGCCGGCGGCTAAATCTATTCGCAAGATCCGGCCGATCAAAGAACTCTCGGTCGCCTGACCTTGGTCGTGCTACACGCGGCTTAGCGCGATCGTCGCGTCGAGCGCGACCGTCAGGTCGGCGATGAGGTCATCGATGCCCTCGATGCCGACCGAGAGGCGCAGCAGACCGTCGGTGACGCCGCGGCGTTCGCGTTCTTCTTTCGGAATCGAACCGTGCGTCATGCGCGCGGGATGGCAGAGCAGAGATTCCACGCCGCCGAGACTTTCCGCTAGGCTGAAGAGTTTCGTGTGTTTGGCGAATTCGAGCGCGCGCGAATCCGGGCCGCGCAGCGTGAACGAGACCATCCCGCCGAAGCCGCGCATTTGGCGTTTCGCAAGCTCGTGTTGCGGGTGGCTCGCAAGCCCGGGATAGAACACGTTGTCCACGTCGTCGCGCGAGACGAGGAAGTCCGCGACGGCACGGGCGTTTTTCTCGTGTTCGCGCATGCGGATCGCGAGGGTCTTCGCGCCGCGCATCGTCAGCCACGCATCCATCGGCCCCGGCACGCCGCCGACCGCATTCTGATGAAACTTCACGACGTCGTGGATCGCCGAGTCATTGGTGAGGACCGCGCCGCCGACCGCGTCGGAGTGGCCGCCGATGTACTTCGTCGTCGAATGCATCGCGACGTCCGCACCGAGTGCTAATGGCGATTGCAGATAGGGTGAGGCGAACGTGTTATCCACCACCACGACCGCGCCGGCCGGCTTGAGCGCGACGACCGCGGCGATATCGATCAGCTTGAGCAGCGGGTTCGTCGGCGTCTCGATCCAGAAGAGTTTCGTGTTCGGTTGGATCGCCGCGCGCACGGCTGCGAGATCGCTCATGTCGACGTACGTGAACGTCAGCCCGTAGCGTACGAGCACTTTTGAGAAAAGCCGGTAGGTGCCGCCGTAGAGATCGTCCGTGACGATCGCATGATCGCCGGCGGAGAGCAGGTTGAGGATCGCGGCGGTCGCGGCCATGCCGCTCGAAAACGCCGAGCCGTACGCCGCATCTTCCAATGAGGCAAGTTGCTTCTCGAGCGCGACGCGGGTCGGATTCACGGTCCGGCTGTAGTCGTAGCCTTTCGTTTCCCCGACCGCGGTCTGCGTGTAGGTCGAGGTTTGGTACACCGGAACGATCGTGGCCCCGGTGGCGGGGTCGGCGTCCTGGCCGACGTGAATCGCGCGCGTGCTGAAGTCCATCCGTCTGCCTATGACGGGAGGACACGGTGCCCCTTGGCTCCTGGAACGCAGCCGAGGGTTCGGCCGGCGCTTTTTGGGGAACGTACCCTAGCAAGCAGTAAGAGCGACCGGCAGCACGCCCCGGCGAGATTCGACATGGAAGATTAGGAAAAAACCAACGCAAGCGGACCACCCGAGCCGGCCCAATAATGGGCGGCTAATTCCGATGCGTACCATCGAACCACACGAATCCGTCCTGTCGTACGCGGCAGTCCTTGACGTTGTTCCCGTCGCCTCGTTCATTCTGCGGCCGGACGGCAGCGCCGTGTATTTCTCGCGCGGCTGGCGTGAATTTACCGGGCTCACGAGCGAAGCGGGGCTAGCGAAGCAACGGCTCCTCGTCCATCCCGACGATCGTGAGCGGGCCGTTCAAACGTGGGAGGTGGCGCAGGCGAACGGGATGTCGCATCGTCATGAGTTCCGTTTGCTTATCGGCGACGGATCGTACCGCTGGGTCTTCAGCCAGACCGACCCGATGCGCGCCGACGATGGGACGATCGTGGGCTGGATCGGAGTGCTTTCGGATCGCGGCGCGCAGCGGAGTGCCGAAGATGCGGCTTTCGCCGCCATGCGGGAGGCTTTGGAACGCGCGCACTTCGCCGACCAGCTCCTCGACGCGAGCGAAGATTGCGTCATGGTGCTCGATCTTGATGCACGGCTCGTCTCGATCAGCCCGAACGGGATGCGGGCACTGAACATCGTGGACTTTGAACCCGTTCGCGGCCGCGATTGGTTCTTGTTCTGGAACGCGGACGATCGACATGCGGCGGAAAGCGCGATCGAAGCGGCGCGCGCCGCAAATCGCGGACGTTTTACCGGCCGCTCCGCCGTCGAGGGTGAGGAGCGGTGGTGGGACGTCGCGGTCGCGCCGATTCTCGATCAAGCCGGGCGCGTCGATCAGCTGCTTGCCGTGTCGCGCGATGTCACGGCGATCGTGCGCGCAAACCGCGAGATCGCGCGCGCCTACGACGAGCGCGAACAATTCGTGCGCCTCGTGGAGGCAAGCGACGATTATATCTCGTTTGGCGATCCCGCCGGGAACGTGCTTTACCTCAACGAGGCGGGGCGAAAGCTGGTCGAGACGGGCGCGCTCGGCGATGCCTCGGACACGAACATCTGGGACTACTTCTTCCCGGAGGATCTCCCGTTCGTGAGGGAATCGGTCATGCCCGCGCTGATGAGCGATGGTCGCTGGCGGGGTGAACTGCGCTTGCGCAATCACCGCACCGGCACGCCCGTACCGATGTGGCACCACATGTTTGCGCTGCATGACGAGTCCGGTGCGATCACCGGGATCGCGACGGTCAGTAGCGATTTGCGCGAACGCTATCGCGTCGATGTCGGTTTGCGAACGCTCGCCGAGGCGGGCGCCGCGCTCTATGAATCGCTCGACTTCACGAGCACGATGCGTAATGTCGCCGCCGCCGTGGTGGGCTCGTTTGCGTCGTTCTGTACGGTCGAGGCGCTCGACGAGAGCGGTCGCATCCGCAGCGTTGCTGCCGCGCATCAGGATCCATCGCTCGTGCCGCTGCTCGAACGGGCGGCGGAGCTGCGAAACAGCCGCCCGGATCATCCGATCTTCCGCGCCATTCATCACGGCGAAGCGACGCTGATCGAAGACCTGCCCCCGACCTGGTGGGACCGGTTCGGCGAACGCGACGAGCTCGGATCGCAGTTGGAGCTTCTCGACATGCGTTCCGTCATCTACGTTCCGATCCGCTCGCAATTGGATGGAACGATCCGCGGCGCGATGGCGTGCATTCTGGCCGGATCCGATCCGCGCGTCATGTACACCGCCGAAGACCTCCGGTTCGCCGAAGAAGTCGCCGTCCGCGCCGGGCTCGCCTTCGACAACGCGCGGGCGTACGAACGGGAAAAGCGGATCGCCGTCACCTTGCAAGCCGCCTCGCTGCCCAAGGCGTTGCCGACGATCGACCATCTGTATCTCTCCGCGGACTACCGCCCCGGCAAGAGCGAAGCGACGATCGGCGGCGACTGGTACGATGCCTTTGCGCTCGACAACGGCTGCGTGGCGATCACCGTTGGTGACGTGCTGGGCAATGGGCTTGCGGCAGCCGTGACGATGGGCCGGCTGCGCCAGTCGATGCGCGTGGTTGCGACGCTGATCGCCGAACCAAACGCGATGCTCGACGCGGCCGATCGTACGGTGCGGGGCGAATCGGATGACACCTATGCAACGGCGCTCGCCGGCGTGTTCGATCCGCGAACGCACCAGTTCACGTTCGCATCGGCGGGGCACCCGAGCCCGGTGCTGCGCCATCCCGATGGGCGGATCGAAGAGTTCGACGTTCCCGGAATGATGCTCGGCCTGCGGCCCGGGACGAGTTTGCAGACGTTCACGATCGATGTCACGCCGGGTTCGACGCTCGTGTTCTTCACGGACGGCCTCACCGAAGCGACCCGTGACATCGACGAGGGGCATCGCCGGCTGCATGCCGCAATGGCCGATGCCGATGTTGCGAGCGCGGATAATCCGGCCCACGCACTCGTGGAACACGTTCTCATGGGCCGGCCCCCGACGGACGACATCGCGGTCCTTGTTGCCGAAATCGGGCCCAGTAAGCGATTTGACGAACGCCTTCGGACGGCGTCGCGGGTGGCGGCCGGCCACGAACAAGTCACGATCGCGGGGTAAATCGCGCACCGCGAACGACGGTTCGGTCGCTGCTTTCCGGGGAAGAAGGCATCGCAAGCGATGGGAATGACGAGCGGCCCGTCCCTACCGAGTCGGTACGGGTGCGTGCACAGTAGCCGCCAGCGGCGGAGTATCCACACCGGCCTGATAGCCGTCGGGGCGTTTTGATGCGCACCGTCGAGCCCCAAGAACCCGCCTTCTCCTACGCCGCGGTCCTCGATGCGCTGCCGATCGTCTCGTTCATTCTGCGCCCGGATGGAGGCGCGGTCTATCTCTCGCGCGCGTGGCTCGAATTCACCGGCTTCACGAGCGAAGAAGGGATCGCCGAACAGGCGACCCTCGTTCATCCCGAAGATCGTGAGCGTGCGGCCGAATCGTGGGAAGCCGCACGGTCCGCCGCGACGCGCTACCGCGCCGAGTTCCGGCTGCGGGTCGCTGACGGCTCGTATCGCTGGGTCTTGACGCAAACCGATCCCGTGACCGACGTGGACGGCTCGATTACGGGCTGGCTCGGGACCGTCACCGACCTCACCGATTTGCGGCGCGCCGAAGAAGCCTCGTTCGCGGCCGCGCGCGAAGCGTTGGAACGCTCGCACTTCGCCGAACGGCTGCTCGACGCAAGCGACGATTGCGTCAAGGTGCTCGACCTTGGCGCGCGGCTCGTGTCGATGAGCACGAACGGGATGAAGGCGCTCAAGATCCCGGATTTCGAAGCCGTCCGCGGTGCGGATTGGCTTTCGTTCTGGGAGGCCGACGATCGGATCGCAGCCGAGGCCGCCGTTGACGCGGCGCGCTCGGGCGGACGCGGACGGTTTACCGGACGCTATGCGGTCGAAGGCGAGGAGAAGTGGTGGGACGTCACCGTCACGCCGATCCTCGATCACGCGGGCAACCCCGATCAGATCCTCGCCGTCTCGCGCGACGTTACGGAGATCATGCAAGCGCATCACGCGCTCGCGCGCAGCGAAGAACGTCACCGGCTCATCGGCGAGGCGTTGCCCGGCGTCGTTTGGTCGGCGACGCCCGAGGGTCACCTCGATCACGTCACCTCGGCCGAGCATTCCAATCGGCTTCCCGTCGAGGAACGCCTGTACGATCGCTGGCTCGACACGCTTCATCCCGATGACCGGGAACGCACCCGCGCGCGCTGGCAACACTCGATCGACACGGGCGAGCCCTACGAAATCCAATTCCGGCTTCGGATGACCGACGGCTCCTACTGCTGGCAGCTCGTGCGTGCGATCCCGCAGCGCGACGCCGACGGCAAGATCGTCCGCTGGGTCGGCGTCAACGTCGATATCGACGCGCAGAAGCGCGCCGACGAAGCGCGCGAGCAATTCGTGCGCTTGGTCGAGGCAAGCGACGACTATATCTCGTTCGGCGACACGAACGGCAACATGCTCTACCTCAATGAGGCGGGGCGGGCGATGGTCGAGAACGGCAGCCTCGACGACGCCCGGCAGACGGACATGTGGGATTACTTCTTCGAGGAAGATGTACCGTTCGTCAAGGAGACGGTTCTTCCGTCGCTGATGAACGAGGGACGCTGGCGCGGCGAACTTCGGTTGCGCAATCAGCGGACCGGCGTGCCCGTGCCGATGTGGCACAACATGTTCACGCTGCACGACGAGGCCGGCGAGCTCAGCGGGATGGCGACGGTGAGCCGCGACTTGCGCGAACGCTATCGGATCGACGTCGGTTTGCGAACGCTCGCGGAGGCGGGCGCGGCGATCTATGAATCGCTCGACTTCGAGAGCACGATGCGCAACGTCGCCGCCGCGGTGGTCGGATCGTTCGCCTCGTTCTGCACGGTCGAGGCGCTCGATGAGAACGGCGACATCCGCAGCGTCGCGGCCGCGCATCGCAATCCGGCGCTCGTGCCGCTGATCGAGCGGGCCGCGGAGATCCGCAATCAGCGCCCCGACCATCCGATCTCCCGTGCCATCTATAGCGGCGTGTCGACGCTCATCGAGGATCTGCCCTCGACCTGGTGGGACACCTTCGGTCAGCGCAGCGAGCTTGGGTCGCAGATGGATGCGCTCGACATGCGCTCCGTTATCTATGTGCCGATCCGCTCGCAACAGAACGGCACGATCCGGGGCGCGCTCGCGTGCATCCTCGCGGGATCCGATCCGCGCGTTCGCTACACCGCCGAAGACGTGCGTTTCGCCGAAGAAGTGGCCGTGCGCGCGGGCCTCGCCTTCGATCACGCGCGGGCCTACGAACGCGAACGGCGGATCGCGGTCACGCTGCAAGGCGCGTCGCTGCCGAAGACGTTGCCGGCGATCGACCATCTGTATCTCTCCGCCGACTACCGCCCCGGCAAGAGCGAAGCGACGATCGGCGGCGATTGGTACGACGCCTTCGCCCTCGACGACGGGCGTGTTGCGATCACGGTCGGCGACGTGCTCGGCAACGGTCTTGCCGCCGCCGTGACGATGGGCCGGCTGCGCCAAGCGATGCGCGCGGTCGCGACGCTGCTCGCCGAACCGAACGCAATGCTCGATGCCGCCGATCGTACCGTGGAGACGGAGTCGGATGAAACCTACGCGACGGCGCTCGCCGGCGTGTTCGATCCGCGCACGCACCAGTTCACGTTCGCCTCAGCCGGACACCCGAGCCCGGTGCTGCGTCACGCGGACGGCACGATCGAAGAATTCAACGCGCCCGGGATGATGCTCGGCCTGCGGCGCGGGACGAGCCTGCAAACGATCACGATCGATCTCAAGCCCGGCTCGACGCTCGTGTTCTTCACGGATGGACTGACCGAAGCGACGCGTGACATCGACGAGGGCCATCGGCGGTTGCATGCGGCGATGGCCGACCCGACCGTTGCCGGTGCGGAGAATCCGGCCCACGCGCTCTGCGAACACGTCCTCATGGGCCGCCCCGCGACGGACGACATCGCGGTGCTGGTCGCAGAGGTCGGCCCGAGCGAACGGTTCGACGAACGGCTTCGGACCGCGGCGATGGTTGCTGCCGATCGCCAACAGGTGAAGATCGCCAAATCGGCTACATGATGTGCGGTGTGATGTAGAAGACCACTTCGTCCTTGTTATGGGTACGTTCTTTGTTGCGGAAGAAGGTGCCGAGCCCGGGGATATCGCCGAGAATCGGAAACTTCGTGATCGTTTCCGAGTCGATGTCGGAGAACAGGCCGCCGAGGACGATCGTATCCCCATCGTGAAGTCGCAGCGTGGAATCCACACGCCGGTTCGATACGATGGGAAAGGTCGCGTTAAAGCCAGTGATTTGTGAGAATTCAGGGTGGAATTCGGCGGTGATCATTCCATCGGCCCCGATGGAAGGCGTCAATCGAAGTTTCACGCCGACGTCGATATTCGTAACGGACGGGAAGCCGGTTTGCAGATTGACGGTCACGACCGGATACGTCTCGCCGACCAAGAGCGTTGCCTCGTGATTGTTGATGGTCGCGATGCGCGGCTGTGCGAGAATCGATGCGTGACCGCTCTGTATGAGCGCGTTGAGTTGGGCGTTCACCGTCACCGATGACTTCGTCAAGGTATAGGGGAACGCTCCGAGTGCGCCGGCGCCGTAACTCGCGCCGCCGAACTCCAGGCCCACATTCGATGAATCGTTGATCGGTTGCACGTCCGCAACGCGCACTTCAAACATCACCTGTTTGCCTGGATTGTCGATCGCCGTCAGGAGAGAACGCGCTTGATCCGCTAGCGCCGGATCACCGCTAATCACGACGGTGTTTTGGCGGTCGTCCGGAATCAAGACGTTGTCGGGTAGCGCGCCCTTGAGCAATTTCACGGCATCCGACGCGCGCAGATTCCGCAAAGCCACCGTCGTCGTTTGACTTATTGGGGCTGCGCTTGCGCTCGCCGGGCCGAATGCCGCCAACAGCGCGCGCGCGCGCTCGACCGTGGCTGCGCTGCCGGTAACGACGATCGATCCGCTATGCTTGTCCGCAACGATAACGGTTCCGGACGGGAGCGCCTCGACCAGCGCCGCTCGCACGTCGTCGAGGCTTCCACGTGCAGGCATCAAGGTGGCCGTGGTCGTCCCGCCGTCGAGGAGATCGTCGGGGAAGCGCCGGCTCATGGCGGCGGCCGTCCCGATGATGTAAATCCTTCCCGATCGATGGACTTGCAAGCCATACGCGTCGCGGAGTGTCTGTAACACCTCGTCGAACGAGACGTCGCTCAGCCGTAGCGAAACACGCTGCGGTTTTATGGAATCGTCCGGTACGAGGTTCATGCCGGATTGCACCGCAAGGAGACGGATGACATCGGTGAGCTGGGTATCGTGCGAATCGAGCGAGAAGCGCGGGCTCCTCGAAGCCGCGAGGTTCGAGACGAGAAGCGCGACGGTCAGGAGGGCGTGAGCGAGTGCGCGTTTCATCGAGTATCTCCACGGACGTCAGGTAGCGGCTGCGCGCCAATCGGAATCGCGGGAAACGTATCGGTTGTGTTTGCCGGTGATGGGGACGCCGTCGCGCCGTTTACGACCAGCAGGGTCCCGTCGTCGAGACGAACGCCATCAAGCGAGATCGCGACGATCGCGTGCGTGCCGACGCGGTCTCCGATCGTGCGGATGCTGGACGTTCCGTTTTCTTCGAGGACGGCAGACGGATGGGCGCCGATTGCGAGCGCCGATACCGAGGGCAAGGCATAGCCGACGGCGGGAGCGCCGGTCGCGTGGGTGCCGGCAATGCTTGCGGCCGGCCGCGGCTGGGTAGCCTCCGCGATTGCGTCGCTTTGAAACGGATTGCGCTGGATCGGGACTGGGGTCGCGAGGGCGGTTGGAAGATCGGGATGTTGCGGACGCCGATACGGGGACGGGTAACTCGCGGCGCTGCGAACGCTGAGCGGGAGGGTTGCGATCCCGAGCACGAGCGATGCCAGGGCCAGCAAGGAACACGACCGGCGAAGGACATCAGGAGGCGGATGCATCGGCACCCTTGGCGGCTCCGCGGTGGAGAACGTCGACACGGATTCGCTCGTCGAGCAACGGCTCTCCGCGAAGCCTCGGATCCGCCGTGCGTTCGATCGAAGCGACCTCGACACGAACCGGGACGCGACCCTGCGACAGACGACGGAGCAAGCTGATCAGGTTCGCGTAATTCCCCTCAACGGTCAATTCGATCGTCGTCGCGGCGAAGGCCGATAGCGTGGGCTTCGCCGGCGTTGTTGCCATCGTTGCCGCTCTCGGAAGTGGCCTGCCGTCAAAACCCGTGATGCGGACGTGGCACACGCGCGCGATCGCCGTGGCCTCGCCGACGAAGGTTGCCACCAGGCGCGCGGGGTCGTCGGAGACATCGACGGAAGCGACGCGTGCGCGTAGCATACCGAGTTGGTGATCGAGTGCCGCAGCACTGTGCGCGATCGCGACGTTGCGGTCGATCTCGGCGACGGTGCGGTCGCGTTCTTGATCCACCTGGCTCAAGCGCTCGCCGAGCGGCCGGTCGATGAACGCAAATCCCAACCCGACGATCGCGGCGCTGAGGATCCAGAGGGAAGAACTCGTCCGTTTCATCGTTGATCGATGCGTAGACTGTAGCGAACATCGCTCGGCGCGTCCGGCCTCGAGGCGTCCTTGAGACCGACGAGTTGCGCGCGCGTGCGATCGTCGCTGAGCGTCATCAGCGCTCGTCCGACCGCCTCGACGCTTCCCGCGCCACCGTCGACGACCACGTCGCTCCCGTCGCGCCGAAAGCGCGCGATCCAGACGTGTGAGGGTACCGCGTTTCCGAGTCGAGCAAGCTCGTCTGCGGCGCGATCTCCGGAGCGTCGCGCCTCGGAGATCTCGTCCGCGAGAGCACGTATCTCTCCGATCCGACGAAGCGTTGTCCTCGCCGGCGCCGATGCAGCGGCGGTGCGATCCAGACGCAGGAGGTCGGCGCCGAGCTCCGAGCGCGTCGCCTGAAGTCGCATCGCGAGTATACCGGCCGCGCTTGCCGTAATCGCAAGAGCGCCGATGAGCGCGACCACGGCGCGTGATCCAATGGCCGCAACGCGAACGCTGCGCACCCTCGCAAGAGCGGCCTCGCGCAGTCGAAGCGGGCGGTGGTCGAAGGCGATCGTCATACAACTCCTCGCAGCGCGAGGCCGACCGCAAGGGCCCAGTCGGCGATTTCCGCGCGGATAACGTCGGGTGGGAGCGTGCTGCATGATAGCGGGAAGGCGTCCAGCCGGCCGACGGAGAGGCCCGTCGCGGCCGCAAGGGCTGGCGAAAGATCGTCGAGGCGCGTGCCGTTGCCGACCAGGGCGAGGTGGTCGATGTGCATTCCGCGGGACCTCGCGCCTACGAGCGCCGCCGAAACCGCTTCGATGAGCGCGTTCACTGCGTATGATGCCGAACCAGCAAGACCGTGCGTTCGTTTTCGGCGCTCGGCCGATTCGATATCGATCGTGAGCGATTCGGCGAGCGCGCTCGTTAGGCGATCGCCTCCGGTGTCGAAGCGCGTCGTCACGGGAATCCGGTCGCCAAAAAGGTACAGCGTCGTCGCCGTCGCGCCGACGTCCAGCACGGCTTCATTCGGCCGTGCAAGCCGTTCGTAGGCGAACGCCGCATTATCGATGGCGATACAGTTCAAACCGGCGTCGCGAACGATGCGGAGGCGCTCCTCGATAACCTGCCGCTTGGCGATTCCCAACGCAAAGCGTCCGTTCGCGTCGAGCGAAAACATTCGCACGACGAGGGGCTCTTCCGTCTGAACGAAACGGTCCGCCTCGAAGCGCGCGGCTTGCGCGCGTTCGCGAGCGGGCATCGGCGGGAGTGCGACCGAACGAACGAGTCCATCGGGTTCGGAGATGCTCAAAACACATCGGCGTTCTGCCGTCCCAAGGTCGGCCATCGTCTCGCGCACGGACTCCATCGGTGTGCCGACTCGGTCGCGGGCCGCAACCGCGACGAGGCGCGGTCCGTCGTCACCGGCTTCGAGAAGCGCCGCGCGAATGCGCGTTTGTCCGATATCGATGCCGAGTGGCAGCGTGGCCGTCGCGTTGTGCCGTAGCAAGGTTGAGAGTTTCACGGCCGCGCCGCTTTCCGGCGCTCGAGCCGCGCGGGCGCGAATCTCGGATCGTCGTTCACCGCCTCCCGCGTTTCCCGCAGCGCGAGCGCGCGATCGCCGCTCGTGCGCGCGAGTCGGGCGGCAAAGCTCGCATAGCGCGTATCGTGCCCGAGCGTAGCGGCGGCAGCGAAATCGACGGCTGCCGCATGCGAGCGGCCAAGCCGCATTTCGGCGAATCCGCGATCCGCGAGCAGGGCGAGGTTCGAGGGATCGTAGACAAGCGCGGCGCTTGAGACGCGCAGCGCGCGTTCGAGCGAGCGCCGATCGTGCTGCATCGCCATCGTAAACGCAAGCCGATCGGCGGCGGTCTCGTTTCTTGGTGCAACGCCAAGCGCGCGTTCGTAGTAGCGGATTGCCTCGCTACGATCGCCGAACCGGAGCTGATCGTCTCCTCGCGTGATGAGCGCCTCAGCGAGCGGGCCACGAAACACCACCGCCGCGACGAGCAATGACGATCCGGCAAGAGCGAAGCGCCGGAGCCGCGAGAGCGTCGTCATGCCAGTGCCCCGTAATAGGCCCCGAGACAGAGTAGCAGCGCGCCGCCGATGATCGCCGGCGCTTGCGACGCGCCGCCGGTTAACCGGAATCGCCCGACCAGCGTCCCCGGCGAGCTGATCAGAAAGAGCGGAAGCGCATGTCCGATCGCAAAGCACGCGAGAATCGCCGCGCCTGCGAGCGGCCGGCCCAATTCGGCGGCGGTCGCGACGATCGCCGCAAGCATCGGCGTGCAGCAGGGCGACACGACGAACGCGCTCGCGGCGCCAAGCAGCAAGGGGCCGCCCATGGGCACATCCTGCGCATGGTGCGAACAGGTGTCTTGCCCGGCCGGCTCTGCGCGCCAGATCATAACCGTTCCGGCGGCGCCGAGCGCAGCCGCCATGCAGGCATCGACGATCGTCGCCAAGCCACGAATCGAACCAAGCCAGCCGGCGGTATAGCCGAGGACGAGATACGCGGCGATCAAACCGGTAACGAAGGCCGCCGCCGCGCGCGTCGGACGCCGCGCCCCGGAGGCAAAGCCGGCGATGGCGAGGTAGCGCGGTGCCACGCAGGGGCCGATGCTCGAGACGACCCCGGCGACGAAGATCGCACCGATCGCTAGCGGCGAGCCGTGCCCGACCGCAGACGAAATGGCGACGAGCGGGTCCATCATTTGACGGTAAGCCCGATCCCCGACGTGTACTGGATCGTCTTGGCCGCGCAGTTCGCACCACACTGCTGGTCGGTCCCGTCGCTCGTCAGGTTTTGCAGCGTCGACGCAACATGCGTGCCCGGGCAGACGATGACGTAGCCTTGACCGGTTGGAGCCGATGCCTCTTGAACGACGGTGTATTTTCCGTTGTTCGGATCGGCCGGGTCGCGCGGGCTCGAGCTTAAGTATGCAACGTTGTTCACGGTTAGCGCATCCGGCACGGACCCGTACGGGTATGACTGGTTGTCGGCATATGCGAGCTCCATTGCCGTTGCGATGGAGCGGAGATTCGATTCACATGCCGATGTCTGCGCCTGCGCTCGCGCATTGACGAAGTTCGGGATCAGAATACCGGCTAGGATCGCGATAATCGCAACGACGATCATGAGTTCGATGAGCGTGAAACCGGCTTGTTCGCGACGCCGGCAGACGGTGGATGATCTCACAACAACTCCTTGCTTCAGCATCTCATGCGGTGCCCGGTGCGACGATGAACTATGCCACCGCACGATGCAATTTGGAGAGCGCGCGCGCGAGAAGTTTGGAGATGTGACTCTGCGTCAAACCGAGCGACATGGCCAGTTCCGTCTGCGTGAGGCCTTCCTCGAAGGTGCCGCGGACGATCCGACGTTCGCGCTCGGGGAGATCGTCGACCGCCATGCGCAAGCACAACTCATCTTCCATGCCTTGAATCGGCGCGGAGACGTAGACGGAGTCGAGCGACACCGTGCCGCCCTCGAGCCTGCGGATCTCGTCGATCTCATCGAGTGGAAGCCCGAGATACGCGCCGAGCTCGCGCGCGGTAGGGAATCTGCCGAGCTGCGACGCGAGTTCTTCGGAGGCATCCCGTAGCGCGCGCTCTCGCGCACGAATCCGTCGGGGAATGCGCACGGTTCGTTCCGAATCGCGGACGTAGTGCATGAGTTCGCCGACGATCAGGATCCATGCGTACGGCTCGAACGGCGTCGCGAAGTCCGTGCGAAAATAGCGGATGGCCTTAAGAAGTCCGATGACGGCAACCTGTTTCAGATCGGCAAGGTCGGTTCCGGGCCGGCGAAACTTCTTGGCTGCGCGCCGGCACATTCCGTAGTGAGCGACGACGAGCCGCTCGCGGTTGGCGTCGCTCGGATCGGCAAGGTAGGCGGAAAGGTGGTGGTCGATGTTCATCGCGCAAGACTCCCGATGAGCGAATAGAGCGGCAAGAAAACGGAAAACACGATCGTTCCGACGATTGCGCCGAGCACGATGACGAGAAGCGGTTCGATCGTCGCACTCAGAACGGCGAGCGCGCTCTCGATGTCGGACTCGAAATACTCGGCGACCTTGATCAGCATGTCGTCGAGCGAACCGGTCTCTTCGCCGACCCGGACCAGAGCCAAAAAGAGGGGATCGAACGCTCGACTCTGGGTGAGCGGCGCGCTTAGCGGCTCACCGGCGCGCAAGGCGGCGCTGCAGCGTAGGAGGGTGGTTCGATAGAGCGGGCTCGTCGCGACGGGCGCGACGCTCTCGATCGCCGCGAGCAGATCGATTCCCGATCGCACGAGCGTTCCGAGCATTCGTGCGACACGCGCGAGCACGGCTTTTCGCGCGAGGCCACCGATCAGCGGGGTACGAAACCGGGCCCGATCGAGCAGAATGCTGCCCCGTTCGGTTGCCGAGACTTGCCGCAGTGCCAGCATTCCCGCGACGATGCTGCCGCTTAGCACGAGCCACGGCAGCGGCGATTGCAGAACGCCGGAGACGGCAAGCAGGACGCGCGTGGGGGCCGGGATAGCAACGTTGAAACTTGCGAACATGCCGGCAAACATCGGCACGATCTTCACGATCAGCAAGACGACGAGGCCGAGTGCGGCGGTGACGACGATCAGCGGATACGCGAGCGCGGCGCGAAGTTTCTTCACGAGCGCCGCATCACGTTCGATCAAGGTCGCAACCCGCTCGACCACATCTTCGAGAATCCCGCCCCGCTCGCCGGCCCGAATCATTGAGGTATGGAGCGGTAAGAAGATACGGGGACGAGCAGCGAGCGCCTCACTCAAGGGCACCCCGCGCTCGACTTCAGCGAGAACGGCACGAAGTGCCTCTTGTAAGACGCCGTCACCGCAGCGCTCAATGGTCACCGAGAGGGCGCGGCGCATAGCGACTCCCGCTCGTAAGAGTGTGGCGAACGAACGGAAGAACGTTAGGAGTGAGGCTTGGCGAACGCGCCCGATCGCGAGCAGCCGGCTGATGGATCGCCGAACCGGTGTTTCGGCATCGATTGCCGTTACGAAAAGCGCCCGCGAGCGAAGCGAGGCCATGACGGCTTCGCGGTCGCGTGCCTGCATTCGGCCGTAAACGACGTCGCCGGCCGCGTTGCGTGCGCGATAGTGAAAATCCAGCGCCATCAGATCGCCTCACCGCGTAAGGTTTGAAGATCGGCCGGCCGATTTGCCGCCGCTCGTGCCGCCTCCGCGGTGATGAGACCGCGCACGACCAGGTCACTCAAGTGGGATTCTAAGGTTTGCATGCCCGTGTTGCGCCCGGTCACGATCGCATTTCTGAGTTGATGTGTCTTGCCTTCGCGCACGAGGGCGCGGACGGCGTCCGTTGCCACCATGACCTCGGTCGCGCATACTCGGCCCTCGGCCGCTACGCGCGGAATCAGGCGCAATGCGACAACCGCGAGAAGGACTGCTGCGAGCTGCGTTCTCACCTGCGCTTGCATTGCACCGGGAAACGCGTCGACGATGCGGTCGATCGTTTGCGGCGCATCGGTGGTGTGAAGGGTCGCCATCACCAAGTGCCCCGTCTCCGCGGCCGCCAGCGCCGCTTCCATCGTTTCGATGTCGCGCATCTCACCGATCGAGATCACGTCCGGGTCCGCGCGCATGAAGCCGCGAACGGCCTCGGCGTAATCGCTGACGTCGCGGCCGATTTCGCAGTGGGTGATGATGGAGCGCAGCGGTGCGTGAACGTATTCGACGGGATCTTCGACGGTGACGATCGTTCGTGCGGAGGAACGGTTGATGCGATCGAGCGTCGCCGCCAGCGCCGTCGTCTTTCCGGATCCGGTCGGTCCCGTAAAGAGCAAGAGACCGGCCTGATTGGAGGCCAGTGCCCCGAGAATGCCGGGGAGCCCGAGAGCCTCCAGCGTAGGAATCGTCTTTGGCAGGAGCCGCACGACGATTCTCGTGCCGCTGATATGCCGGAAGGCGTGGACGCGATTTGCGGCGCCGTCGGACCGGAAGGTTCCGTCGGCGGTGCCGCGGGTAACGAGCCGCGTAAGCGCCTGCGCGGTCATCGTCGCTTCGCAGAAGGCGCGCAAGGCCGGCTCGGAGATCGGTGCGTCATCGATCGGGACGAGCCGTCCATCGATCCGGATCACGGCGGGATCGGCGCCGCCGAAATGGACGTCCGAGGCGCCGCGAGCGCGCGCGTTCTGCAAGAGGTCGTGAATCCGTACCGTCTCGAGGTCGCTCATGCGACACCCGGCGTAACGACCCGGCAGAGTTCCTCGAACGAGATCGTTCCCGCCGCCACTTTGTCGAGGCCGTCGTCGAACATCGAGACATAGGCCCGCTCGCGGCCCATGCGCGCGATGGCAGCGCTCGTGGCGCCCTTTCCGATTGCTTCGCGCAGATCATCGTCGATCTCGAGGAACTCGTAAACGGCGGTACGCCCGAGATGCCCGGAGCGGGCACAGATGTTGCATCCGCTGGATTCGAACCAGCGTCCGATGGAGGGCGGTAAGGTGGACCGTAGCTGTGCCGGGACGGACTTCTCAATCCGGCAGGCGACGCACAGCGTTCGGACCAGACGTTGAGCGACGATTCCGGTCAGGCCGGCGGCCAGTGCATCGCGCGGAACGCCGAGGTTGACGAGGCGCTCCACCGTCCGGGCCGCGTCGTTTGCATGCAGCGTCGTGAAGACGAGCTGCCCCGCCAAAGCGGCAGACACCGCGACACCGGCGGTTTCGCCGTCTCGCATTTCCCCGATCATGATCACGTTCGGGTCTTGACGCATGAACGCGCGCAGCGAAGACGCAAAGGTCAAACCGGCTTTCACGTTGACCTGAACCTGCGTTACGCCGGCAAGACGCATCTCGATTGGATCTTCAACGCTACAGACGTTGAGATGCGTCGTGTCGAGTTCGCCGAGCGAGGCGTAGAGCGTCGTCGTCTTTCCGCTGCCCGTCGGTCCGGCAACGACGACGAATCCCCACGGGGCACGTGCGATTCGCTGATACCGCGTTCTGATCGCCACGGGCATCCCAAGCTTATCGAGCCGGGGTGTTTGAGCGCGCCGGTCCAACAGTCGGATCACGAGCTTTTCGCCCTCTGCCGCAGCGACCGACGAAACGCGTGCATCGATTTCGCGCTGCTCGACTTGGATCGTATAGCGTCCGTCTTGCGGCAAGCGCCGCTCGGCGACATCGATGCCCGCCAGCAGTTTGATCCGCGATATCAACGGCGCGTAGGCGTCCGGTGAAATCGACTCGCTCTCTTGCAAGAGGCCGTCGATGCGGAACCGGATCCGGCCGCCGCGTTCGGCGGGTTCGATGTGGACGTCGCTGGCATGCGCGGCGACGGCGCGCAAGAAGACCCGGTCCGCCGCGCCGATCACCGAGGTGTCGTCGCGCGTCGAGACGTCGGCTTCACCATACACCATGCGCAGCCGCTCGCGAATCTGCGCACGAGCGAGCGCGACGGGCCGAATGACGAGCCGGGTCGCAATGCGCAGCTCGTCGATCGCGGCCGACGATTCGGGATCCGGCAGGCCGACGGTGAGGACGCCATCGTCGCAGGTTAACGGTAATGCGTCGAGTCGAAAGGCCAACGTTCGTGGAATGCGCGCGACGGCCTCATCGGCCGATGAATACGGACTTGATGCGAGCAAAGAGTCCTCCGATTTTTACACCCTGGGGAAAAACCGGCGAACCGTCCGTTTTTCCCCTGCGCATCACAAATCGGAAATCGTTTTGTAATGTTGAGAAAACATTTCATGGTCAACCTTAAATTTTCTTAAAGTTCCGAGCACCCGATTGCCACCATGGTAGCGATCAGGAGGTGAGCGACCCCGCCGGCGAGCGCAGCGAGGGCTGCATCGCGAAGCGGAAGCGGCGCGTTACCAGCAGCGCACGGCGGCGTTTTTCCAAGAAGTGAGCGTCGTCGGCCGGTGGTCTCGT
>Ga0116229_10005738_pt1 | contig 20154 bp, 21 predicted proteins | sample S1TSphgellanicum_3_FD_87313 | JGI IMG/M metagenome (GOLD analysis project Ga0116229, IMG submission 87313) | Host-associated microbial communities from peat moss isolated from Minnesota, USA - S1T2_Fc - Sphagnum magellanicum MG | ecosystem: Host-associated > Plants > Peat moss > Unclassified... | reverse complement strand
TTTTTAATTATGCCACATGTCATAATTTTTGACCATCATCAATAATCATAATAGACAATGAAAATCAATACTTCAAAAATATTATAATTTTAAAATCCAAACATTTTCATAGTGCCATGTGTCAAATTTTAATGGTTGGTTGAAAATTAGTAATGTCAACATGGCATTATGGTTATAGTTGTAGTGTAGTTCCATATTAGTTGAACATGAATTATTTCAATAGAGTTGCAATTGAAATACCATTGAATTGCAATGTGTTACACTGTATATATAGTGAGTTGATACTCTTGTAACTTGTCCAATAACATTCATAGTGTAAAAATATAATGAATTGCAATTGGTCATTACAACTCAAAAATTGAGTTGTAAGGCCAATTGCAAAACAACTTTTTTCCTCATAATGAAATTAAATTTTAGAGTAAATGCAAACAACAATCTTAATTAGTTTCATCTTCTAAATTGGTTCTTAGTCTGGTTTTATGAGTAACCAATCAACCTAGACCTACATGATCAATCCCTTGTTGAACCAAATGGACATCAATGCTTAAAAAATGATTCTTGGAATGTTTGTTTCTTTACTTTGCATACATTATAGGTGAAAGAATTGTCTTGAATGTTGGGATAGCCAATTCCCTAATTTTTTTTTGAAAAACTTTAAAAGTTCAAAATCTTAAAAACAATTTTTGATAAGAGTTTGTAGATATGCCATTGGTCATTTTAAATTGTCTTGTGACAACAATGGCTTGAATGTTTTAGATAAGAGCCCCTTGATTCCTAACATGCTTTCTAATGCAAGAAATGAATGGCATGGAATGGGAATAATATTATTTGCTTGTCAATGACATATTTGAGTTGGTCAAATTTTGTGTCCATTACTTGTGAATTTAAGGTGAAAAAATGTGTCACTTTGCACAATGGCAAGTAGAAAGGATGTCACATGGTGCTTGAGAGTATTGCAAGGCTATTGAACATTGAACCCCATTGAAATTTTGGGATCATAAATGGTGACCAACATTATGTGTGTTTGCGTAATTCTTCACGATATGGTTGCAAAAGGTGAGAGCATTGAATTAAATCTAGAGCATTTATTTAATGGCCAAACAATGGAATGGATATATGGATTAACATTTGCACAATATGTTTAAGGTACCAAAGAAATTCAAATTTTAAAGAACCATTTCAATTTCAAGAATTATCTTATAGAACATTTATGGATTCTCAAAAGGAATCCTTATTGACATCGAATAGAAATATGAATGTTATTCAATTCCTTTTTTTTTTTGGTTTATTTGCTATACATTGATGTCTATGTGCCTCAAGCTATTTGTTTATTGCATCTCACAATTTTGCATGTCTTGGGTTGATTTTACAAGATTCAATGGAAGATCTATGCTTGAAAGATTGGTAACTATTACTACAATCAACATTTCCAAGTTCACACCTAGGTGAACATTGTTGGTGTTGCATGCCATGTGACCAAATCATTGTTGTCACATTATAGGTGGCTAAGATCATGCTTGGGAGATTTGTTGTTGTTGTTGCATTACATGTGGTGAAGCTTGCACTAGAGAAATGTGTGGTTATTATCACATTGCAAATGGTTAAGTCGAACCTAGTTCAAATCTTTTTGAATTCTATTAACTTCTTAAGGTTGAATTATTATTGGCAAGCTTCCTCAAAGCATAGTCAAACCTTTGGCAATAAGGAATAGTGCCATTATGTTTCGATCCTCAAGAATATAAGTTTTTTTGTAATGTTGAGGCACTTATGTCTATGTACAACTACTTTTGCTTGAGCTAACATTGCACATTTGATCAATTTTCACTCATTTGATTTGAGGACCTTTCCCTAAGTTTGACTAGGCTATGGGGATGTTGGTATAATGGATGTTGGGATGGTGTTAGCTTCAATGACCTCCACCTTGACTTGATCAAGTTATTATGTTGCAAAATGTGACTGTTTCATGGGTGGAATCTTGTGTTATTATTTCACATCGATTGAACATGGGATCTCTTAGAACAATATGTAACATTGCAAGAAGGTGAAGCTCTATTGTTAATCTTGCTTTCTTTTATAATAAATTTGTAAACTTTTTTGCATAACATGCTTTGCACTTGATCCATATTTGTTCAATGTTCCCACAACTTTGTCATGCCTAATAAATTTGGTTACATCATGTTTGATGATGCTACATTTAGATTCAAGTGACCTTGTTGATTTTTCTTGTAAACTTGATTGTGGATGTTTGTTGTAGTAATTACAAGTTCAATCTCAAAAATGAACATTCCTTTGCCCATTTCCATGATTAGGTATTGTGAAACATGCAAAAAAGGGTGATAAAGTTGGATTGCTTCTACAAAGTTCTTGCATTTCCTCCCTCATGCTAATGTTAAATTGTATTGCACAATTTTTCTAATGCTTTGTAGCAAAAATCTATACATTGAAGACCCTTGGCCAAGCTTGTAAAGGCTTGGGGGTGCTTGACACATTATCTTGGTGCAAGATGATAAATGAGAAGAGGATTTTTAATGTGACCTCCTTGTTTTCTAGAGTTTTGAACTATAAGTGGGATTTGGAAGTTGATGCAACTACTAGCTAGGATGTCAAGATACCAACATTCAAAGGCTTTGTTGTGTGAAGAGTGAAGATGTTGTTCTTTTGTATTGCAGGCCCATGTTGTGACCACATTATCCTTTCACAAAGAAACAAATTCTTGGAAAATTGGAAGCATATTTAAGTTGTTTCTTTGAAATTAAGGGATGACAATCAGAATATAGAATGGGACTATGTCAAAGGAATAATAGAGGAAAAAACTTAAATTTTCTCTTCAACTTAGGATGATTTGAGTTTCCTCTTGTTTCTTATGCTTTGCCTATGTCTACTTGTTTACCTATGGTCTACTTATGTTATGGAATACCTAAAGACTAATTAGAGGGCTACTTAGGGCCTAACTAAGGAATCCAATGAAACACCTAAAAACTTACCTAGGTTATGTGAATAATGCTTACAAGAGGCCTCTTGTAAGTATAAGGTGCCTCCCACTCTTACAGCCTCACAATTGATGTGCTTTAAAATGGGTAAGGCTGATGGGTGGGGGACATTTCTGAAATTCGTGGCTACACGCTACAGCCTCCTTCTAGGTCCCTTATTGTGGGAATGCCCCAACCATTGGGCCCTACCCTACACAAAAAAGGTTCAGTACCTTGCTGAAGAAGTTGTTTGAGAGGTAAACCTTTGGATGTGTAGGGTCTAATTTCTGGAGGTGAATTATTCAGAATGAAAGTCTCCTCCCCACATGGATTTTGTGGAGGAAAGACTCTGCTTCTTTGCTGAATTGAAAAATGACAGTCTCTTCCCCCAATCTCATAGCTACATGCTGTAATACCATGGCAAGTTCAACATTTCAATGTTGAATAATAATATTATTAAGATTCAACATAAGAAAATAATCCTGAATATTTAAAAAGATCTTATGTTGTCCTTCACTAACAAATTCTCTTTGAAAAAATAGTTTTGGGAAATTTCAACATTATTAACCGTAAATTTCAACCCTAATAATAACATAAATAGTGTCAGAGCTGCCAAGGCACTTTGGGTGACTGTATGTGAGAACAGGACTGATCACTTAGATTTGAATATCTATACCTTGGAGACCTCCAAGATATCCATATGAAGTTGCTCAACTTCCTTCCTTGGTCATTTGCTTCGAACAATGAGAACCTCTGAACAGACTTATAGGCAATGCTAGTGACACTCCTGCAACATATTGACACATGAGACTCGTGATGCCCACATGAATCTCCCCACATGAATCTCGTGACGATTATAAAGATGGTTTCAGTACTGTGGGACTCAATAAGGTGCTGTGAGGCAATCTATGCCAACCACTTTTTTTTCATGAGATGGTCTATTGAACACAAAAGGCAGCTTCGGCCAAAATAAAATAAAAATTCAAGGAAAGTACAAAGAACCTAAAGGCTATAATCTAAATCTTGACCTTTTAGAAAGTGCCTAACAGTTAAACAATTATCATAGCATAGGTGTCTGCAAAGGCTTAGAATACAAAAAAAACACTTACCTAACCTAAACTACCATCCAGATCGCACTTATCTAAGTGAAGCCTAAAGAATTATAAAAGTTGGAGAGTTGATAATGTCCATAACAATGGCCCAGTTTGTGCTCCTGCCAGTAGCCTAGGCCAAAAACGGTGACTGACAGTTTTGGAAATAAAAGTTTCATGCAGCCAATGAGAATGAATGCTCAGCATGCAGTCATGAGGGGTCCAGTTTTTTCCTTGTTGGGGCAGAAGGAGGTTTTTTTCCTGCCTTGTTCCCAATGTGTGCCCATCGGGTCCCCCAAGTTCCTAAGTTTGTTCCTCGAGACATTCCCAAAAGCACCTCAATTTTATCCCATATGGTTTTTCTGAAAGTTCAACTCTCATGTATATAAACTGAAAAGGTGAGCACAGTGGAGCACATTTGTTTCAGTTGTGCAATTGAGGTTCTAATGAGGTGCTTCTATTGAGGAGTGCTCCAATGTTCCAAAAAAATTGGTGATGGGCCAACCCATCTGGCTCCTTCAAAAATAAAAAAGAAAGAAGGTGTGAGCACATCCATGAACTGATTAATATGAATCACACATATCCTCACAGACAAATCAGGGGGCCTCTAAACCGGAACTAAGTACATAGGCATGTGTTAGGTATTGCTCCATGCTGGATTAAAATTTTATATATCTGTAACTAAGTATGTAGTACGTGGGTACTGTGGTAGCTGTGTACACAGATCAGCTCCATGCAGAATTAAGTTTACACTTTAAATTACACTCCACATAATGATTTAAAGCAGAAAAGCGGTTGGTGCCAGGAATATTTGCAGGTTCTGATATAAACTAGGTATTCAATTGTACATGCCCGACCTGTGCTTGACGATAACTAGCCTGGAGTGCAACCCCATTTGCAGGCTGTGCTGTATTCAGCCACTCAACAACAGAAAAAGCAAAGGTGATGATGGAGTGGCAGTGCAAGATTGGTGCATACTTACCAGAAAGACAACTAAAAGAATGTTGGCAAGATCTGCAAGAAGATCTAAGCAATCATGCACATTCTTCTTCACTTTGTTCTTAAACCGTCCAAATGTGACAACTGAATTCAGGTATAATCAGGTATGATCAGTTTGTGTTGCAAATCTAACTAACTAGCTTTAAGAATCCAAGAGAATTGCAAAATGATCAGCTTGTGGTGGGGGATAACTAACTGGTCTAACCAGCTTTTAAAAATCTAGGCTAGCTAGTAGCCCTAGATTTCAACACTGCCTTTGCCATGCACAAGTTCATGAGTATATACAACAATGAAAATGAAGCAGGAGCTCATTCAGCTCAACAATGCTTCATATCTAGTATCTACAGCCAACAGCAGTAGCTCTCAGGGTGAGGATTTGTTGCAGAATTTTCAGGAGTAACCCAAGTTACCAACCCAACCCATGATCTTTTGCAGCTAATAATTTGGTTCCTGCCCTAGGTTGAAGATAAGGTAAGGGATTTGGGTATGTGCGTCCTCCTTCATATTGTTTGTTTATTTTGTACACAATCTTTTGTTTTGTGTTGTGTCAAGTAGCTGTACAAAACTAGTACCGTACAAATATTCTCTCTTGGGCTATGCATAATGAAGATGAAGAATTGGATGTGGCTGCAAAGTTTTTAGAATCGAAGATTTTATAAATTCAAAGAATTATTCTTAGAACTGGATTGGAGTTTCAATCAATTTTTTAAAACATTCAAAAGTGAAAACAAAGGTTCCTTTGGAAAGGAGGAATCAATCACCATTGGTGCAGACTCACCTAACTGACTTTATGAAACACTTTTGCTACAACAAATGGGAAGGAGATAGGTAAAGAAAATTGAACTGGAACAAAGCCTATGTTGGGATGCAAACCAATAACATGAGAAAGCACAACCTGAAAACAAATTTTGTTGGATTGATTTAAGTGAAACCAAAATTTGCTCCAAATAGTACATCCAATGCTGAATGCGTGCTCAACAAAATGCATGATAGAGAAGGGACTCTTCATCTATGCAACAAACCCAAAAAACTATAATATATGAAAAGATTCACTTGCATTTAATTGAGCTTGTGCCTTACAATGGTGATAATTAGAAGGCACACTTGTCAGATGGATGCGAAGAATTGGATTCTTCAACAATGCCCATAGAAAACGCACTAAAAACGGATTTTGGATTCTCACAATTTACATGATGTTGTCAAGAAGGATGATGATTTTAAAAAGATTTTTTTAAATGCAAAAGCAATGTCAATAGATTGTTTTATAAAACAAAGAATTGAATTTGCACAATGTCCTATTGATGAAACCTTGCCAAACTTTATAAAAAGAAAGCACCCCAGAAAGGGAGAGAAAAGGAAACGAAGTGCAAGGACCAGAGTCCAGGCAAGCAAAAGAGCCCCAAAGAGGCGAGCCACAGGGGGGAAATGGAACTATAAATACTGAAACCTCCACCAGTCACATGAAGCATATCAACTAAAGAAGGGTGAGGTAAACAGTGATCTATTGGGTACGTCACTCTTAATATCCATTGGACACCCCCAACATTCCAAAGAATATTATATTATCACTGAAATGGGATGAATGTAAATATACGTTCTTTTTTCAAAAATGCTGCAAATATTTTAAATTTATAGAAAAAATAATTTATTAAATTAGATTCGTTTGATATCTGGGTTTTATTTTATTGTATTTAATTAATTAGTCATTTATTTATTTATTTCCAAATTTTCAGTTGTAGCATCAATTGACAAACGTCTCCATAAGGATTTAGCATTAATTGGCAACGATTAATGCAAAACGAAAAATGACCTTGATTAAAGAGTCATTTGCAATTTCTGTTTTTTTTTTTTTGGAAATTCGACTACTGTTGCTCATTTTTTGGATTCTTCAAAAGTTTGTGTAAATTCGACTAATGTTGCTAATATTTTGGAAAATTTTGCCAAATTTCGGATACCTCGAAATTGAGAGAAAAAACCCTGAATGTGGTGAACCTTCAGAACTGCAGTTAGTGTTGGGGCGGGGGGGAGGGGGTGGGTGTGAAGAGAAGAGTTGGACTTGTGCAGAAGAGTTTTTGAGAACGGTACTCTGTGTTATTGCTGCTGCTGCTGCATCCTTTGAACGTCCATACCCGGCGGGTCCCATCATCCCAACCGGCTGCATCGCCTCGCGTCGCCGCCGAAGAACGGGCGTGTGGACGGGCGGCGGACGCACAAGCAACGACAGCGCCAACAAGCTCTCGCCTTTTGGTCCTTCCCTTTTGCGATCGACTTTCGCTAAAGAATCCCTTGTGTCTATCTCTCGTGGTGCTCTGCTCGTGCGTGTTGCTGGTAGTGAATTGCATTGTGGAGCAGCTCCGCGTACAGTGTGGGAAACAAGAGTTGATTGATTTGCATATTCAGGCTCCTCGTCGTGGTCGCGAAAAAATTGTATAGCAAAGTGCAGTTGACGGGTGGGAAAGCAACTGGCTCCATTTTCCGACACTAGGAAAAATTGAGTCCCAGGCACCGTTTTTCAATCCCGGGAAGAGAGGAATCTTAGAAATTAAGGAGCTCAGAAGTTCACTGGGCTTCAAAGCACGCTGGAACAAGAGTCGCCAGTCAAAGAGAGCTGCTGTATGTCTGATAGAGCTGGAGTGGGGCTCGGGACCAAGTATCTCAGGCGTTATAGTATCGGGGTGCATGCAAACCCCTGTGAATGGACTCACGTGCGCAGGCGTCGACGATTTGCTCATGCCACTCGACCGCCATCGCTGACATCAATTGCGATGCGCAGACATCAACCCAGTGTACCCGCATGAGCTCATGTGGTGCAGCAGCAGCAGCAGCAGGCTGCTTACAACCGCAGCCAGCTTCAGGCGAGAACGTAGACCTCGGATACGAGCACGAGCAGCCGGACGAGCAACAGCAGCAGCAATCTGATGAGCATCACAACTGCCCGGCGTTGAAGCCATCGTCATTCCTAGACTCCCTGCTAGACTCTACCGACACTGTTGCAGCGGACAGTGCTGTCAAGGGTATTATCCGAAATTCTCTGCGAAAACTCTTTCTCGCACTTGCATCTTGGCTACAAAATTTTAAATTCCGATTCGTATTTCCTCTTGGCTAAATTTGAGTAATATAGTGTACAAGTCATCATCCATAGCAACAGTCGATAGCTGGATTCGAGCTTGTAGAGAGCTGTAGATTCTGGGAATGTGCATCTGATCCAGCAAGAACCGGGATGCGAGATTCTCGTCCGTCGGTGGCGCTGAACAAAGGGGGAAGTGGGTGAGTTGTGATGGTGGTGCAGCTGGGTCAGGCGTGAGCCTGGGGTTGAGGTCGCATTCAGCTGCGCATCCATTGGATCCGTTGACACCCACGGAGATTGCTGTGGCCATAGCTAGTGTCAGAGCAGAAGGAGACACCCCTGAAGTAAGCAAGCGCCGAGAGGCCGATCGGATCCATCCTTGCACCCATCAATTGTTGTTGCAGAGGCAATTAATTCAAGGTTGCGCTTTGTGAAGTAGAGACTAGTGAATTCATCATGTGTTGCATGCTGTTTGGAACTCCAGCAACTTCCAAGAGTGATGAATTAATTGTGTAAGAACTACTGCAGGTTCGTGATGGCATGCGCTTTGTGGAAGTGGTACTAAATGAGCCTGGCAAGAATGTGGTGGCACTAGCAGATTCTCACTTCTTCCCACCATATCAGCCGATGCTGTTCAGATTCAAGGCTTCAAAACCTGCGGCAACCATTTCTTCATTGCAGCAGCAGCAGCAACAGCAGCTACCACCACGACAGGCAAGGCTAGTGGTGTACAACAAGAAAACCAACAAGACCAGTATCTGGTTAGTGGAGCTAAGTAATCAAGTGTTAAATGCTCCAAGTGCTGCTCACCACCATCATGCCAAAATCCTCTCTTCTGTTGTGGTACCTGATGTCCAACCTCCCATGGTAAGAAAGCTGCAACTACAAAATGTATTCCTCTACTCATCTTGTTTGCCTCTGAAGTACATGCAAGTTTCACAGCGACAGAAAACAAATCGAAAAAAAATGCTTGTGCTGATCTCTTCATCATATCATACAACAATGTGCTGTTGCTGGAGAAGACATGATGATGACAGCAACCTTTGCAGCTGGCACACATGGGTGAGTCAGTTACAAATCCTGTTTGTGAATGAGAGCTGCACAGGATGCAGATGAGTATGCAGAATGTGAGGCGACAGTGAAAGGGCATGGACCTTTTGTGGAGGCAATGAAGAAGCGTGGAATTGATGATATGGAGCTTGTGATGGTTGATCCATGGTACTATCTTTCTTTCTTTCTTTTGGGAAGTTTTTGCCACTGCAGAAAAGTTCTGTTTTGCAGATGGAATGATCCACAGTTTCTTTCTTGAAGAGCTTTTCATCACCAAGCAGCTATAATGCATAGCTGAATTTTCAAACAGCGTTATGGAATTCAGAGAAGAAATGGACACCTATTCATGTTGGTTGCAAGCAATGGACATGGAATTGACCAATTTATTTTGTGGTTGGCTGCCATGGGGTACCTATCATCTGCAGGTGTGTAGGTTACTATGGAGAAGAAGATGCTCCCAGTCGAAGGTTAGCAAGGCCTCTAGTGTTCTGCAAAACACCAGGTGCCTGTCCCCTTGAGAATGGGTATGCACGGCCAGTGGAGGGCATCCATGTGCTGGTGGATATGCAGCAAATGAAGGTTTGCAGTTGGGCCTTTTGTTTGTCTCCACGGTGTTGTTATTGGGTTTGTCTTGGTGCTCAAAATTACTTTGTTTGTTTACCCAGTGCCACCACCACCACCACCATTGCAATCCAAGAGCTCTAAGTATATGAGATCAACATCTGAACTCATGGAGAAAAGTATGAGAAAGATGACAGCAGTTGATTGACACTTGACTTGCAGGTGATTGAGTTTGAAGACAGATATCTTGTGCCACTTCCGCCTCCAGATCCTCTACGAAACTATACAGCTGCTGCTTTGCGAGGAGGAGTGGATCGGACAGACATCAAACCCTTGCTAATCTCCCAGCCTGAAGGACCCAGCTTCCAAGTAAATGGCTATGCAGTGGAATGGCAAAAGGTGAATTTTTTTGGCAACCCGTAGGATTCTCAGCAAATATGCTCTGAGTTGTGTATAAGAAGGTTTTTGAATCTTCTCTGAGCTGAAAGTTGTGGATATGCTTCATGCTATCATGACTTGCAGTGGAACTTTCGAGTTGGCTTCACACCAAGAGAAGGATTGGTCATCCACACCGTAGCTTACAATGATGGTATTCATGGTAGACGCTCGATAGCACATCGCCTCAGCTTTGTGGAAATGGTTGTACCATATGGTGACCCCAAAGATCCCCATTATCGGAAGAATGCATTTGACATAGGAGAAGATGGCTTGGGCAAGAATTGTCACTCTTTGAAACGGGTTAGTGTGGTTCTTGGCCTTTCTCTTGATCTGGTGATATGCATACTTCTGCTGGAGGCATGGGAGTAAAATTTTTGCTTACATCTGGCCTTTTGTAATTTGTAACTACTTGAATCTAGTTTTGCTAACTCTAGTGACATGAAATGAGGGACACAGGAGATTGTATGCTTGACTTGATGATTGCAGCATCAAATCTGCAGGGGTGTGATTGTCTTGGGTACATCAAGTACTTTGATGCACACTTCACAAACTTCCATGGAGAGGTTGAGACAGTCAAAAACTGTGTGTGCATGCATGAAGAAGATCATGGCATTATGTGGAAGCATCAGGACTGGCGTACAGGATTTGAAGAAGTTCGCCGATCCCGTCGTCTCACAGTCTCTTTCTTCTGCACAGTTGCAAATTATGAATATGGGTTCTACTGGCATTTCTACCAGGTATTATGGTGTGATTGGTTTCTGAGTTCATGTTCTTGAGCAAACCATCTTGTAAGGTCCATTGTAAGCAGTAATCTCTTTTCAAAGAACTCATTGTACAAAGAGCAAGGGTAGGTCAGATGAGAGATTCACATATGCTACTGGACCAAGGCTCAGAAGGCTCATCAGAGGAGATAAGTACCCTTCTACTATCTCACTGGTAGACAGGTACTCTGACATTTCTCTATGTTGGTTGTTGCAGGATGGTAGCATGGAGGCGGAAGTGAAGCTGACAGGTATTCTCAGCTTGGGGGCATTGCAAGCAGATGAACATCGCCGACATGGTACTCTTATTGCACCTGGGTTGTATGCACCAGTTCACCAACACTTCTTTGTTGCACGATTGGACATGGCAGTTGATTCTAAACCAGGGGAAGGTTTGAATCAGGTACTGATTACAGATATACTCCTGGACAGACAGAAAGTAGTGTTGCGTTTTAGTAAAACAACTTAGCAATTCTCATGTCATGATGCACAGAAATTAACATAGAGTTTTTCATGGATCATCATCAGGTTGTTGAAGTGAATATGAAGGCGGAGGAATCAGGTCCTCACAACCCTCACAACAATGCATTCTACGCTGAGGAGACAATTCTGCGGTCTGAGCTCGAGGCTCAACGAGACTGCAACTCACGTACTAATCGCCATTGGCTTGTACAACTCTACTTTCTTCATGGCCCTTTTTTTGTAATAATTGTCCTCTTGGACCATCCTCCTTCAGTTTGGTTATTGAAGCAAAACTAAGTCTGCAACTTTGGGAATTTGGCTTCCAATTTTTGACAAAGATGATGTTGCAACAGGTACGGAACACAAGAAAACTCAATCGCACAGGGCAGCCGACTGGTTACAAGCTGATGCCGGACTCCAATTGCCTACCTTTAGCAGGTTCAGATGCCAAGTTTCTCCGGAGAGCTACATTCTTGAGTCATAATCTATGGGTCACACAGTACAACAGGGATGAGTGCTTTCCAGGTGGCGAATTCCCAAACCAAAATCCACGAGTTGGTGAAGGCCTGGCCACATGGGTTAAGCAGGACCGGAGACTTGAGGAGACTGACATTGTCCTCTGGTAAAACAAGATTCCTCAAACCTCATGAACAAGTAAGTTTCCCTGCAATTTCAACTGCAATTGGAACTTCGATTGCAACCTGACATGCCTGCTGCTTCTGGTGTATGAGTGCAGGTATGTCTTTGGTGTGACTCATGTGCCACGGTTGGAGGACTGGCCAGTGATGCCTGTGGAGCACATTGGCTTTCGTCTCAAGGTTAAATAATTATGACTTTGACCTGAACCACACTACTGGATTGCAAATCCCAACACTAAACTCGGGCCCATAGACTCTGTTGTGATGTTTCCATATCTGCTTTTTGTCTTACACCATACTGAACACAAAGATATTGCATGAAACTGATGGGCTTGAACCTGACATATGCTTTTGCAGCCGCATGGGTTTTTTGATTGCTCACCTGCCATTGACATACCTCCAAGCAAGCTTGAAGCAGTGGAGAACCCACATCACAAAGAGCAGGTGACTGTAAAGGGGGTCACACAGCCTGACACGTTAAGAGCAACTCTTATCTCCAAACTGTAGTCAGAAGTTTTATCCTAGCATTTGGCAGACATGGGTGAAAGGTATGTTGAATGGAGAGAAAGGTACAATGAGGTTGCAAGCAATAGTGTCAGCAAGGCACAGAAGAAACTAGACAGATCCGCATTTGTTACAATGCTGAAGGGCACTTCCTTCCTTCCCCGGCAGTCAGGCAACAAGTGTTCCCCAACCAAACATGACCTCAAGGTCGATAAGACATTAATAGCCTCATTTGGGTGGAGAAGCAAGCAGCAATTGTATGCTGCATAAAGCAAGTGAGAAGTTGCAACAAGTAGATAATAGGCTAATGCTGCTGCTACTTCTTTTATTTGTTGTGGATTTCAAAATCCCTTTTGTATATCTACTTGTATACCACACAACCCGCCCACCCCACACTCTGATGCATCAGAGGGATGATTTACAATAACAATTATGATCAATTACTGCATTAAGAAGATATGAAGATTGTGTGTCCTTATAATGGTGGTAGTCATGAGAAATTTCTCCTCATGATCTATGTATGTTTAGATTTGTGATGTAATCTTTACCTCATGCTTTATGATGGGTAATGTAAACTGAATGGGTGTGGGACATTCAAAAAAATGTGGGGCCAGACTTTGTGGCTACTGCCTCATCCTAGGCCCGTCTCGAGACAAGAGGGAAATGGCTATTAAAATAACAAATGGCAAAGGAAGCAGCTGAAATTGCTTTCTTATGTGACAAAACAGACTACCGAGCAAGTAATCTCACCATACTTACCAGCCAAGAAAGAAAATCAAACACAACTCCATTTTGGGATTACATGATTATGTACTAATTGGTCAAGATTGTGTCCAAGTTTCTTCTCACTCTTTGTGATTCATTTGTTTGTTGCAATGGTAAGAGTAATCGTAAACACATTAAAACTGCAATTTGAAGTGTCTAATTGCAAGAGAAATGGCCTAGAATCCTGAAATCAATGCACCTAATAATGTACACAAACTGAATGAAAGGAATTTGGCTGCAGATGGTAGTAGCTTGCAACTGATAATACTTTAAAAACTAAGACAAAATGTTGGAACTTATGTTGTAGCTTTAGAAAACTCCTCAATCACAATTGTAGCAAAACCCCAGATTCACTGGTAGAATGCTTTTTGGTCAAAGCAAAAAAAAAAGAATCTTTGTGATTTTCTTTCCATCACTTGTACAAAAGCTTTTGGTTGTGACCAAATTACAACTAAGTTTTCATTATGTGTTTTTCTCCCCTCTTTCAGTCATACACCATAATAGACGTTCCTTCCAACATTCATGCTGCGTTTAGAGTCCACTAGTTGCTCCACCACTGCAGGGTCTGTTAAAGAGCTACTGTCACCCTGCACAGCCCAACAGCAGGATTCAGAGACTCGCAACTCTTTGTGGTGTAGATGGGCAGCACTACTGCACTTGATCAAGAAGCCCACTAAGATGTCTTCTACGAGTCTGCATGCCAATAGGGATAAATAAATGCAAAGCATGAGTCCTTCTTGTGCAAATTTCAAAACCAATTAATTCTGAGTTAGGTTGTTTCAGGGTTTTTCTCTTGGAAAAAAAAAAAACAGATGTCAGGATGTGTACAAAATCATCAAACTGGTTTGCTGCAATGTTGCGCAAGAGCCTTCGCAGTATTTTCCCACTTCGGGTCTTTGGTAGTGCAGGTGCCCAGTGAATTACATCTGGTATTGCAAAGGATCCAATCTGCTCCAAAAACCAAAGAAAAACAACCACAGGGGAGAGTGAACCATTACATCTGGATCTTCCGTACTGTTACTATTACTCTACAGATCAGTTGTAGGTCCATGGAAAACAAAAATGCACAACACTTTGAGGATGTTCATTCTCACCATTAATAGCTTTACCATCATTTAGCAAATCTGTAAACAGATGACAACAAGATCCAGATTTTGTCAAAGACCCAATATGAACTAGAGTTCATGTTGACAACTCATGCTTTGCTGAGGTTTTGAAAATACCTCTTTTCTGACATGATCCATGATGGCTTTCTTGAGTTCATCTGAGGGAGTGACACCATCCACCAGCACTACAAATGCATAAATACCTTGTCCCTTCAACTGCCATCATCCAATGATGCCACATAATCAGTTCTCTATAATCACCAAGGACCCAGCTGCATGCAATTAAACTTGACCATTGGTGCTGATGACAGTATCAAGGTCATTTGATTTTTTAGCGTGTCTAAGAAATGCACAAAATAGCATCATAAGACCACTTACAATTATCTCAAATATGTCACATACTGACCAAGGTGGCAAGCTGCTAGACTCATCTGCTGCCTATAGGGGTAGAGGAAAGTACTTCATTATCAAATGTGACTGCAGCTGCCTCTGCACATTGAGAATGAGAATCAAGTGCAGACTCCACCTCTGTGATGCTTATGTTGTGTCCACTGTCCAACGTGGGACATAGACATATTCATGGTCAGACAAACATCTATTTCAGTACTGGAATTAATACATGCGCAAAAAAATTTCAGAACCATGAGATATCAATGACCAACAGAAACCTCATTCATAGTTTCAATACTTTCAAATTCCCATCAATCTACCAGTTTTGAGACCAATTTGGTGTTGACAAAGTATCAGTAAATCATCATACAGTTTTAGATGCCACATGAACAACAATATTGTAAAAAGAATTTCCAGAAAGAAAGATCATGATGATGAGTGGCAGAGAGAGAAATGCTTTTGCTGCTACCTTATGTTGAGAACATCCTCAATGCGGCCTGTGAGAGTGATGTAACCGTCAATGTCACGGCGACATCCATCACCAGTAGCATACATGCCTAAGCATGTCCTGAAGTATGTTTCTTCATAACGCTTGTGGTCACCATAAAGAGACCGAGCAATCCCTGGCCATGGCTTCTTTATACACAGAGAACCCTCACAAGGACCTTCCTTCTCTTTGCCCTGTTGATCCAGTATTGCTGGCTGTTTACCACCCACATATTTTGTTAGCTCAGTGCCCTTCTCGATGATCCCTTTTGGTTATCATATCACATGCAATGAAAGCAATGTGCCTGAATGTATAATATGCTATGATTTTTTACCTGCACACCAAAGAAAGGAAGAGTTGCAGAGCCTGGTTTCAATGGCCACGCTCCTGGTAAAGGAGAGATCATGTTGGCCCCTGTCTCTGTCTGCCACCATGTGTCAACAATAGGACATCTGCCCTCTCCCACAACACCATGATACCATAACCAAGCCTTGGGATTGATTGCCTCCCCACCAAATCCCAGTACTCGTAGGCTTGCTCTTGAATGCTTTTTCATATACTGTGTACAATGTAAACAACTCAATGCAAGCTGATGCAATGTAAACAATTCAAACATGATAAGCTGATTTGGAGGCAAATTTATCTTGGTCAAACTGATTGAGCTTTTCCATTCAGGCATTATTTTTTTCAGATTTCAATTTCAAATCCAGTTCTAAAGAACAAAATGTACCTTTTCATCAAGTGTCTGCAAAGATCGAATCATGGTTGGTGCTGTGTAGAGGACTGTCACTTTGTATTTTTCAATGATCTGCCACCACCTGCTTGGATCTGGATATGTCGGTACCTGAAATGTTTGAAAAGCCAAGTATCAAGTTTATACCTACTTTCCCCATTCAATTGTTATGTCATTTTGTTATTGTTTATACACTTGAGATGAATGTTTATGCTGTTAGATTGCAACAATGTTTCTTCTTCGTACCCCTTCAAAGACAACAATTGTCGCTCCATTCAGCAGAGGGCCATAAGCCATATACGTATGACCTGAGATCCAGCCATAGTCACTTGTGCACCTGAAGCAAAAACCACTGGAAGTATCAGTACTCAGAAGTATCATTTTGACACAAAAATATGGAGTGAAAACAAAGCCTTCCAAAAACTCTTAAGTAATGCTGTGCAGATGCACTAAAATGTCAAGAAGTTGCTCATTAGCTGACAACAGGGAGGATAAGAGACCAGTGGATGTCGCCAGGATGATAATCAAACACAAACTTGAATGTCACTGCAGCATAGACCATGTAACCACCCACTGTGTGCACAACACCCTGCACATGAAAACAAAAGCAATTTAATTTGTTGTGCCCTTGGTTCAGGAAGCTCTACAGCATCATGGGCCATTAACAGAAAGATGATCTATACCTTTGAGTTGGTGGAACATGTTCTGGAACTTGCTGTGCACACTTTGCAACAGAGTTTTGAGAAGAGAGATCCAAATAATGTACAATCTGAGAAGAGAACATGTAAGGATTGTGTGAAGGATGTAATACTAGGCACTTTATCTACCTTGGGCTTGCCTGTGGAACCACTTGTATAAAGAAGGAAAAGAGGGTCCTCTGCCTCCATCCATTCGATAGCTGCTTCAGTCTTGCACAATGTCACCTCATCCTGTCATATATGCATACAAAACAACCAAAATGGAAAAACATTTCAGCATGTGTACATGTGTAAATTCTGAACAAGCTTTACATCTTCATCATGGCTATTGGTGAGCTTCTTCTGCAGTTACACTGTCAGATAGTAGTTGAATACTCCAATGCATGCACTTGATATCTGAAAGAAAAGCTTTGTGTACTCATGAGATGGAACAGCAGCACAGGAGTTACATCTGTAAACAAGATGATGAACTTCACCTGCCACCACAAGTCACGCCCCGGAACCCAGGAAACCTGGTTCCTCGGTAATGCTCGGCTATTGTCCAAAATTAGGCATGTTCCTACAACATGAAATTTTCATTCACAATCAGTACTTTGTCACCAGGAAGTGACATCATTCCTTGGAAGCATCCGAAAAAGGGCCAGAAAAGTGTGGTTTGTCCCAGCCCCACATTTGTAACCAATGTATGTCCCTTAAATCCTCCTACCAGCCAGAATTTCAGTCCCATTACAAGAGTTATTTTGCTGGCAACAGACAAAAATGAGGGTTTTACCAGGTTGGAAATTTGCACGATCGATGCAAAGTTGCAGAGCTTCGTCAACAATTCTCTTCAGAGGCAAAAGTTTGTTGCCACTCTGACCTCCTGAGCATGTGAGAAGGGCTTCTGCTTGACAATCCAGAATGCGACCTGCAAGCGCATCTGCGCTTAATCCTGCAAACACCACCTGGAAAATCGTTTGCAGCACCAAAACCTTTGCATAAGTATATATATGAGGATGTCCTTAATTTTTGCTCATTGCAAGCTGCTTGATCAAGTCCTCTTTGAAATAGCAGTAATTTTGATCCTCTAAATTTCCTTTGCATCATTACATTGATCAAGAGATTCAGAGTCAACTAAGTGGATTTGAAGGTGCATCCGAGGTGGGGCATTATTATACCAAGTGAACAGCTCCGATCCTAGCACATGCAAGCATTGCAATTGGAAGCTCTGGCACTATGGGCATATAGATGCAAACTCTGTCGCCTTTCTTCACTCCTCTTTGTCGCAGGTAGTTTGCTAGCTGCAAAAACTCAAACTTCATTACCTTGCACTCAACAAAAAAGTTTGAGCCATGAGAAAAGTCGGACCTCAGATTGGTTTCAACATCAAACTCATAACCGAAGGTAAATTGCAATGTGTTTTGCAAAAAAAAACTGGAGTGTTTTTCTCCATTACTGCAAGCAAGGCTCATGAGCAGATCACAATTATGCTCATGATGCAAACCTCTCAAAGGTTTTTTTATTGCAGCATACTAGTTTTCACACACCTGACAAGTTTGTTTGAGCATATCATCGTAGGTGATGCATTTCTCAATACCAACATCATTTCCCTCCCATAGCAATGCTGTCTGGTTCCCACGTCCTTCCAGAACATGCTTGTCCAGTGCATTGTAGCAGATATTTGTGTATCCTCCTTTGAACCACTATAATGAACAAACCAACCCATGCCAGAACATGAACACAACTCCCCCAGAACAGTTCAGAATTTTAACCTTCAAACCTGGGATTCACTAAGAAAGAGACTCAGAAAGCAAGCTTGGAATACTAATCCTGTCCGTAATCACATGCACACACACACATGCACACATATCAAACTTCTTGAAACCTTCATGCAAGCAAACAGCCCTGATGTCTGTGAGGTATGTACTATGTACACAAAACATGACTGCTGTAGTGCACATTGTGAATGTACTCTTGAGACAAACATCTCTGTACCTCTATCAGAAATTTGATGAAGTTCTCACTCACCTCTACAAAAACAGGACCCTTTTGCAAGTCAAAGTTGAATTGGCAGATTGGTTTTGTAGTATCCCACTTGGTCTCCCAGTAGAAGTCATTAGCAAAAGAGCTCCAAAAGCTGGTTGGATCTTCCATCGATTGCTTGTACATTTCCTCATACTGTGTAAAACCCCCACCCAATGAATACAAACAAAGCGTGATCCACACCAAACTCTCTTCACTCTAAAGCTACAAATTCACATCTAAGCCATACACTCTGGTGTTTGTCATTGCAACTAGAGTAAAGTGATGATCTTCAAGCTCTGCAACATCCTGGGTATGTGGGTCCATGAGCATCATCATCAATATTGGTTGCAAAAAATTCCTGAAGACATTATCTGCATACGAAGTATGTGAGAAAGCTCCTAGAAAAGAACTCTTCCAATTGCACTTTTGTCATGTCACCTGCTTCCTTGACGATATGAAAGCCTTGGATATGAATTCCTTGGATGGTGGCACCACCAAATCTTTCAAGTCCTTGGGATTCTTGGAGGATTTGTGATTTCCCACAGCCTGCTCCTGTTTCAAAGAGAGCCAACCAACAACAGCTTTAATAACCCATACTAGCTCTATAGCAGCCATGGACCGCTTCAAGGACTAGCCTCAAATTGGGTGCTTGAGCAAGCATCTCTACATTGGTCAGCAGCATCATTGGCCCCACTATAGTGCACAAAAACACAAGCAAAGAAGATGCAACAAACGAACAATCCCGCATGGTCAGAGTATTTCAAGAGTACAAGAAGACTTGCAGTGAAATGTTCATGCATGATCCAAGCTGATCAGAGATCGAAAATTATTGCGTGTGAGTCTTACTGGCAGCAAATCGTGTTCGGCCATATGAAGCCCATTTGCAATCTTCACATGCTGCTGCAAGTTCCCCATTACAACAACCTCAGACTGCAAACTGCCCATTTTCCTTTTCTTCCCACAAAACACAAGTCTTACCCTCCTTCAAAATCCTTCCACCACAAATTAGACTAGTACAAACGTCTTCTTCTTCTTCTTCCCCAGCTCCAGTTGCAAGCTCCAAAATTCAAACTTTGCAGCAAATTTGCTCTTGACACCAAATTACACAACAACCAGCTTCTTAGAACTTCTTCTTGTTACCCAACTCCATCCAGTTGCTGCAAAATTCTTGACAACAAATTCCACAACAGCCTTCTTCTTTCTTCTTCTTCTTCTTCCTCAAGTTCTGCAGTAGTTCCAAAATTCAAACTTTGTTGCAAAATTCTTCACAACAATCTTCTTCTTCTTCTTCTTCTTCCCCCAACTCAAAGTAACTGCTCCAAAATTCAAACTTTCTTGTAAAACTCTTGACACCCAGTTTATATAGCCACCTTCTCCTTCTTCTTCTTAGGCTTCTTCTTCACCAACTTCCGTTGCAAGAATTATTAGTAT
>Ga0116229_10005736_pt1 | contig 20155 bp, 21 predicted proteins | sample S1TSphgellanicum_3_FD_87313 | JGI IMG/M metagenome (GOLD analysis project Ga0116229, IMG submission 87313) | Host-associated microbial communities from peat moss isolated from Minnesota, USA - S1T2_Fc - Sphagnum magellanicum MG | ecosystem: Host-associated > Plants > Peat moss > Unclassified... | reverse complement strand
TCCTTTAGAAGGTAGTGAGTGTATGTTATATGTCCAAAGAAACAACGCATTAGAAAACAAGGGTACAACATAATACATGCATATTGTCCACTCTACATTGTTTATGATTTCATATCTATGTTGGGAACCAATCTTTCACTTATTGGCAAAATTTTACTAGAAAGCAAAACTAAAAACTTGAAAATTTAATAATTTTTGAGATTTTCAATTGAGGATATGTGTGTGTGTGTGTGTGCGTGTGTGTAATTTTATTTTTTACATGCAAATTTTCACCAAAAGGTTTCATGACAAATGAATAGGAATTTTTGGGGAAAACAAATCAGGTCATTTTGCCAAATTTATTTGGGGACTATTTAGCAACCATACTTGTTAATTCTTTCTAACAATTTCAACCATAAATGGTTGGGGATGGGGATAAAAAGCCAAATCCACATGGCAAAATTTTAGGGTTTGCAATGAATTGAATTTTTTTTCCTATTCACATTTATTACAACCTTTGTCCCAACAAATTTCACCCTTTCTACATAGTCAATTCTTATAATATTTCCATTCCCACGATTTTGATTATTTAGAGTTTTCCACCCCCACATCATGTGCATGTTACATAACGTGTCACAAATAACAATCTCCTTGAAATTATTTCATGATTTTATTGTTCTTAGGATCAAAAAGATGTCATTAATGACATTTTAGGGTTTAATGGCATTAATGGGCACTTAAAATTTTTATGGGGTCAAAAAAAAATCTCTAGAATTTAAGCTAAAAAGGCTTACATCAAACAAACGTGGAAATGAAACTTGGAAAGTTGCAAGGTTGAATTTCAAATTTTGGCATTTTAATCCTACAAGGTCCAAGATGGGGTGACCATTGAATCTTGACAGGTCCAATGTTTCTAGAATCTTAAGTCTAAACTCCATTTGCAAGTTTGTTGTTGAAATTCAACTTATTGTGGGCCATGGTTGTCACCTAACTTTGCACCAATATAATGGAAGGAGGTAAGTTTATTTGTAACTCACTTGTAATTGGGAGTTATGACTATGCATTTCAGTCTTTAAAAACCAAGTGTTCATTATACACATTATATTATGCATTTCAATTTTTGGCCCTTGAATGTTCGAAATTTTAGTGTTTGACTTTTGGTTGTTTATGTTCATAAGCAATAGTCAACTTAGTCAAATTTTGAGTTTTAATTGTTTAATGAAGACAAAGGTAAAAGATTGGACAAATGAAAGAATTGAAATTCTAAAGTTTAAATTCAAATAGTTGACATGAATCAAAGAGAAAGATTAGAAACAAGAGAGATCAGACTCCAAAATCTAGACTTAACTAGTCAACACATATCAAAAAGAGAGATTAAAGATAAGAGAAACATGATTCAAAAGAGATTTGAAAGAAAGAGATGAAAGAATTGGCGCTAGGCATGTGGCAGAAGTTAGAACAAGTCAATAGAAAACAATCATTCATAATTTGGAAAAAGAGATTAGAGAGACAAAAGAGATGTTGAAAGAGATAAGAAAGAGAAAGATAAAAAAAAGATTTGAAATTTCAAAATATAAGAAAATTAGAGTATGGACTTTACCACTTGCAATCTACTTCACATGACTCTACAATGTGCTCTATGCATATCAAAGTTCAAGAAAAAGTCAAGAGAGATTAAAAAGAAAGAAAGAAAGAAAGATATGGCAAAGAAAGTTGAGATCAAATAGACTTTAGAGTTGACAATTGATCATTGGAGAGGTAGATTGAAATTTGGGTGATTTCATGTTCATTGTGACTTGTTGTTCACATGAATAATTATGTTTGTTGTCTTTGTGAAAATTTCAAGTTTTTGCAAGATTGTAGTGTTGTAAAGTTCAAGTTTTTTTTTCTTTCATCAAATTTTGTGTCAAATTTCATGGCAAAGAACTTACAACACCCTATGAACTTCAAATTCAAGGTTATGTTTTGTGATGGAGTTCCAATAATAGGAGATGTTGCTTCTTCCAACAAGTCTCCAATGGCTATTCCTTGTGTGAATTCTAAATATGTGATTGTATATTATCAACATGAAAAGTATATGGAGTAACAATTGAATGATGTTCACACATGTATCAAAAAGTTGGAAAAATCGCAAGAAAACAACAAATAATAAGAGGAACACATTTTGGACCTAATTGTGGTGCATCATAACCTTGAGATAACAAAGAAAAGAAAAAGGCATATGAACATAATAAACATTTAAAAAGTACATGGGCAATGAAAATTCCTTGGGCAATGTCTATGATGGGTTCTAATGGCAAAGTTGTTCAAGTTGGGTGCAAGGTGTGCACCTAGATTGATAGTAAAGAAAAGCTATTGATTCTTAAGTTGGATTCTTTGTGGAAGCATGTAGGTCATCACAAAGCTTTGGTAGCCATGACAGGGATAAAAGTTGGGGAATATTATTTTTTTGAAAATCAATGTTCATGTTGCAAATGAGAAATTGTATGTTTCTATTAGTGTTAAAATAATGTTGTGGTAGGTTGCTCATGGTTTAATTTTTGAAAGGAAAAAAAAATCATTCAAATTTCTTTTGTTTTCTCTTGCTTAATCATGGCCACCCCATGACAAAATACATTGAAATGTAACAATAGGAACATAGATGTAGAAATTTACTAGAAAATTTTTAACCAAAAACAAATCATGGACTTTTGAATGACCTAAAATGGGCCATATTTTCATAAGTCCATATCATAATTAATTTTTGATGAATTTATTTTTTTCTCTCAACATGTATGCTAAAATTTTGTTTAAAATGGTTTTTCTTCATGTGGATTTTTTGTAATTCATTAATCACCATGTAATTCCCCGTTTAACCAATGATATCATAGTAGATTGCCATTTTAACACTAATAAATATGTACTTTTAGGGAATGGTGTATCCATTGAAAATGAGCCACCTTAGCTTGCAATCATCCATTGGACAAGTGAAAAGTTAATGTTATGATGCAATTAAGATGTTTATCAATGAATTGGAAAGGCATTTCCCATATTATGAATTGATAAATGCCTTGGGTATTATGTATTCACATTGTGGATGCATCTTGATGTTGATTTCTTTTTCTCTTTGCACCTTGATATCAATTGTGGATGCATCTTAATGTTGATATCATCAAACACATTATTGTGAACCAAAGAATGTGAAGCCTTCATTGCTAGTTGGAAATTTTAGAGCCTTTGAATGCTAACATCTTGGAATCACAAATGTCCATGTTGAAATTCATTATGAAATTGCAAGCACAAGGCCATGGCTAAACCTTTTGATATCAATTCAATGAGCAAATTGCGGATTGCAATAAACAACAATGGTTTGCTCACTCAAAGGTTAAATGAGTATTAAAATTGGTTGAAATAGACATTATTTTAATGTTTAGATTTGTAAAGGATGAATATATTTTTTCTACTTTTGCATTTTTGAAAGACAAATTATGAAATTGGTTAAAATAACATTTGGACATAAATGTTCACATGTTTGCACATTAACTTTTTATTCAAGATAACTTCCCTTATCATGATGTCATTACATTTTAAAAAGATGAAACAATGCAAGTTGGTGCTACCATTTAAGAACTCTTGTTCATTTCATATTTACATCATAGATGTTAATGTTTCTATTTTCACGGTCGGGACAAGCATGGTCATTTAAGAAATGGTGATTATTTCATCATGAGTGTTACAAACATTTGGGTATGGTGGGTGGGACTTTGAGTTGCATTGGGCAAAGTTTGATATCAAATTGAAGTTCAACCCCTTAAAGTATTTGTGTTTAATTTTTAAATTTGAACTTATAAAGCTGTATACATCAATGCTCATTGTTGTTTTCTATGTTTTGAGTCTCATTAAAATGAATCTCCTTCCTTTTTAGTAGTGTAGCCAAATTCTACATTTTTTATTTTATTTTATTTTTCATGGGCGCCACTTGGACTTACTTAAAAAACAATTGTGCTTGCCAATTAGACTTACCTTTCCCAACAAAAAATCCCACCCTACGCCAATTTTGAAAGATCCATGTTTGCCAAAAATTGAACCAACAAGTGACTAAGTAGCCACCTACTCCTTTAGCAAAATTACATAACAAGCCGTTTAGGTACATTGGAAGGTAGACCTATTGCCATTCACACAATTAAAAATATATTAAAAAAAACATTGGCCCACACATAATATAAATGGATCTATTTTAATAGTAGGATTGGCATGTTGAGAATCATGCATAAGTATTTGTTCAGTTTAATTATAGTGGGTTTGTAATGGATATGTTGTGAAGGCCTTTAAGAAAACAAATTTGAAGGAAGTTCAACAGGGTTAAAATGTGGTTTTGTACATGAATGTGGTTTTTGGTCATCAATGGAACAAAAGTTTTTGGGTTTACTCTTGATTTATCCTTATATGAATCTATCATTAGCAAGGAAGAATTTTTTTTAATCCTTATTGATCCCCAGACAAAAACACATATCCAACAATGGACCAAAAGTGGCAATGAGCCTTTAAGATTAAGAGTGGATATTTTCTTTAAGGTTTTTAGTTTTTAGATGTCTCAAAATAACACCAAAGATATCCAAATTGTAGTGTATTTTGAAACCATAATTGTTTAAGTGTTAATACTTTTTATTGTCACCTTTGTGTACTATTATTAGGGATGTTATCATGTGTGTAGTTTTCAATCAACTTGTAATGTCATTTTTATGTCAATTGTTAAATGGGAACATGTTAATTGCATAAACAAATTTTGTTCATCATAGAAGAAAAATATGGTACCCAAAATGCTAATCTCATAACATTGTTTTGAATTTGAATAGAAAACTATCACAATCAAGGAATTTTTTTTCCCAATTTTGTGAGGTGGAGAAAGTGGCAATAGATTTTTGAAAACACCAATTTTAGTTGAAATTACATTGGAAAATCAGAAACCTCCAAAATTTTCTAAAAATAATTGTCCTCACATTGCAAAAAATTGTTAAGAAAATAAATGTTGATTGTAATTATTTGTCTCAGTGTATTTTGTTTTTCAATTGGTAAATTGGCTATTTTTGGACTCAAAAGGGGGTTTAGGTATTTACTACAAAATATTTATTTATTGTTGGAAGTTAATTTGATATGAATGAGATTTTACTTTTTCATGTTTGTGAGGTTTATATTGTGCATGTTATTATGTGGGTGACTTTATTATTTTTAGAATGGTGGGTGCCAATATAGTAGCACACAATAAGATAATAAAGGAATTTGCTATTTAAAATCAAAGTGATCAAAACAATAACCAATGCAATTCATGTGTCATTGAAACTATTAACCAATTTTGTGCATGTAAATGGTTTACTACTTACATTATGTGTAAGTGTAAATTCTACAATGGAATTTATTTACACTCCATGTAAATGTACAATGTCCATCTACGTTCATGTAAGTGTAAATGTAGAACATAGGACGTATAAGTGTAAAACCATGTAAATATGTTCTATATTGTGTAAAACAACGTGAATATAAAACAATGTAAAAAATGTGATTTCTACTTTGGCGGGGGGGGGGATTTCATAATGTTTTTGTGAAAGGCCAACCAAATGGCCCATTGCAAATAATAATAATAACATTTGTGCTTTGGGATGCACCATAAATAATATAATTAATTAATATGAATCTCAATAAGTACCTAAGCTCTTTTAAAAGCTTAGGCCAAAAATGGTGAGGAATAAAGTTAGGAATAAAAGTTCTACTCAAACAATGAAGTGGAGCAAAATGTGAATTCAAGATATTCCTTGAAATAACACCACCATAATCCCATATTAATAGAAAATGCTAATGTTTGGGGAATATCAAAATATTATCGTTTCTTGTGAAGGACCAATCAAATGGGCCCATTGCCAAAAAAAAGGGGGGGGGGAGACTTTAGAATGCACTCACAACTAATTAATATGGATTTGCATGAAGGTATGATCATTAAGAATATATAATATATACACTTACACACCACAAAACATTTATACATGATCATGTAAATGTATTTGATAAATATTTACATTGGCCTCATGTAAGTGTGAAACGTTTAGATGTGTAAGTGTCAATGATTTACACTTAAACATAATTTACATGCCATATATACAATTGTCAACATTTACAAGCACAACATTGTTATTAACCTCTTTATATAATAACATCTTTCAACAAAGAAAAATTGTTTTATACATGGGATACTTATTTTGCAACTACCAAAGTTTTCACATCCATTAGTTGAAAATTAATTGCACAAAATAATCTAGTTAAAGGAATGAGCCTCACACATTCTCAACTTTGATCAACAAATTTGGATACAAAACTTTGAATTTGTTTAAAACTATAATCCATCCATCTTTTGTCCCATGCTTTCATTTTTTGAATATTCAAGTTATAACTAGTGTTGTGCATGTAAATGGTTTGGAATTACACTTCGTGTAAGTGTAAATCCCAAAGTGAAATTTATTTACACTTTGTGCAAGTGTAAAAATAAATATATTTATATAGTTTTATGTTGTCCAATAAAACAATGTGTGTGTGTGTGTGTGTAGGATTTTACATGACTATGCAAAACAATATAAATATAAAATAATGTAAAAAATGTGATTTTGATTTTAGGAGGAGAGATTTCATAATGTTTTTGAAGATAAGCCAGCTAAATGGCTCATTGCAAAAAAAAAAACCATTAAAATATACACCCACAACTAATTCATGTGACTTTGCAAAACAGTCTAATCATTAAAGATATATAATAAAATTATCTATAAAGTAACGAAAACAACACTAGAACCCTGAGTTTGATCAATAGGGTGATTCAAAAAACATTAGCATTCAAGGGTGGGGGGACCTCAATTTTCGTGGTGAACTGAGTTTCACCCTATCTTTCCTTTTTCTTTCGCGCCTCCACTGTCATTGCATATATTTTCAGTGCTCCTACTCGTAAAGCTACTCTATAATTAATCTTGAACCTTGTGCATTAAATGCTGATTTTCATTCCCAGATTTCATAAAATTTCCTTACTTTATGGATACCCCTGGAAGGGTTTGGGGTGAAAGGAGGCCCAAAGACATGATGACTTTACAAATAGTTATAGTATTTACACTTACATACTCCAAAACATTTACACAGGGAAGTGCAAGTGTATTTGACAAATATTTACTCTGGCCTTGTGTAAGTGTCAAAAAATATATATACACTGCAACAGCATAACTGTAAGTGTAAAAGACTTGGACGTGTAAGTGTAAATGATTTTCACATAGAGCATCTGCGCTTTTGGATGAAACAATACACCACAGTGGTGTGAGATTGGGTGCAGGTACACCAAATTGTTTCCTAAGTGTATAAAGTCTACTATTTACAGTTTTGGATGTGAAAATGTGTTGTGCAGACCATTTTCGCGTGAACCAGGGGAGATACTCTTACACTAGATTTACATGCCATATATGGATGACTATTGACACTTACATGCACAACACTGGTTATAACCACCTTTTTAAAGCCAGGCTTCTTGTTGAGATTGTAGGAATGGATGAAAATCAGATGATGCCATTATTGAAACATGGAGTACATATTGGATTATGGATAATGGGAATCATGGAAGATGGATAGAAAAAACAACAACAAGATGCAAAATCTTTGATGATCAAAAGACGGATAAAATGCACAACCCTTCATTTTCTATATTTTGGACCATAGTATCCACAATGGCTAAAGAAGAAAGGCCAAAAAGCACCAAAACACCTTTCAGGATCCGAGTATAATCCTTATAAATGAGTGACCTAAAAAATGTCAAGTCCACGTATCATAGTGGGGAACACTGGTTACACTCGGGAACAGGCCTTGGTGGAACCCATCACTGCCTAGTGGAATGTTGTCTCACCCTACTGTTTGACACATTCTGAGGTGGAATGGGCTGTAGCATCATAGTAGGTTCAAGGACCAATAAGCAGAAAGCATGCCAAAAATTGCTCCTGTTAGACTCAAAGATGGAGAGTTTTGTGTTGAAGAAAGTGTTCAAGTTCTTCTTACATGAAATACTTTTTGCATGCACAAACAAAGATGGACAAACTTATTTCTGAAACTGAAGTTTCCTGAACCCTTCATTCACGCAGCCGCCACTTCCTTGGGAAGTTTGTGGAAAGAAAATCCTTGCATGACAAAAGTGCTCATTGACACTAGACTTTTAATTCACGCAATTGGAAAAAAAAAAGTGGGCAACAAACAAACTCTAAATCCTCAACCTTGAAATGACCCTTTCCAACTACATGCAAAAAGTATAGTAGATGGGATTCCTTAGAAGGAAACTACAAATCTATGTTTTTGTGATAGGCCATGAGCTTGGCATGGTTGTGGCATGCACAAGAGGTGAAGAGAAATATAACTGATCTTCACCAATTTTACCAAAACTTGACATTGATACCTCGGACAAGAACATGATCAGAATGGGTTTAATAAGACACAAAGATGTGCACATTAGATCTTTGTCCATAAAGTCGAGATTTGTCAAAACTGGGGATGAATTGAGACGTCAGGATGAAAACAATACGCAGGGAAAAATTAAACACAGGACTAAAACTAATTTTCTCACCTAAATTGGTCCTCAAGGGAGTTGCACCCCAGTTTTCCATTTACCTTTACCTGCACCTTGACTGGTAACTCATGTGCTCCAATAAATCAAGTCTCGCCAGAATAAGATCCTGCAAATCTTCTGAACTGATACCCTGTTGCATAGAACAGTACCCAAGTTTGCGTGTTTAACTCAAATTGGGGATGAAACAGGGATTAGAGGTCAAACTAGAGCCCAAAGACAGGGTGGCTCTAATGGATAACTCTATTATCTTCATCACACTTCAAGGAAGGAAGGAATACTTCCTTGAAGTGTGATGGAGATGATATGTATATCCTTGAATTGTGATGAAGATAATGTTTATACCTTAAATTGGGATGAAGGTAATGCATATACCTTTTGTGGGGTAACTTCTCGGTGTCAATTGAATGGGAAATTCAATGTCAATCACTATGCTATAAAATCACTATCCTGTACATATTTATACTTGTAGTTCTGAAGCAATTGAGAGAAAAACCCAGGCACCCAAAACTCCAAACTCTTGCAAACTCTTGTTTGGACATAATTGTGGGTGGTGTCTTCATAGTGTAGTTAGTCTACCTGCATTTCATGAATGGAAAGGATGGGCTCAACAACAGCATCCAGATGTCACTTGCAAGTAAAGAAGGCAGTGATCATCCTGCTGTTGCAATTTGGTACCCTTTGTCAACCTCTTATGTTCCTTTCCAAGGATTGTGCTGCTATGAATGAAATGCTAGAGTAGTCAGTCTGATCTTTTGTGTTATTTCACTTGGCATTGTCCCCAAGGCTAGTTCAAGTTCACGATCTTTCAAAATCTGAAATTGGGTTGGATGTGATTTCTGGTGATTAAAAAAATAAATTGGGACAGTATTTGTGCATGGAGTGCCAGAAGGCTTTTATGCTTTTGGAGATTCGTATACAGACACAGGCAACACTGGTGCTGATTGGGTTCCTAATGGAATTACATGGCCAGGATTTCCAGATGGACGACTCTCTGATGGACGTAACCAAGTTGATTACTTTGGTATGTTTTGTAGCCCTCAATTTGCACTCCTGAACACAATGAAAGATGGTACAAAAGATGTGTAGAAAACTTGTGACTACCTACCTGACATTATTTGAGCTAGGTTGTGCATGCTTCAAAGGCACCTGGCAGGGCAGCCGGGATGGCAGAACACCTGAAACGTGGCTATGATCATGATGGTAATAGTAATAACATATTATTGTTTGGGTGTAACGGGTGTAAAGGTGAAGTGACTAATCGGGTGTCAATTGCTTTACCTGGGTGATTGACATTGGCAGCTGAGCTTTTCGGATTGCCCTCTCCAACTGTTTTTGAGCACATGAAAAGCAATGGAATGAAGAGCAAAGGTGGTGTGAATTTTGGTGTTAGTGGTGCTGGTATAACATATGCTTGGGGGCGTGCCTCCCTAGATAGCCAAGTGGATAATTTTGAGGGGCTGGTGAAAGGAGGCATCTTGACTAAGAATCATTTGGAAAGATCAGTTGCTTTGGTTTGCATTGGAGTGAATGATTACAGCACTTTCAATCTATTTCAGCACACACCTGAGGTACATAATAAGTAGTACACTTGGTGAAACCTCTGGGATAATTTTTTTAAGAGGCATTGTCACTTTGATTGGTTAATTCCCCTGATCAAGGGGATGATCAGAATACTCACAGAAAACAACATACTTGTCCCATGGAGTGAGAGGATTTGATTATTGGTGAGTGGAATTGATGATGGTGTGCTTAGTGAATAGCTCTTGTACCATCAAGGAATTTTTTCTCAGGAGTTGCCCTGACTTTTGTTGGTGTTTCCATGTATTTCAAGCAGGCAATACCAACTCTCATAACAACTGTAGTGGATGGAATTGCACTGAATTTGCTACGCATTCATGAGCTTGGAATCCAACACATCATGGTAGCTACCATGGTGCCACTTGCATGTGTGCCTTACACCACATTTGTCAACAACTTCACCACATGTGTCAACAACCAAACACTCAGTAATGAGACCATACAACATAACTCATTGCTGGAAGACAGGGTCAAGCTTCTCAACAAAGTCCTGCCTGAAGCAGACATCATCATCATCAACCAAACAAAGGCCATGGAAACCCTGTTTCACAATGGTCAAGAATATGGTTGGTAACTACAACACTCACATTGGCACGTCCAAAGGATTTCAATCAGAAGCATGCTGAATTGCCAGTACCCTTCTGTGACTAGGATCAGTTCATTCAAAACAGTCCACTTCATCATCAATCACACCCATAAGTTAGATTGACAAATAGCAGAACTCTTTGATCATTAGTTGCAACTACATTGTAGCCATAAGGTGTGATACAAATTTCTCACAAAATACTTACTTTGCTTTCATGTGTTTTCTGACAAATTTTGTAACCTCTATGGATGCAGGTTTTGTCAATCCATTCTCTCCCTGTTGCACTGGAGGAAATACTGAAAGCACCGTTACAAACTGTGGAGTTACAGATGATGATGGAACGCCCATGTATCACTTGTGCAAGGATCCCTCCAGAGCAGTAATATTTGATTTCATCCATCCCACTCAGGCTGCCTGGAAGAAAATAGTTCACCTCTACTCATCCACACCAGGATTTACACACTTTGGTCCCAAGCTCAATACATGGATCAAACAACATGATATCTAGATGACCCACCCCAAACAATGTGTCCACATTCAAACAGCTTCTGCTTAGCAAACTCATTTTAGGCCACTAGTTCCATCCATGTCAAAGGCACTTCTGCTATCAAGCATATGTCCTGCACTCCTGTGTTCAAATTTCTCGAGGGAATAAGGTAATTCTAGACAACAGTTTCCAAGGAAATCTATCAAATTGCTAGGACAACTGCTGACTCTTACAAAGGAGACAACTGTACAAGAATAGCTCCAGAAGAGAAATATATACAAAACCAAGGAATACCCAACCAACCAAGAGGCTAAAACAAGGGAGAGACAGATTAAGGACAACTTACAATTCCACTGTCCACTGCAAAAATGAAAGAAGCTATAGGCCATCCATATGAAGCTTTATGAGAACCCACAGAACTCCGATCAGAGGAGGAGGTATACAATGCTCATGGGAAAGACAGCAACAGTAGAAACCTATTATGTCACAATTAGCAAGAGTGACAGCAATATATCCTGTGCCAAGAATGTTTCCCAATTATTCTTCATATATAGCAGAGTACCCACATTACCCACCAGAACTACATGTGGGTACAACACGTTAAACTGGTGCAGACTCATTATCAAGGAAGCACATTTGCTGCACACCCACCACTGTTGTATCCCATAAGCTTGACCACACCAACACCATTCTCAATGCTCTCCATTCATCTCCATTCAGCACAGATTTCCTCCACTGCCATATCCTCCTCAAAGCTCTTTGAGCTGTCTTTTACTGTACACCCATGCACACCAAAATAGGCAGACCTTGTGGCATCCTGCATACTAGACTCTGCAGTCACCTGACAACAGCCACAGCTAAACTCTAGAGGTGCAAGTAATGCCAGTGAGCTAAGATGATCATGCCCAAGGGAATTTTCAATACTTGGCCTAGATGCAGCAAGGTATTAGTGTACATCCCACCAGGCTTTTTCCCCCGTTTTTTGGGAGACAAAAACTTCTATTTTTACACACACTACTTTATTCCACTGATCAGGAAGTCAAACCTGGCAAGTGGACTGTACAACAGACGTCCCTGAACTAGGACAGGGGGTTAACCTGCCTGCCATTGAAGCTTGGACTGCAGACTGAAAACAAAAAAGAACCATCTGACAACCAAACCATATTTCTTATCTATGACTTCTGGGTGATTCAGATGGCTGGAGGCCATGGCAGATTCCCAAAAATACCACTATGCCTAGCAGATTGCCAGATACACTGAGTAGATTCTCTCGGAACTATATTGAACTCTGTCCAAAGCTCCAGGAGCAAATTGGATCTAAGAACATCCCCAAGCATAAACAGAACACTACAGATGATGAACAGGCAGACCAATAGATTTTTGGCACCTCTGATACTTCTGGACCCTTTTGAACTATAGATGGGTTTCCACAGATCATTAAACAGAGTGAGCAACTGCATCAGGATCTCTTGTGCTGGTTGAATCAACAGGCCCCTCCAGCTTGTGAAAAGTCAACTGCTTCATTTCATCAGTGTCCACAACAATAACATCCCCTTGTTTAAAATCACCTTTGAGTAGTCCATGTGCAATTTCATTCTCTATGTACCGCATAATCACCCGTTTCACAGGACGAGCTCCATAATTTGGGTCATACCCCAGTTCTGCTAGTAGATGGACTGCACTGTCTGTAACTTTGAGAGTGATCTTACGGTCTTGAAGTCTCTGCTGTACTCTTTGCAGCTGCACATCACATAAACAACATCAAGCACTTGATCAACAAAGTGGGTGACAACAGGTCCTAGTTGTAACCATGTTAGTTTCAGAGAATTCACACAGCTTTTCAGGTTAGCTACCAAAAACTGACAGCAAACTCCTTATCAAAATCAGATCTGGAATTCTCCATGTCCCAGGACCATTTTGAGTATATCTTCTAGATGCATTTCTTTAACATGAAAAATATAGGAAGCAGGGAGAATACATGTACCTGAAGTCTGACAATAGCAGCAATCTGCTCTTTATCAAGGGGTTGGAAAACAATGTATTCATCAACCCGATTCATGAATTCTGGACGGAAGGTCATCTGTGCTGCCTCCATGACTCGGGCCCGCATGGCCTCATAGATCACCTCTTTGCTTTTGCCAGTGGAAGTCTCAAGGGTGCTTAAAATATACTGGGAACCAACATTTGATGTCATGATAATCACCGTGTTGGTGAATTTCACCGTCCTCCCTTGGGAATCTGTGACACGTCCATCATCCAAAATCTGCAGGAAGATGTTGAAAACATCTGGGTGGGCTTTTTCTATTTCATCGAAGAGAAGGACTGAATATGGACGTCGACGAACGGCCTCTGTCAACTGCCCACCTTCCTCATACCCAATATACCCTGGGGGTGCCCCAACGAGTCTGGAGACAGCATGCTTCTCCATATACTCACTCATGTCAAACCGTATTAATGCCTGCTCTGTGTTGAAGAGGTAATCTGCCAATGCCTTTGCCAGTTCAGTCTTGCCAACACCTGTTGGGCCCATGAACATGAAACTTGCAATTGGCCGATTGGGATCTGCAAGCCCTGCCCTGGAGCGTTGGATTGCCTGGGCAACAGCCTGGACTGCTGGTTCTTGACCAACAACACGTTTGTGAAGCTCCTCATCCAAGTGTAACAGCTTCTCCCTCTCTGACGTTTTAAGTTTTGATATTGGAATTCCTGTCCACTTGCTCACAATTTCAGCAATGTCATCTTCTGTCACTTCTTCCCTCAGCATTGATTTGCCACTAGCATGGTAATCCTTCACTGCCTGCTGAGCAGATTCAAGCTGTCGTTGAAGGCTCATGAGAGTACCATACTTGAGCTCTGCAGCACGGTTTAGGTCATATACACGTTCTGCTTGCTGAATCTCCAGATTCACTCTATCCACCTGCAGACAGACATACCAAACACTTGAGCAATAATCATAAAGAAACAGTTGGGAAAAGTGAGAATATACAAGATTGGAAGGGGGGAGAGGGGGTTACCTCTTCTTTGATAGACTGTATGCGAGACATGATTTCCTTCTCATGTTCCCACTGTTCACCAAGTTCCTTTTGGCTGACCTTAAGAACTTCCAGTTCTTTGTTAAGTTGTTCAAGACGGTCACGTGAAGCTTGGTCTGTGTCATGCTGGACAGAAAGTCTTTCCATCTCTAATCTTAGCACAGACCGATCAATCTCATCTAACTCTGTTGGCTTTGAGGTCATTTCCATCTTAAGCTTTGCTGCTGCTTCATCTACCAGATCAATAGCTGCAAAGCAACAACACAGAGCTTAGAAAGTTTGCATATAAACCATTGGACAACCCAAGCAGCTACGGCTACTCCAGCACTTGTTCACAGTAAACAGAGAGAAAGAGGACCTTTGTCTGGTAAGAATCTGTCACTTATGTAACGATCTGCAAGCACAGCAGCTGCCACCAAGGCACTGTCGGAAATCCGGACCCCATGGTGCAATTCATAGCGCTCACGGAGACCCCGAAGAATCGAAATTGTGTCTTCCACTGATGGTTGGTCCACATACACTTGCTGGAACCGTCGCTCCAAAGCTGGGTCCTTTTCTATGTATTTGCGGTATTCTGTAATGGTGGTTGCTCCAATGCAACGTAGCTCTCCCCGTCCTAACATTGGCTTCAGCAAGTTTCCAGCATCCATAGACCCAGTTGTTGCACCTTTCAACAATGGGAGACATGACCAATCTAATTAAATCATACTTCCAACCAACAATAAAATCAGATCTCTTCAAACTGGGAAACACCCAATCCTTACCCAACCAATTCCCAAAAATTAAGACAGTCAACTTTGTGATGTCTTCCAGCTACTGCATGTGATCTTATTGTCTCATTTTTGCTTCAGCTAGCAAAAAAAAAATACAATCCATCATGCCTTCTAATGAGTGATTGTGCTCTGACAAAGGTTACCCTTCAACACATCAATTCATGAAGGTAGGAAATGAGCCACCTTGGGTCCTCATATTCACAAGCCATTTGGCTACCAACAGGAAGTCATGACAAGAGGAAATGTGTAAGTGAGACAAGAGAGAGACATACCGGCACCCACCACCATATGGATCTCATCAATGAACAGAATGATTTGGCCAGCTGAATCTTTCACTTCCTTCAGCACTGCTTTCAGTCGATCCTCAAATTCTCCTCGATACTTTGCTCCTGCTATCAGTGCGCCCATGTCCAAGGATATCAGCTGCCAAGAGTCACAGTCCAAGGTTCAGAATCCTACTAAGAAACAAAATCAAAGTGAATCCACTCTGTGCTCAAACTCTAATCAAGAAAGACATAAATCCAGTACTGCCAAGGACTGGATATAGAGTCAGAGGCAACTCAGGTTCAACCTTGCGATCGAGGAGGGCTTCTGGAACGTCTCCATGCACAATCCGTTGCGCCAACCTGCACAGAAAGATTGGGGGACTGGCATCAAAACAAGAGAACCCTGAAACAGGTCATTCATTCCTACCAATTCCACCTTGCACAATTCAGGGACATGAACTGCTGCCTGATATACACATCCCAATTCCAAAGCCTACAAACAGTTTGCAAAAGACATTGAAGATGGAAGACTGACCCCTCAACAATTGCAGTTTTGCCTACACCAGGCTCGCCAATGAGTACAGGATTGTTCTTTGTTCTCCGAGACAGGATTTGTATGCAGCGTCGGATCTCCTCATCACGGCCTATGACAGGGTCCAGTTTTCCTTGCTTTGCCATTTCTGTTAGATCAATCCCATACTTTTCCAGAGCTTCATACTTCCCTTCTGGATCTGCCACCAGCACAAGCAAAGAGGTATTATTAGCACCACAAAAAGAAGACCCTAACACTATGTGGCTGCAATCCAGAAGCAAAAAAGAAAACCCTAACAAAATGTGGCTGCAATCGCAGAAGCAAAAGGACATTCCAAATTAACAGCAATTGTGAATATTCATACCTTGGTCAGTGACCTTCTGTGTTCCTCGCACAGCAGTAATGGCTTCCTTCAATTTCTCCCGTGACAACTGAAATTCCTTGAAGATCTGCTGTCCAAAATGCTTGTCATCCAGAAATGCAAGCAGCAGATGTTCCACAGAAACAAATGCATCACCAAACTCCTTCTTTATGTCCTGAGCTCTCTCCAGCAAGGTTAGCAAATTGCGTCCTATCATTGCTCCACTTGTGTCTCCTGTGACCTGCATTGGTCAGTATCAAGGTCTTGAGAATTTCTGAGAGCACTCGAGAAGAACACAAGCAACGGTGGAAGCAGGTGAAGCGCAAGTCCATCTGACCTTAGGTTGGCGCTCAATGAAGCGTTCTGTTGCTTGTAGAAGCGCAGTGTTATCAATTCCCGCCTTGGCAAAGATCCGCCGTGCAAGTCCATTTCTTTGCTCCAATAAACTTTTCATCAAGTGCTCTGGCTCCACTACCTGCTGCTTGCTATCTCTGGCCACATCTACAGCAGCTGTGATTGCCTGCCAAGCCATTTCAGTGAATTCTCCTTGCTCTATCTGCACAACCCGGAGAGGGTTCAGGGTTTAGGGCATAAGCTTGAATCCACAGAAGACAAAACCAAAAAGAATAGCGGTTCGTTGCATCACACATTGTGAGGACGGACTATCATCACCGCAAAGCACAGCGAACCAAATTGCGAAACCAAAACAAAAACAAAAACAGGAATGCTTCAAAGAAGAAAGAACAACAGCAACAACACTTGCCCTTCCTCCTTGCGCCTCGGCCCGCGGGGTCGCCCTAAACGCTCGTCGTCCCGATGTATCCACCAGCTTTACGATCTCTCTCCTCCTCGCACCAAACCGGTCCATCTGAAGCCCTACAAAACCTGGCCAAGGGTTGTTCATACAGCAGCTGGAAGACGACAACGCTCTGGAGAACAAAAACCTTCCACGACCACCTCTGTTAGCCATATTCACCAGACTGCTGCAAGAACCCATACTCAGCTGCTGCTGCTTGGGCACCAAGCCACAGACACGCACAACTGATCCAGTTGCCATGTTCGACGCCACGGATTGCGAGAGCATGGAAAGCGACTTGAAAGGTCTGGATCGTGCAAAACCGAAGAGAGTCGCAGCCATACTCAATTGCACAGAAGATGTGGACAAAATTTCCCGCTGCTGCAACAACTGCAGCAAGGATCCAAGAGCTGCAGAAGAAGTGACAGCAGTGGGCACAGAATGAAGGAAACCAGCTGAGTGAGAAGAAGAGCTGCCACTGCTGCTGGTGCTGCTGGTGCTGCTGTTGGTGTTGTTGTTGTTGTGCGAAGAAAGGAGGAGCAAGCGCAGTGCTGCGTGCATGGAGTGGAGTGCATGGCGGAAGGTCCATACTGCGAACTGCGTGTTGCTGTGCGCAGGCAGCGATGGAGAATCGTGTGAGGAAGATGTTTCCATAATAGTCGTCTTCTCTGCTCTACATGTCGTTCTTGGCAATAGCTTGTAGCCTCTTCTACCACCACTACCAACAATTGGGTTTAGGGTTTAGGGTTTATGCCTTTGATGGCCTTGACTACCAAGGCAAGGATATTGTGTACAGTAGCTTAAAAGGATTTTGGCCCCTAGGTAATAAGGTCTATTTTTTTTATATGAGGATTTTTGAAACATGAAATTTTGGCTTATGTTGAAACTGGAGATTAGATATAGAGTTATAATAATATTATCTTGAAGGATTTTGGTTTCATTTAGAGGATTGTTTTTAGAAGATTGTGTTCAGATTCATTATAGAGTATAGTAGCTTAAAGGATTTATTTTGGACCCTAGATAATAGGTCTATTTTTTTTATATATGAGGATATTTTTGAAAGATGATATTTTGGCTTGTGTTGAAATTTGAGATTTTGTTATAATAGAGTTATAATAATAATATCTTGAAGGATTTTTGGTTTCTTTTAGAGGATTGTATTTTTGCATGGTGAAATATAATTGAGTTTCCATAATTCTTCTTTTTACCTTAAGATATATTTTTTAATGTAAATGGCAAGGCCATAGTGTGACACACCCCCTTGTTTACAACTGCCCCAAAGTGAATCAAGCACCCAACAACTGACCATTATGACTGGATGACCATTATGACTGGATGTCCATTATGACTCACTCAGTTGTGGATAAACCTTGACTGAGTTTCATCACCTTGGCAACCCATTCTGTGTAGGGCTTAGTGGAACCTAAGGGCCTACACAAGGTGAAGCTAAGTCGGGGCCCGAGTCCCCTAGAGCCTGCTGCTAAGGGCTTTGTTGAGAGTGAATGAAGACCTAGGATAAAATTGCCCATCACCGATCGGGCACTTATGACCAAATGGACATTTAGGGAGTTAAAATATGGATAAAGGTTCTGCTTGGTTTTGATTGTCCTGCCATTGCTTGCCTATGATCGAAGGTTTGTTCACACCATTATATGTTTGAAAATTTAACACAGAAAATCGGGTTTAAGATTAATTGTTTGGGAATAGGTGTGAGACTTTGATAAAGTGGAACATTTGTTATTGCCTCCTTTTGTGATCAGATTTGAGATTTTTTTGGGTTTGGTAATGTGGGTTTAACATAACACTAAACAATAGTGATGTGATTGCAAATTTCAAACCCTATGCACATGAAACTCAGACTTAACTTTGGACATTATGGGCACAAAAACTAAAGAAACTCATTATTTGAGTTTCCCACCATAATTCAACGCACTTTTCCCACCAATAATCAACAAGCAACAACAAAGCAAACAACATAATTTCATTTAGCACAACAACCTAGAGTTTTTAGATGTTCTAAGCATGGCACATTCATTAGAAAGTTCAGTGCAAAAGTTTTAATCTTTTTTAAAAAGATTGCAAGATGGGATTAAGAAAAGATATTTGACTACAATTGGAATCAAGAAAGAAGCTAAAGACATAGTGTGACCAAACATCAAGTCACTACACTAGTGTGAACACAACACGTCTTTAGGGTTTTGTTTTGTTTTACTGTTTTTATTAGTCGTCACCTTTTTGCATTCTTGTAGCGGGAATTTCTCCATCACTGCTGCAAGGAATGCGTGGTAGGCTATTCTGTTTGTTTGTGTGTTAGGGAGTACAAGAATCATGCGACGCGATGGATGGTGGAGGAGGAAGCTGCATTGAAAATGGTTTGGCGGAAGGGACAAGAGAAGCAAGCATAAGAGGGAATATGAGGAAGGAAGAAGGGGGCTAGTATGTGTTTGGTGGGTTGTTGTTGTTTTTTGACTACTTGGTTGGTTGTTGAAATTTTTCACTACACTAGTAACTTCGCTGAGTAGTTGTGAATGTCATTGTAAGAATAGATATGAAAGGTTGATGCCGAGGAATGATGAAAAATTGAGGGGTCCAAGTCGTAAAACTAGGGGGGCATATTGAAGAAAATGAGCATCTTGGAATGCGGAGTTGGTGTTATAGTACTTTGCATTTATGTTATAGGCAGATGTTCGAGTGAATACCAGAAACCTCAAGGGGTATCCCTAAGGTGGATAGAATGAGTATACAAAGTAAGAATGAAGAAAGAACTTGAAAAAAGAAATATGCCATTCATTCTTGCACAAGAGTCTATCCCATTGAATGGCTCTAGGTGAGCCTGGTATCTACTGTTCAAAATCAAGTGATTCAAAATGCATTTAGATTCAAGAGTCTCCAAGTCTTAGGTTTTTAGACAAGAAGAGTGGAAGCACGCTACATTGTTGCATTCAATGGGGAATGGGTTAGTAGCTCAATGGATCGAATGAACCTTGAGAGTTCTGACCTCAAAGGCCATGTCGTAACCCCACTTTGAAGGAAGTGTGAGGTCGCCACTCACACTCCCGAAAATGGGACTTGGGAGTCCTCCAGGACTCCCAAAAACTCAGAGCGCAATTGCAGGGGTCAAAACACCTCACATTGAGGCGTTCTTTATACC
>Ga0116229_10005734_pt1 | contig 20156 bp, 18 predicted proteins | sample S1TSphgellanicum_3_FD_87313 | JGI IMG/M metagenome (GOLD analysis project Ga0116229, IMG submission 87313) | Host-associated microbial communities from peat moss isolated from Minnesota, USA - S1T2_Fc - Sphagnum magellanicum MG | ecosystem: Host-associated > Plants > Peat moss > Unclassified... | reverse complement strand
TGTGATCAAGGCTGTGGAGAAGAAGGAACCCACTGGTGCGAAGGTGACGAAAGCAGCAGCGAAGAAGAAGTGAAACGTGGAGAAGCAGCTGCTGCTCGAGAAATCACTTGTGGAGTGGTGGTGTAGCAGCACATGGTCAAAGCTGTTGGTCAGTACTTGTGTGATGTGTGAATTCTCTCGACACATGATGCATTGCTGGTGCATTGGATTAATGCTTCTGGTTAATACTTGCCATATATATGCATTCTCTCTACACATGATGCTTGCTCGCCAGAGTCAAACTTGGGTTCTTGACAGAAGGTGGCATGGTGGATGCAGAGTCTGTTAGTTGGGAGTCATAGACTAATGTTAGGGACATAGTCATAGACAATATGTGATGTGTTTTAGGGTTGTGAGATTCTCGTTTTGGCATCTTTTCTTTAATGCCTTTTTGTGGAAGCAAACATATGTTATTAGTGGAATTTTATCATGTTCTTGTGCCTCATCATTGGAGTTGTGGCTGCTTGGTAGGCAAAATCTTATTGACCTTCTAGGTAGTGTGAGGTTTTAAGATTACCCCCTGCTCATGTGTTCTGTTTTTGAGATCTATGTTTTCAGATAAAGGAAATTTTGTTTGAGCTTGCCTTGAAAATTTTCCAGGCATTAAAGACTTATTTTGTATACCTATCTGAATGCTATAAAGTGCAGTTTGAATATTCTATTCAGGCTCAAGTTAAATATGTCTTCTTGTCTTGTAAATGGTGCACTTGCTTCACAGTTTCACTCTGACTGTGGTTGTGATCTCACTTATTTCAAAAATTCATAGTATTTCGGAAGTAGCTGTTTTTATCATGGGGCAAGTCCTAAGAAACATACAATGGACACTAAAAAGTGGCTGCTTGAATTGGACACACAGGAAATGTATCCTCTTGGAAATGTAATTTTTTCTTGCATCTTGTGTAACTTAAGGTGCATACGACATTTGCTAAAAGATGGAAATGTTGTTGTGAAAGTTATGCTGCTGACATTTCATGCAGATTTATGTAGAATAGCTGAGATTGAAAGGGGAGACCAAAAGGGGAGATGGGAATGGTTGAGGCCTTGAAGGAGGGGATGAAAGGTGAGAATTGAAGTCCAATAAGAGAACATATATCATAAATCTGGAGCTGCAATGCACAACTACAATACACTTTGGTTTAGGGTTTGAGAAATGAACAAGTTTTCCTGGTTAAGTTGAGAACATGGATTTAAGGTTTGAGAATGAATGTACACCTCTATGTTAGTTTACAACTTAACCAATAGACCATGTGTAAATTATCCAAGAGAACATGTACATGATTTAGGTACGTCACTTCACTAGGTACCCAGACCATTATTAGCTTCCATACAACTTGTACACGAAAAAAGGATGTCACCAGTTTATACTCTGCAGATCTGGTGACAATATTTTCTTCCTGACAACTAAATCTGTATCAGTTGTTGCAGTAATTGCGTTGGAAATTGTACAGACAATTCAAATCCTCTTACCGGTCTGAATCGATTTGTTCACGTTCCTAATTCCTTAAGATTTCCAGAGTCAAATGTGTTGAAAGTTTCTTTCTTGCTACTATATTTAACTTTTGTGCATGTGCCTCAGAGTTTTTAATAGATATCTTTTGGAAGAATACAAAGAGAGAAGAGTTTTCTACACGTGAAAAAAATATTTATTAATGTAGTCCTTGAACATGGAACATTTTGTGGCTCTGCAAGTTAGTCAGACTACACAACAATGCAAAGTTCCTTTGGTCCCATGTTTTGAGGAATGTAAAGCACTATGTTACTATGAGCTCAATTTTTGAGAGTTCATTTTCTGAAAACTGCGGGAACATTTTCTATTTAAACTGTTGCCGGTTTGAAGTTTTAAGCTTGCCATAAGGGGCAGAGTCACTTCATGGAACGTTTCGAACTGTTGCTGGTTTGAACCGTTGAACTTGTCACAAGGGGCAGGGTCATTATTATGTGCTGAGCTGCTTGTTTTATCTTCTATTTGCACAAGTTAATCAAGTTGTAATAAATAATCAAAACTGAATGCAAGAAAACAGAACACTCTTTGTTCTCCCTTCATCCTTTTAACATTTTAACAATTGTAATTTGTACTTAATTTTTTTTGCAGTTTGGAATTTTGGGTGTTGCTCTTAAGTTTGCTCTTGGCCTTCCTACTTCTAACCAGACTATCAACACAAATTAGAATGAAGATTGTAAATAGTTAGCTTATGGAAACTACAAACTTTATGGGTTTTTTCATACTAACCAAGTACTAGACACAAATGGAATGAAGATAATATGAATAGTGAACTTGTGGTAACTGCAAATTTGTGACTTCTTTTCTTTGTGTGCAAGAGATTTCTCCTTCGTCCATTAGTTTACAAATTAAATTAGAAACAGATCATTATACCCTGTACATAGAGATGAATGGCAGTTGGGTGTCTTTTGCCAGCAGTTTGAGTTTGTGCAGTACACACACTTTGGTTGTACCCCTACGAACTCTCTCCTCTCTGCCCCACCCTTTTTCAAAAGGTGTCGTGTAGAAGTTCATTTGCAAGGAAGAAGTACCATTCGGACCCACAAAGACTTGGTCAGATCCATAGGCTTTGGAATCCCAATGGAATGGAAAGGCAATCATAAACCAAACACAACCATGATTCTCCCCTTAGAATTTTCTCCCCTTGGGCATCTGATGAACATGCTGAGGTGGAATAAGTCTTCGTTTCACTCAGGAGGTGGTCCCTTCAACCAAAGTGAGAGAACCTTTGTGAGAGATTCAGAGATGGAGACTTGTTCTCAAAAGGTTCATTTTTAGTGTGAGGTCTTCCTTCACACTAAAAAGGCTAGGCATCCCTACTTAGGTAGTTAGTGGCACCAGACACAAAACAAACTGTGGTCAGCTATATGGACATAGAAAAACAAACTCACAGCCCCCAAGTTTATGTGAATTTGTGAAGCTGAGGCACTTGCATTTGGGGGGCTGAATTACTTGTCAACATGAATAGCAAATTCATTTCCAAGTCACCTTGTGAAAAGTGGTCGCGGAATATCAAATGGCATCTCTATGCTCATGATTTGAACACAAAAGTAGTATTGGTTTTGAACACACAATCATTTCTAGCAAGCATATTTGTGCCCCGAAAAGAGAGTGGGAAAAATATATATTCTCAAACCTATAGAATGGGGTGACTAGGTGAGTGGTTCAATGTTCAGCCCTTTCCACAAAGAAAGTTTGCTTCTGCACATGCGATTTGAACCAAAGGTCAATCAACCCAAGATATCATTCACAAGGTGCTTAAAGCATCTCCACACACACCCCCACTTGGCCCCTACAAATGTTTACCACATCCAACATAGAGTGTTGATTACTTCCCATCAGTGAACATGGAAATTGGATAATACAGAAGCAAGAGACCACTTAAATGCCATCACCTGGGCAAATCATTATGGTCAGTGAATCAACAGAAGTTTTTTTCCCCCCCTACTGGCCCTTTTGAGGAACACTGTATCTTGTAAATAGTTACAGGTTCAAACTCTGAACCGAATTTCCCACTACTTGTTGGCCATACTTCATCCAATGAGTTTTGTACAAGCCATTTTCTTGCTGTACATGGAGATGCTTTAATTTAGTGTTTACAAAAATGACCAATAAGTTGCGCAAGACGGATTCTTCTAAACTCTATGATTAAGGAAAGCAAAAGAGACAAATGAACATCAATAAACTGTTGGAAGCTTCACCACTTTTGTGAGTATTGTAGTGTTCATGTGCAGCCATGTCTTGAGCAACTTCATTAGGCTTCATGTATTCACTTGCTCAAGATTAGAATTCCCTTCAGGAATAAGAATTTGTGATAACTGCATGATTTGAAAATAATGACTTAGCCCAACAAAAGATCTATACCAAAATCTTTGGAGTAAATTCGAAAGGGAGCCTGAGTTCTAAGTACAAGACCAAATGCTAAGTTCAAGACCAATCTTATGAACAAAAAAATTCCTCCAGCAAGTTTTACAGCAATGCTCATAACTTTGCCTTCAGGTTTTTTCTTGTAGAAACTTGTGAAAAATGGCAAGAACCTTTTTACCCCACAAAGACACCAAAGATAAACCATAATACTAAGACAAACATATCATCTATGTATAAAGGCCATTGAATACATCATCAAGTTTGAGTTTAAAGTTGAATGGGAAAGAAGAAACAGGGAGGAAGCAAGGCATCACTAGAAACTCTTAACAGGAAGATAGACCTGAAAAATACTATGTATAATAACTCTTATGAGAATCAAGAAATCTCCATACTCATGATTAAGAAAAGCCAAAACAAGGCTAAATTTTTTCAATAACTGAAGAACGACTTCCAGAAGGGATAACACAAGGGATATAACCAGATCTAAGAAAGCAAAAAATACTCGCACTTGCACACAGTATGAGTAAAGTGCGTCTCACTTGTTCAGGGACCATCAACAGTATAAACTAGGAATGACTCCGAAGACATTCAATAGTGAATTTTGGATGAGGTGAAAGCCCTGGGAGTTTTAAGGTATGCACCATCTAGACCATTCATATTGATTCCAAAGGTCAAAGCACCTGATGGGTGCATAGGACTGTGCACTCCTAAAGACCTCAGGATGGTTGACAGATAATATTCACAACCTATTACATTAAAATCACCACATCACACATCTATTTGAAGGCGAGCTGACAATGAGTGACAGATCATGTCACTCATTGAGTATAATGATAGTATCACCAAGTTTTGCTCAATCACAAAATGAGTCAAAGTCATGTGGTATATCATTTATTACATTGTGCGACAAAAAACTCTATCTTCCACTTTGGTATCAAAACCTGTAACACTCATCTACTTGGTGACTTTAGATACAGGTGACCTACATTTTCCTAGAAGTTTTCTTCTATCCAATACCTCCTAAAATGCAATTCAGTAAACAATGAAAATTTCAGACTAAAGTTGTAGAGTAACAATCTCATTGTACCTGAATGGATGCATAGCGCTCTGCAATGCTGTCCCCCTTCTGCTTTTGGAACTGGATGTATCTGACTGTGCTTGCCAGGAATGCATCTACCTCTGGGTCATGGGTTGTAGACTCACTCTGCATATCAGTGACAATGAGCTCTAGCAACCCCTGAATCACTGTGCTCTGAATCATTGTGCCCTTTTCGAAATAATAGAGGTATCTGATGCACCCACAGGGAATCACATTACCTTTAGTTAATTCCTAAAAAGAGACTAGAGTTGCCTGTTTCTTTGACATATGTGCCAGTATGAAAAGAAATGTGGACTTTGAAGCCATATATATATGTAGGAAAGGGCATTGGATCTCACTTGTTTAGAATCTCCACAAAGAGAGTCATAGGTCCACTAGTGCCCCTGGTAGCACTGGACATTTGTTGAGCAGCATTTGCAATTCTCAATGCACGCTTCAAGCACAAAAGTACCCTGCCAACATTGTTGCCAATCATTTTCTGAAACATCAAAATATGCACTGCTTGCAGGTTGGGCAAGGAACCACTGTGCAAGATAAATTTCTGTACATGTTAGAACTCAGGAAGGGGCTGCAAAAATCTCAAAAGCAAACAAATTTGAGTTCCTTTGAAATGAAAAATAAAACAAAGAGCTTTAAAACTTTTCATGCAAACAACTGTCTTACTCTCTCCATTCTGAATATCCGGCCACAAACCTAAAGGATACTATCTCACAATCTTTAACCCCACCAAGAAAGTAGTGACTCAAGCTGAGCGTACCTTTCTCCATCTGTTGTACCGCCATCTTCAACCCAAAACAAATGTGAGCAGGCGTACACAGCTCTGCATTGGTCAGGTTTCTTCAACAGCTTTGCTGAATACTGTACAGCCCTTAACAATTGTCAGCTACTAATCTAGGGTCACTCAACAACAACATAACTCAAGTACAAAATTCCAACAACAGAACTCCAATACAAAAATCTCAACTTACCCCAGTGGCTTTATGTGTAAGAGTATCTCTGTTCTCAACTCCAAACACCCGTGTTCTTTGCAACGTGCCAATAATGAGTTGAAGGGCAGTCACTTGGGCCTTGGAATCCTGCAATTCCCACACAGCAGCACAATAATAAGCATGGAGTTTCTTTAGAGTAGGCCAGTTGAACATCACAATGAGTGGCATCTGCTTCATGACTCACCGATATTTCCTCTTCATAGAGCACAAATGCCTGTGTGAAGAACTCATATGCCACTGGTTCCAGACCACAGTCACCTGCAGCCTGCAAAATAGTGCTCACTAGGGTCACAGGATTCCAAGAAACCACAAAGATGAGTTGCAATGGCCCCCAAAAAAAGAGCAAATCCAATGGATGGCAAGGAATACCTCTGCACATTGGAGGTACAAGCGCAGGGACAATTCTGCAGCTGGAATCATTGCAAGAGCCTCCACTGTCTGGCATCAAAAATCCAACACTTTCCAATTAAAATTGAACTCATCCTAACATCAATGAGCTGGAAGGAAAAGACAGTCATTCAGCAAAAATCAATTAAATTAGCAGAGACTCAGTAACACCTCTAGATATATTATGTTCAAAGAATGCACTAGACCATTGGTGTACTATTTTCTGCAGCTCACAACATAACCTGTAGACTGTCCAGATTGTGAAGGGCAACAACCCAGTAGTGTAGTTTAAGGCATTCTACTCCAGCAGTGTAATGCATATCTTTAAAAAATTGTAAGATAAAATTGCAGACGCCTACAGAGATTTACAGCAGTAAGCTGAAGCTAAAGGGTCCACCGTTGCCTGCAATCGACACAAAATGGGAATGCACCTGATGCAAGAACTGGAACACCTTCTTCAGGGAGACTGACCCAGACCCTTCACCTTCCTCAGGCAAATCCTGAGCCTGCAAGGAGCGTACCAACTGCATCCAAAGGCAATGATGTTCCGGTCAGTCCTAATTTTTTAAAAAAACAACATTGATCATGGCTATGGAAGCAAAGCATCAACTTCATTGTTGACAAAGTTGAGAGAAGGAAAAGCTACACATAAGTACTTTGAGGGCTTCAAAAACAAGAGGTGGCAGAGTATACTGCAGTCGTCTAGGACCTCCTCGAGCAAAATGCTTCCTTGCAGTTGTCAAAATCTGCAAACCCCAGACTAATCAGAACTAATTGCTTGAAAAATTGACATCCTGTTTCCACATTGGTTATTCAAATGTCATAATGGAGGCTTTTATCTTCTTCCTCTGCTAATATGGTGGTCAAAAATTGTCTCAGATTGAGATTGAAGAGTGATATAGCCTGGAGATTGGGATTGTGTAAGCCCAACCTGCCAACAAGAAATCAAAAAATGCAGGAAAACCATCAAGTCAATGATAAAATTGCTGCCATGGTTGCAACTGTCATGTATTCCATTGGGAAGCTTGTCTTACCTGGAACATCTGCTCAGGATCATCATTCACCAACATATGCACAAGACGTGCCACAAGGTTTTGTTCCTCCTGAAAATCTTCTTCATCCACCTAGAAAGCAAAAGTTCCACAAATCACACTCCACACATGAAGCCTACTTCCTGTGAGGGGAGAGCAACATGCAACAAATCTTGTTTCTAAACATGCAGGAAAGCAACCCCATGCAAGTACACACAGGAGTGGGGATTGATCGAATGTAGTGCTTACTGCATCCAATGATGGCACCCCTTCACTATCTTGAATAAGCTCTTTCAAAAGTTCAAAAAGAGCGTCCACCTTCAGTCACAAAAGAAAATGGCAGCGTTATTGTCAGCATGGGGCATGTGCACAGTCTTAACGAGAGGAACTCATCATTGCAACGGGAAAGAGAACAGTAACCTTCTCTGGAACTGTGATCATCGTGGAATTGGAGAGCACAGATTGAATAAGGACCACAGCCATGACTTTATTAGTCTCATAATCAAGGTGCTCCATCACCCGAGCATAGTTGCTCAGCTTCAGCACCACCACCACGTCCTTGTACTTCTCTAGTGGTGCACTCAGCAGGGCCACAAGTTGCTTTGTTGCCTTACTGTCCTTCACCTTACCCTTGCCTTCAAGTTTTTTCACACATGCTCCCTGCAAGGTATGCAACCAAGTGAGAACCTTTATACGTTCCACCCTTGTAAATGGGTTAACGAGACAGTTATACACTTGGGTACAATGCAAAAGCCAAGTGTTAGACATTGAAACACTTGTTCTGATGAGTTGTAGATTTAACTCATTAGAGAGACTATTGAAGCTTCCGATCAGCACTTCCAACAACCACAATATAGATAGAGCTCCTTGGTAAGCATTTACTTCAGAAAATTGTGGAACCTGTTGGTGCTGTGAACAGGTGAGCAGGAGATCTAAGTAAGTACAGCAAATGCAAAATGTTCAGTGATTTGTCTATATATAGGACCACTTGAAGGTTTTACTTGGAGGAATATGATGACAATATTATGTACTACTTTCACTGGACTGGGGCCAAGGAGGCTGAACTGGCTGTCCTAATCAGATCTCACACATACAGCAAGACACAAGGCATCTGATGGGTCAGAACATACCAGAACTTGATCCACATAATCCAGCCGATCCACATACACTCGTAGAACAAAAGTGAGGAGTGACACATGGAGACTCACAGCCCCAACCAAGGGCATGTCTGGCTGCGCCTCTATAACCTGCCAGGTTTCAGAGTGTCATCTCAAGCAGAACTTCCACCTAGGAGATTCAAAGTCCTATGCAGAAACAAGCATTTACTTATCATTGACCTGCATCTCAAACAACCACCTGATGAGAAGAGTAGACACATATCACAAGGAATTAAGCTGCTCACCTCTACAACAGACTGACTAAACTTGGAGAAGGCGTCCACCTGCTGAAACTCATATAATACCTGCACTCTATTCCCACTGGCGTTAGTTGCAAAACACTATGTATATGGTATGCATTTTTAAGTGTGAAGGTGTAGGTGTGTTCGGACTTACATCAGGTGAAGCGGCAGCATACTTGGAGAGGCGCTCCATCAGTTGTGACATCACTGTCTTTATATCAACAGTTGGCTGCATCCATCAGTTGGTGGAGAATAAGTGACTCCATTTTACACAACAAAAAGAAGAACCGTATTAAACAAAAAAGGAAGACAGTGAGAAGGACTGACAAACCTGCAACTGGGGACAAGCACCAAGAAGTGTCTCCAGTGTCTGAAGGTGGAAATCATCAGGAAAGACCTGGATGATACAATCCATCAAGTAATATTGCGCAAGCTCATCTTTGCAGTTTACGACCTGCCACCTCTCACATTAAGACAAAGATAGTCAGCTCAGCCCTGGCTCCACCAACATGCAATCAATACAGCACCCACATCACTTGAGACTTAACAATCAGATTAGTTTATGGTTCTATATCTGAAAAATGCCATGTGCTTACAGCAACGGTCTCACCTGTTCAAGTACTCGTGGCAGGACCACATCTCTGTACATCTCCAAGTCCACCCCTTCCAATTGACTTAACACATGCAGATTCTTTCCCACCTGCCACAGGATTGAACATTGGCGAGTATTGAACATTCTTTCCTGCTTATCACATCATTGGCTATTCTTATCTACCTGAACTGAACCCGATAATTTTACACCAGAGAAAATGCTTATATACTTTGTTTGGGTTTTAGTCACTGATGCGGTGTCAATAGACCAGGTGGGTTCCCAAGCAGACATGGCCTTCTTACCAAGTCACGAAGTTCACTCCTTTCTTTCTCCCGTTTCTCCTTGTCACGCACAGGTCCCTGGAAACCCCACAAGAGGTCACAGCATTGTTAAAACTCATGCCAGTGCTCTGGAAGACTGTTTTCTGGGTGATCTGCACATCACAGAAGGCAATTTTGAAGCCAATAACTTTCAAACCTGATGCTGCATCCGCACCCACAACTTGTTCATCTCTGTGAAATTCTGAAGTACAAACTCCACTGCATCCATGACATTACCACCCTCCCTGTGAAAGACAACCAGATACTTGAGAGGATGACATGTAGCAAGAAAACACAACAGCGGAGTTATCACAAATCTAATCCAGCTTTTCTAAGGGGTTATCTATCATGCCATGCTTGAAAGCTTTAGATTTTGCAAAAAGCTTTATGGAAAACAGCATGTACCCTTCATATGGAGATCCAACATCAGGTAATTTGTCACGGCTGATTTGAGACAAGTAGCTACGAAGGAAGAGACCTCGAATTGGATGCTGAACACCACGACTCATTTCAACAAGATCCTTGAGGACATCTTTTGCTGGTGCCTCCTTAGACTTGATGTACACAGACCCAACGGTGCACAGCAAATACCTGCAACCTCCTTCCCTTGCCTGAGAATGTTACAGTAGAATCATCATCACGTGGAAATGAACACAAGTGCCCCACCCCCAAAAAGAAAAATAAAAAATTCTCTTGGTGAAAATCCTACTCAGACAAAGTTAGAAAGAAAGAGAAGCGGCTTACAATCGAGGGAGTATATTTCCAGCATGTTGTACAAGCTCATAGATATCTGCATTTGTTCGCCCTCGTTTGCCCTCCTCCCTAAAGAATACCTCCAATTGTCGCAGCTCATCAAATGTCCTCATGTCTGATGTTGATGGGTTTGGTCAAGGGTTTCTTCCTCCTAGGACAGTTCCTGTTGTTTGTGACTACTATGAAGCCTTTTAAGTTTGCAACATGTACAAGCCTCAAAAACTGAAACTGCTGATGGGGACAGAGAGATGGATACAGAGTTCGTAGTATTTCTGTGGCGATAATTTGGATGTCCTGAGCTCTGACAACATCTGTGCTGAAAACTTGAGCACATCCCGAATGTTATTTGCATCCTACACACAAGAAAGGAAGGAGGGGGAAAAAAAATCAAATCGAATCCCTTAGAAAGATTACTTCCTCTGGTCGTTTGGCACTGCGCTCTAAGGGTTTAGATCCCCTTCTTCACCTCTGGACACCAAAGGATCCAAAGTCTTAGTGAATTACGTCAAGCGAGAGAAAACAACGGGAGATCGGAAGACTCTCGCTCACCAAAGCGCGGTGCATGTAGAAAGCATGGTGCTGGACGAGTGCCATGGCATCCGCTAACCATTTCTCCTGCTCCTCCGCACTCGTCACGGCTTCCTGCTCCGGAGCCTGCATTGCACCAGCCCCCAGACAGAGGACACACCAGACCAGACCAGAAGAGAAAGGAACACCGGATTACAGTAATCTCTCCACCGCACTCCGCTTCTAGTCGAAAGAAGAACGGCAAATGACGAAGACGACTAGGTCACACGGCGCAAAACCTCTCTCTCCCTCTCTCTCCGCCAGAAGAGCTGATCGCAGAAGTCCGTGCCGTTAGAGAGCGGCAGTAGTAGTGTCTTGTGCCGGACACGGAAGGAAAAAACAGGTGAAGATTGTGAAAACAGGAGTTGCTCGGGATCCCTGTTCACTAGGGTTTTCAAGCGCGTGCATTGCGTTCTGCTAAAGATGCGAACAGCTTCAATTGGTAAATGCAAAGCTAGGGAACTGCTTCTGAAACCCTCCGAACTTCAGAAGAAAATCCGGTGCGCTTGGCGAACGTCCTTTGGATACAGTATTCTCCAACGCGGTTCTAGTTGAAAGCGTGTCCAACAACTTTGTGTTCTATATGCCCTAAACACTGTACCGGGTTGCAATCGACGAACAAAAAATTGGGGGATGAAAAATGTCTACGTTCCCGTCAGTAAAACGCGCGAATGCCCATGGTGACCTTCGCCTGCTGAAGGAGATGGCAGTGGCATCTTAGAAGAGGGGTTTCTGCGAGCAGGACTTAGAGAGTCCAGACTCCAGAGGCGTTTGGAGAGGGTTTTTGAGAGCAGATGTTGAGGAAGAAATATTCCGCTAGAGAAGAAGGTAAGGATAATGAAAAACGCTAGGAAGTAGGGGAACGATTGTGGGAGTGTCAGCGTAGAGCATGCTTCTTAACGCCTTTTTCTTTCGGGTGAGAAGAAGAAAGGGAGGCGCGATGTTCTGCAATTGTGGGGCTTCGTGATAGCACGTATGCGGCACTCTCTGTTGGCAGTTGTGACGAGGTAAAGACTTTCGGAACCCATGGAGGTGAGGCCTTCAATCTCTTTCAACAACGCAAAGATATGTGAGCTTTGCTACTGGTTTCATGATAAGCTCGTTTCACACATATTTTTGTTTTCTTGCGGCACACTTTGCAGCTGGTTGAGAATCATCTTGACTCCTTCTCATAAAACGAAGAGTTTTTATTATTTTAACCCGTTTAAACATCATTTTTTTGATAGAGATCTCATTGTTTCCGTCTTGGTATCCTTAATTCATTGTGGATAAGTCGGTCTTTTTGCTATTTCGAAGACCCTTGGTACTGCCATGTATTGTCTTCTTGGAAAGGAAGCTTGGAGACTCTAGGTCACACCACTCTTTAGTCTTTTTGGCTGCCTTCTCTTTGTAATTTACTATCTTTATTATAGATGAGTTGTCCCATGTGCAACCTATTGCTTTGTGAATTACAAGATTCTCTACTCACTCATGTGGTGCTGGTGGCAAATGCTTCAATGGTTGTGTTTTGAAAGCATTTGGCTTTGCATTGGCTGTGTTGTATATTCCATGTTCTAGTAATTGGTCACCTTAGAAGACACAAGTTTGCATGTTTAGGTGTTTCGGGGTCTTCCATGCCAAATCATGGCTCCCTTGAACATCTACTCAATCCATGTTGCCCATTTTGCATAAAAGAGTTTCTCCCCTCAATTGTTTGGTTTTCCATTTTTTTTACAACTTGTTTTCTTTTGCATTTTGACTCTTAACTTCATTTCAATTTGGATTGGATGCAGCATTGTGGATTATGATAAAGAACACATTTCCCTTGGGCATATACATGAGAGGGAGTTTCTTCAATTATTTGAGCAACAAAAGTTGAATCTATAACAACAGTTGAATCTATACCAGGCTAGCGAGCTATTCTACTTGGACTTACATATTGAAATCTTCCCCCATTTTGTGGCAACTATTGGGAATTTGTTGGAACCATTGTTGTGAGAGGAAAGAGTAAATTGCTTATTGATTTGAAAATTGGAAAAGGTTTGACAATATCTTTAACTAGGCACATAATCCATTATGAAAGGGTGAATAATGTTCTTGAAGCATGACAAGTTTGAAATTGTGAGAAGTTAGATGTGATGAAGTTTCATGAATCGCATGGGTTGACATTAGTTAAATTAAGATAATTAGAAGTTAGGATCTTAACAATGAAGGGGTGAATAATGTTAAGCACAAGTCAATGTGGTTATGAAAGTTTTGGTGTATTGGAATAGCTTGATTCATATGTAGTCATTGTGAATTTTACATAGTTCTTCCATGTCGTAATTTGAGTACCCCATCCATTGAAGCCTAATGTTTGATGATGCAATGGATATAGAAAGCTTTGTGTTAGTGTTGATTACATTATTGTAAAATGTATGCAATGGAATGATGAAATGTGTGGAATAGTTGTTGAATGTATTGTAAAATTGTAGTACTAAAAGTTTGTTAGAGACTTTATGTTTCATGTGAGCTTGGCATTTTTAATTCTAATTTAGTAATAGATATATTTATTATTAAGATAGTATTTGAAATGGAAATGTCCATGGATAGTTATTAAATCATTTGACTGTGGATCTTAAGAGAAACAATATACAGATTTGCATTGGTTTTGGTTTGTTCATGTACATGTGCATGTGTACATTATGGAATGTAGTGATTATGCAAATATTATGGTAACTAATACATTATAATCAAATGTGAAAACCTTTCAATGATGCCTTTTAAGCTTTGAAAAGATTTATGTGCAAACCTATCTTGGAAGGTCATTCACCTTCTTGCCACTTGTATCCGATGTCACAATACTTTAAATTGAACTGTTTTAAATTATGATTATGAAGGTGTTTTTGTTGTTGGCTTATTTAGGGTACAATTGTTCACATTTGTTGCCTTACATTTGTGGGTTCCTTTGTTACAAACTATATAGTTGAAGGAATATCCATAGAGCCTTGTGATTTTTTTGAACTACAACTTGGTAAACTAGTGTTGTGTGGGAAAAACGAACCTAATTATGAATGTGTTTGGATATAAATCTATGATTTCATTATTTTTGAAAAGAATCCTTCATGCCTTCTTATTTCACTTTTCCACTTTCAAAATTGGTAGTTGTTTTCATTGAAGGTTAGTGGGGTACTCTTTTTTGAAGGATGAAATTTCAATCAAGTTAACATTGATTGATGATTTTCTTCTCCCTTCACCTAATTTTGTAAGTTTTCAAAATCAGTTATATATCCTTTGTATAATCAGCTCCATTGTTGTTAAGTGTTGGTGTGAATAAGGAGCACCTAGGGAAGATAATAATTGAACAGCCTATAGCATCCTTTGCCATAGTATAACTGAAAACATCACCCCAAAGATGAATTTCATGGAGAAATTGGGTATGGAGAGAAAGTGTGTTGGGGAAATATTAACCCATTACCCAGCAATTTTCACTACCAACATTGAGACCCTAAAGCAGAAGGGTGGAATTCTTTGAAAACAAGGGCCTGGTAGGAAAGGAGCTAGTGAGCCTTTTCACTTTGCACCCTGATATACTTGGTAGATCCTTGGATTCTTTGGAGGCAGGGTTATGAGGTTCTCAAGAGCATTGGATTCTCTGGGAGTGAAGTATGTGACATCTTGAAGGGACATCCAACAGTTCTTAGTTGCACAGAAAGCACTGTGTGGCAAAAGTTTGATTTCCTTGTTATGAACCGGCCTGCCAAGGAGGTCTTGATGTTCACATCATTTGTCACATTCTGTTTGGAAGGGAGGATCAAGCCACGACACTGGGTATTTTCATGGCTTGTTTCTCAAGGACTGTTACCTCAAAAGGGAATATGCCCTCCGGGCAATCATCAGTGGCTCTGAGAAGTATTTCAGGAAGCAGTTTGTAGATCTATATCCTTTAGCAGCATCTGTTTATGAGGGAAAACAAGGTGACATTCAAGGAGTGAGTGGTTAAACAGCACAAAACTTCTATCTTGTGGCTACCAGCACTGCACAAAATGGCGGAATCTTGTTATGGAGACTATGCAGTGCATAAACCTCTTCAAACATGACTATTACAGGTTTGTGTGCAACATCCTTTAATCCTTCCAGAAATGAAAAAATCATCTGAAGGTCAATGATTCCATTCTTGCACTTTAGGGAATTTGAGGTGGCATAATTGACACATTAGCTTACTTTTGAACAGTCTTTGAGCAGTACTAACTCTGGAGCAATGGTAGGAATTTCTCCAGTTAATTACACATATGAAGCTTTGGTGCTTAGCAAGCAAGCTTGATGAGTGTTTTTGATGAGGCAGAGTATCTGAGAGCTACATGGGTAGGTGCAATCTACAGTAGCATGCAGTTTCCTGCCCTAGTTCCTTGGTTGAAATCTCACAGAACGAGCCTTTGTTCTGAATTTCAGTAGCACAGTGCAGCATAAAGTCAGATTTCCAATTGGTGGGGCATTAAAACAAGGTACACTGCAATTTTGAGTTCCACAATGTGCTCTAGTACTCTTCTTTCAATGCATTGATGATCTATTGCATGCATATGGTTGCTGCTGCTCAGCATGCATGACTGATTAGGAACAGTAAGTGTCAAAGTTTAGTGGGAAATCTGGACTGAAAACTTGATGCTAGTTATGTGGATATATCAGGGCTTCAGTTTCAAGTTATTACAGTTGTTTATTACAGCTACAAGAATTCATGTGTAAGGAGATGGTTAAGAACTCCTTTTGTCAGCCTACTTGGATTTCATATACAGTCTGTACTTTTGTTGCGCACTTTCATTTCCTCTGTATGCAGGTCATGGAAAACAGCATCATCTGAGTGACAAATGAATTGATGAGAAGAAGACCAAGTTGATTTGTATTGACCTATAGTTTCTTTTGCAGGTTTGCAAAATGTAACCCCAGAAGCTGCTAGGATTTACTCAAAGATTGATGCAAAGTAAATTGGGGTCTTTTAAAACAGCTTTCTTGTGCAAAGCATCTGATGATGGTTTTCAGAGAATTGGATCTATTCTTCCATGCATATGTTGCTGATTTTTGTGGGAATTTTCCCTTGAGCCACATTTGCCACCAGGAGCTTGACTGACTGTTATCTACATTTGGCACCAGTTCTTCCAGTAGACACCTGAAGAAAGGAACAGTTACAAGGAAACTATAAGCTTCAATCATTAGATTTCACAAGATTCTTTACATGGTATTCTCAGTCTGCCTTCAACTGGTGGGGTCATAAAAAACTCCAAGTCTAGTGCATATGTATTTCTAGAATGCCTTCAAAGTTGATGTTTCTGCCACACCTCACATTGATTTTGGCAGTGATGACGGGATTACATGTTAAAGAATGGGCAAGCCCCTGATCACTCTGCAGAGTAAGCCAGCACGGTAGGGAGTAGGCAAGAGATCACTCCTCTTTTCTGGGAGAGAAATTCATGAATATAAGGTGCTGAGCAAGTACACTTAGGAAGTTTTTCTAAGTGCTTTACGATGCTAATTAACATTTGCTTGATTACATTAGGTTAGGAATATGTTTGACCTTATTGGATAAATGAATTAGTAGTTGTCATCTCAATTGTCCATAGTTTATTTGTAGTTAACCACAACTTATATCTAGTAACCCTCCTATGGCTTCAGTTTATGCATTTCATTTTCACATGGACTCATTCACTTTGTTCAATGTCTATATGTGAACTGGTCATAAGTTCAAAAGACATTTTTAAGATGACCTATGAATGCAGGGCTAACAAGATGTGGAGTCTTTCATTTTAGGCCAATGTTGCCTGTATCAACCTCTTCAAGTGAGGATTCAAAGTCAAAAACTGAGACACCATTCAGCTAAAATTGTATAACTCGTCATTTGCAACACAATGGATCTTTTATGGAGCTATTAAAAGGTTCTGTATGTAGCTGCTGCTGGTGGATGCACAATAATAAAGCAACAGTTTTATTGAAGAGTTTGATGTCTACCACTACTGTCACCACTCATGGCTTCATGGCTTGAAATGGTGTGTTTTAAACTTGATAAAGGTCATCATCGTATGGCTACTAGGAATTCAAACACCAGTATCAAGTGAATTTTGAAGTCCCTAAGCATCAAAATTCACCATTACCAATGCCATGAACATACTGCCTTGCCACTAACCAGCAATTTTTAAGCACTTTTCATGAACATCTTGCAATAGCACATAATTAGCTGCTGGTATGAGACTATTTTGCAACCAATGTGATATTTTATTGATTTGTTTGTTTAAAATTGTCAGCACCTATGAGAGAGAATCTATGAGATTGCAGAACCATTATGATTGTGATTTCCCAAGATATCAGAGCGTCACCTTCATCATAAATAGCAGTGTCTAGCTCTGCACTGACTTCATTGGCTCCCAACAACTGGTGCAGATAAGTATGTCACGCCGTGCCCAAAAATTCAGACAAACAGTTGTACAAACACCTGCATCCTGGGTTTCTGTCACATTTCCAGAAGCAGTAAGAAGACTTGGTCATCATGTTGGCAAGCACCCGAGTAACAGAGATAACACATACAGCCAATAGTATTCTCATTAAAGCTGTGACAAGCTCATGACAGTAAAGCTTCATTTCATTTTGCAATCAGGTGGGCATTAGAGGGCCTACATAGAGGGTTAGTGGTTAAGGCCTGCACCTGAATATTTCCCTTAAGCACACCAATAGGAATTATGTCAATGCAGTGCATCCATTTTAGCCACAAGAACATATCTGTGAGGTTGCAGAGAAAACTAAAAACAAACACTTTGAAGGCCCCATTTTTATGGGTGCTAGCAAGACCAAAACTAACATTGACAAGAATGAGTGTGGCCATAACCTTATTATGAGTGCCATTCACAAAGTATCAGTTATGTCTGCAGGTTTTCATAAGAAATCCATGTCTATTAGCTGCAGTCTGAGCCCAGTGAAACTTACCACTTACTCTTTCTCTTTCTTGAAGTAAATCCGGCTTCATGTTACAATCTCTGATAAACAACCTCTGACCACCTTGATGGCTTCTCCCAGATTCTACATCTCTTGCATATGCCAACATTGGTGTCCATACCTCAGCACTTTTCCTTACATGAGTCTACTCACCTGCATAGCATGTTAACATATTGCTCATTATACTAAACATGATTTTTTTCATCAACAAAGGTCTCTATTCCAGGCCATGTCAATCTGGACTGTGGGAACATCATCAGTAAAGATATTCTCAAGAAGACTTGAGGTAGAAAAACACTGCTACCTCTGACAGAGCTAGAAAAGTAGGTAAAGCAAAGCACTGTAAAATTAGGAAAGGCAAGACCTCATATAACTCACAACCCCAAGTGATCTAGCCATCAGATCCACACAAATGTGTGCTGAACATCATGAAATTGTGTCGAATGGGATTAATTTTGCCAAAAGCTGATGAAAAATCAGAACCACTATAGAGAGATATCATGCAGTGACATGTATATCAGCACTAAATGTTCCACAGTAGAGTCGGAGAGATAAATGTAAGCACACTGTTGGACAAACTTCTGTTCCTCTGGCCGAGTATATTGTCTCTGACAACATTCAAAAGTATACTACAAGCACCAAACCTGAATGAGCTGAGTTTCTAGTTCTGGAAAAGGTTGGTTACCATAGGAGAGAGACACGTGTGTAGATGTAGACCATGAAATGTTGGAACACAGCATAGTGCTCTAATGCAAATGTCCTTGCAACTCACTCTCATGGATACCACAATAGAGACCAGATCCTTAGCCATATTCTGGTCCACACCATTTCCTCTTCTCATGCAATCCTCCCATTCAGCCAACCTCACAGCCTTCAAATTGATGAATCACCTTCTGTCTTGTATAACAATTGAATCATCCTTCTCCCAATTTTCCAAAGGCAATCAGAATCATCAGTTCTCCATTGACCCAGGCCGAGATCAAGAAAACCTGAACCCAGATACCCTGGGACACTTCCCACTATTGCTCCTCAGATGCTTTCTTTGCCTGCTTGGATGAACAGACCACACAGGCTGACAACAGGAAGAGAAGCAAGAGAGACTTGAACACAGGGCTTGCAGCAGAAAACCAAGCTTTGCCAACCGCCTGGACCTTATCTTCCTTTTCTCAAGTTTCTTTATCACACTTGCTTTATATTGTGCTCAGTGAAGTTACCCTGCAAGCTGATGCATTATCTTTGCAATTGCTGTGGAGCTTCTAGGTCACAGGAGAGCAGAGCAGTCATCATGTCCTCTTTGTTGAATAGATATGGCAAATGATTTGAAGTCCAGATTAACATTTATGCCTGATCATGAAGGCAGGCATGTTCCCAACAGGCACATCCTTTGCATCTGGATATCAGTGTGATGGAAGGAATATGATGTATGCTGATCCAGGGGACTATAAGGACACCATTGACATCACCAATAATCCCTGCAAGAACAAAGACCATTCTGAAAGTGATGGAAGCGATTGGCATCCCTCACAATGATTTTTCTCACAACTATCTTTGAAATGACCTTGATGGCACAATGGCAGTCACCACACATCCACAAATTTTTGAAGATGCAAAGTGTAGTACCAGGGGGTGTGCTGATCAGGCCAAATGCAATTGCCAGCTTCTCAGAGTGATGACCCAAACCCAACATCTTGTCTTCATCCTCTACATCATGTAACACAAACTTGGTATCTAGCTCATATCCTAGCTCCTTCATTTGGCCAGACAACCTTTTTAGTTCTTCACAGATTTCAATTATCTGTGGATGCTCTTGGTCATCTACTGTGAAAGAATGCACCTCCTTGTTCAGCTCAATCCACATGCACCCTGGTTGTTTCTGCACACCCCTTTCCAACCTCAGTCACTGAATATTTGCACAGCTATCCCAGTTGCCAGCAGCTGCATAGATGTTTGCTAGCATCACATAGCCTGCAGAATTTCCAGGGTCCAATCTGAGAACTTGTTCTGCAACACATTCTCCCATCTCCAGATCACCATAAACTCTACAAGCACCAAGCAGGGCCTTCCACACAGGAGCATTTGGTTCACAGGACATGGTTTTGATCAGCTCCTCTGCTTCATGCAGATGGCCAGCACGACCAAAAAGATCAACCATACAGGCATAGTGCTCAACTGTTGG